>Ga0082212_10012304_pt1 | contig 10783 bp, 12 predicted proteins | sample TergutNt197P3_FD_71548 | JGI IMG/M metagenome (GOLD analysis project Ga0082212, IMG submission 71548) | Neocapritermes taracua P3 segment gut microbial communities from Petit-Saut dam, French Guiana - Nt197 P3 | ecosystem: Host-associated > Arthropoda: Insects > Digestive system > Gut ...
TGGGCGTTGATTTTGGAGATACGGCAAAATACATCAACCTGTTCTTTGAAGACCGGACTTTATACCTTTTCGATACCTTTGAAGGGTTTAGTCAAAAGGATATAGAGTATGAACGCGGTTTGGAATCATTGGTCGAAAAAGCGGCGCGGCTCTATGATTATCCGTTGAAAGAGGCGGATGTGTTGAACAGAATGTTCACCCCAAGCCAATGCGTCATAAAACGAGGATTGTTCCCCGATTCTTTGAACGGGCTTGAAGATACGTTTGCGTTTGTCCATATCGACTGCGATCTATCCAAACCCATTCAAGACGCTCTGGAGTATTTCTATCCAAGGCTTTCCAAAGGCGGCTATATATGCGTGCATGATTATTTCAATCCTGATTTTCCAGGCGTTTGCCCTGTGGTGAGCCGGTTTATTGACAAACATCAAGTAAAAATGGTGCCGTGTATAGGCTATAATGGAGCAATTATCACCAAATAACAAAAGAAGGTGGTCTATCTGATAAAATGGGTAACTCTTTCCTCCTCTACGGTCATGGCGGGTCATACAATCACGGCGCGGAGGCTATTGTGCGCACAACCATACAAATGATCCGGACAAAATACTCCGGCGCGCATATTATTCTGTCTTCCCACTTCCCCGGACAGGACAGGGAGTTTGGTATGGATGCCGACGAGATCATCGGGCTGGACGCGGCAGTATGGGAGTTTGAAAAGAAAGCCCGGGACGTACCAAAACGGCGTGAGCTGACCCGCTCCATGTATGCGGACGCACTAAGCCAAATCGGCAAAGACACCGTTTGCCTGTCGGTGGGAGGCGATGTGTTCTGCTATGGCAACTGGCATCGGCTGGCTGTGTTTCAGGAGCGGGCGGCCGCTATGGGGGCAAAAACCATCCTATGGGGTTGTTCGGTGGAACCGTCGGCTATCACGCCGGATATGCTCGGGGTATTACGCTCCTATTCAACCATCGTAACGCGTGAAAGCATCACATATGAGGCATTGACTAAACAGGGGCTGGCAGACAAACTTGTTCTCGCGCCCGACCCGGCGTTTGCCCTTCAACCTGTTAAGTTTTCCCTGCCTGGCGATCTTATGCCGGAGCGTACCGTCGGAATCAATATCAGCCCCCTTATCACCCGGCGGGAAGCCTACCCGGGTGCCGTGGCGGAGAATGTGCGGCAGCTTGTCCGGCATATCGTCACCTGGACGGAATATGATATACTGCTGATCCCCCATGTGTTTATGTCTGCCGACAATGATTTCACCCTCTTATCGGAATTATGGGATACACTCTCCGAAGGGGAGAAACACCGGACATATATAGTAAACGGACGCCGTTCCGCGGCGGAATACAAGTATGCCGTATCGCGTTGCGCGCTGCTGGTTTGCGCCCGGACACACGTCTCCATCGCCGCTTATTCCCTCGGGATCCCCGCTCTAGTGCTGGGCTACTCGGTAAAATCGCGGGGCATCGCGGGGGATTTAGGGTTGGAGGAATATGTGCTGGATATAAGTGAAATAACGGAGCCTTCTGCTTTAACGGATGCGTTTATGCAATTTGTCGGCGATTTATCTCATATCCGTGAGCATCTACGGCAGCGGTTACCGGGTTACACGGCGAATATGGATCGAGCGTATACAGCCCTTTGAAGGAGATCATACTCTATGAAAAAAATCTTTATCGTGACTAGAGCCAAAGACGAGAGTGACATCATCGAGTCTTTCTGCCGCTATAATCTAGCGTACTGCGACGGGATGCTGATGAATGACAGTGGAAGCTACGACAACACAAAAGAAATCATCCAAAAGCTCATGGAAGAGGGGCTGCCGATCTATTGGCACAACGGATCCCAGCTTGACAGAGCGCATATCGCCGTCGAGCAATACGGAGCCGATTTGGTCATACCGCTGGATACCGACGAGTTTCTGTACCACACCGAAGGCGTCAATCCGCGCGAGACTTTGGAGGTGTTGAGCGAGGATGTGGAGTATCAAGCATTGTGGCGGACATATGTTTACGAAAAAGAGCCGGATATTACGCTGGGGTTTATGCCGAATAATTTTACGCGTTACCGGAATCCTGAAATGGAAAATCCGAAAGTATTTGAAAGACATAAAAAGGTAATCGCAAGCAAGGTTTTACTAAAGGATAAGCAAGCAACTTTCGCAGTAGGTGCGCATTTTTTGAAATATCCTGCAGAGCATCAAGGTTCCGTTGATATAGAAATCCATTCAAAACTTGTGTTTGCCCATTTCCCGGTAAGGAGCCGGATCCATATCATGCAAAAAGTGATCCCGAACTGGATATACAAATGGAATACGATTCACCGCATACAACGTGATGCACTTGACAATCTTCAATTGGGTGTATCATTCAATATAATCAGAGACAACGGAGACATCACGCATGAAGAGTTAAAACAATATTCGTTGGAATACGCTATGTGTCTTGATGGCAACATATCGGATGAAATAAGGATTTTTAGCAGAGATGAAATAGATAAAATGAAAAACGGTCTGGGCGAAAACCTCACCATCCACGGTCCGATGGACGCGTCCTTTTGCGCGGACAAACTAAAATTGCGTTATACTGATTATCAAGAGGATCCTAAGGTTTTCATACGCGCCGTGTTGTCTGAGATAGATAAGACCGTGACTTTTCTTTCATCCGAAAGCGATGAGAGGGCAATGGCATTGCGTGAAAAAGAGGCTCAAAAAAATGAGCTAAACGATAGAATCAGAGCACTAAACGATAGAATCAGAGCACTAAACGATAGAATCAGAGAAATATATGAATCAAATACATGGAAGACAGGAAAAAAGATAAACAGAATCTTTCGATTTTTTATTCCTCACAAGAAAAAATAGAGACGCAGGTCTTATTCAGGTAGGGATCTTTGCGGTTCTGAACAGTCATTAGTATAAATGGAATAATCTGTCAACAAACTGTCAATGCTTATGGTGCGGCATAAAACGGGCAATGCTGGAGAGCAACCCAACGCTTGCCGCGGCTTATACGGTAAAACGGTGGATGGAATATCTGCCGTTTTCTGATTTACCGGTAAGTCCTTCGCGGGTAAACTCCGGCGGCCGCAGCCGCCGTTCCTCCCCCGGCTTCAAGCGGCAAATCGGTCTGCGAAAAATATCATAATTTGGCTGTAAGCCATGCCCCAATCCCTTGCCGACATCAGTTCACTTCTTGGTTATTTCTCGGACAGAAAGGTACACCACCTTGTGAATTGCGTCATCCGTTGGCAGTATCGCTTTTGCTTTGGTGAACTTTCGCAGTTGGCGATGATACGCTTCTACTGCGTTGGTGGTATAAATCAAGTGCCTAATCTCCTGTGGATACTAAAAAAAGGTAGTCAGTTCTGTCCAATTATCATCCCAAGAATGCAAAATTGACGGATATTTCCCATTCCATATTTCCCGAAACTCTTCTTTTGCATACTCGGCGTCATCAAGGTTCACCGCGCCGTAAATCTTTTTCAAGTCGGCACAGACGGCTTTTCTGTCTTTATACGGTACAAACTTAGTGGAATTGCGGATTTGCCCCAGCCCTGTTTCTTTAGACAGTCAAAACACGTAGATTCCTCATTGACATGTAGTTTCATTGAGGTCAATCCACTTTTGGATAGTCCTCGCCCATCAGTCGGTTAGTCTTGTGCTCTTTAAACAGCCAACCGGAAAAGTCGGACTGTTTCATCTTCCCGTGCTTCGCCAGTCCCTTGCGTCGCACCGCTTCCTTGCGAAACCATCCATTGCCACATTGAATGCCGCAATCCTGTCGGGATCGGCAGTTTTTATGAACAAGCTATTGGAACATTATGGAGTATATAGGGATTGATGGAAAAATTCACCCCAAAGCCTCCAGCATTTCCATAGCCGTCAGTATCCACCGCGCCCCGCCGTCGAGGCGATACCCTTTAAACCCCGCTTCACGCAGAATGGCGGAAATATCATTCTCGCTTACATTCAAATTCAGCAAACCTTTCAACGTGCTGCGCTCGGTGGCAATCTCCCGCATATAGTCCCAATATGTGCCGGTGTAGCCGAAGGTGGTGGCGTATTGTACAGGGTCGGCGACGGCTTGCGCGACCGTTTCCTCCGTGTCCTCGTAGAACAGACTGCGCCCGTTGTCATACAGCGGATAGAATGACTCGCCACCCTTTGTCACTTTGACGGCAATGTTGGAAAGATGGCGGTCGTCCTGCCGTGTGATGAAATCGAGCAGGATCATCCGGGCGATGTCGTCTTTGTACTGCGGGCGGACTGCGATCAGGTTTTTATACTCGTTACCGGAGCGCGAGCCGTTAAACAGCCTGCGGAAATGCACGATGTATTCCGTTGAAAAATCATAGTGGAACGCTGAGAAAACGGTATCTTTATCCGTCCTGTACGCAGGGCAACACGGAACGCCCAGCTTCTGCGCCAGCAAATATACCGCGACTTCAGATTCGACGTCGGTGTGAAGCGGGCTGATTCGCTGCTTGTAGATGCCGTACTGCCCGTTGTGGACGCCGTAGCGTTTAATATTATAACCTTCCGGCGTGTCCACGCTGTCGCCTGTCAGATCAATGCGCCGATGGAACACCGAATCGAACACATCGGTTATCGCATCGTCAAGATGCTCACCTTCCGAGTTGGCTACCCACAGTAAATCTTTCGGATGTATACCCCGGGTAATCCCCGCTATCCGCAACACATCATAATGCGATAACCCACAGCGGAATAAAATCTTCTCAATGTCGCGGCGGTCACGGCTGACCACGCGTTCAGATAAAAACTCGGCGAACTGCTCCGGCGTCCATGAATCTGCGCCGCGTGTGTATATGGAGACAACCCCGTTGAAATCGGGTCGGGTAAAACGAACGGTATTGGAAGCGTCTATCGTTCCGATGATTTCATTTTCCCACTTCATCCAACGCCGCGTTGCCTGACTGTTGGAAATATAGTTGTCGGTCACAGAAACCACTCCCATCCTTGAATACAGTATACCCACAATAGGAACAATGGTCAATGCTATTGTTCCTATTGTTTTGCACAGCAGACGAGCGAAGCGAGGATTAACGGGAGGGTTTGGGAGAGGCTTCCAACAAGCGCGGATGGTTGGCTTTTGGCCAATTATCCATTGCTTGCCCGGACGAAAATTGCCGTTTTACGCAGGTCAAAAATCTCCGCAATGCAAAGCTGTACAACGGAGACTTCCAATAAACAAATCGCACGACTAAAAAATTTTCGATTTAGGGCTTACTTTTGCGCCTTCTCGCTGCCTACGCAGTAGAGGGTGTTTTTTATTTCTCTCCGAACGCTGACAAACACCGCCCGGCAAAATCCTCGAAATATCGCGGCCGGACAAGCCATATACATGCAAGAGGAGGCGTCTCATTATGAAAAGACAACCGGAACTGAAATTCACTTTCCATAACCCCAACACGCCGGAGGTGACGGCTGATTTTCTCGTTGACCTGTTCATCGAGGTCAACAAACCAAAGGTTGAGAGGGCGATACAAGCGGCGGCGAACGCCGCGCCCGTGCCGAAAAAGTCCATACAGGAAAGGCTTGCCGAAAATAAGAAGTTGGTTGAGGAAACCAAGCGCAAAACGGCAAGCAAAGCCCGCCCGGCGACACAGCGTGATTTTTCCTCTTGACAACCATTATCTCTTCGTGTTAGACTTAGGTAGTAACAGAACTACACATAAGATACGGAGAGATAGTGCCATGAACATCGCCGCCTATTGCCGGGTGTCCACAGACACATCCGATCAGCTCAACAGTCTCGAAGCTCAAAAACGGTTTTTCGCCGAATACACCGCCAAGACGGGGGACAACCTTGTGCGGTTGTACGCGGACGAGGGATTGTCCGGCACGAAAGTCAAGAACCGCAAGGAATTTCTGCGCATGATGGCGGACGCGGAGCATGGCGTCTACGACATGGTGGTCGTTAAGGACATCTCCCGTTTTGCCCGCAACACGGTTGACCTGTTGCAGAATATCCGCAAGCTGAAAACCCTCGGCATTGAGACACAGTTCCTGACTGCCAACATGACCTCGATGGGCAACAGCGAATTTGTGCTGACCATTTTCGGCGCGCTGGCGCAGGAAGAGAGTGCCAACACCTCCAAACGCGTCAAGTTTGGCAAGCGGATGAATGCCGAAAAAGGGCGCGTCCCAAACATTGTTTACGGGTACGATAAAATCCCCGGCGACTATTTCAACCTCACCGTCAACGACCAGGAAGCCGCTGCCGTGCGTCAAATATTCCAATGGTACACCGAAGAAGGGTTTGGCGCAGCCAAAATATCAAGCAAGCTCAACGGGCAGAACATCCGAACCAAACGCGGCAGCCAATGGAGCCAAAACGCTATATGCCGTATCCTCACCAACGAGCTGTACACCGGGCAGATCATCAACGGCAAGCAGGAGGTCGCGGATTTCCTGACCGGGCAGCGCGTCAGCAAGGACGAAACGGAGTGGTTCATCACCGAACGGCCCGATCTGCGTATCATCGAGCCGGAAATTTTTGAACAGGCGCGGGACATTATGAAAACGCGCACGAAAACCTTTAAGACCGACCATCAAAAACACAGCAACAAGTACCTGTTCTCAACCCTCATCAAATGCAAGGACTGCGGCTGGTCGTTCCGCCGCACTGTCCGCACCTATAAAAACACTTATGTGCGCTGGGTTTGCTCCGGGCATAACGGAAAAGGCGCGGACAGCTGCCCCAACGCCGTTGCGATGGACGAGGACGCCCTCGTCAACGCCTTGCAAAACTATTTCACCGAACTGACCGGGAAGAAAAAGAACGTGCTGCGCCATATCGTCGGCGAGTTTGAGCGCATCTACAAAGCCAAAGACGAGAATGTGAACTACGAAAAAGAGCTTGCCTCAAAACTGGACAAGCTCTCGAAAACCCGCGAGCGGTGCATGGATATGTACTCCGACGGGCTGATCACCCGCGAGGAACTGAACGGGCGGATCGGCGGCGCGAGGAAAGAAATCGAGCATCTAGAAAAGGAATTAAAAATCGTCTCGTACAATTTATCCAAGGCCGACCGGCTTGAAACCATCCTCCAAAACACCTTTCGAGAAATCGAAACGGTGGCCGACGTCCGGGAGATGACCAACGCGCAGCTAAGAAAAATTATCCAGCGCATCGAGGTGGACAAAGACGGGAATGTTGAAATATTCTTGAAATTGCTGGGCGAATTGGGATTGGAACGAGCCGTTCTAATTCATGACGACCGTACATAAAGATTTATCCGATAGACTCAAGATATGCAACCAAGCCTTGTATACCGCCGTCAAAGAGGTGCTGGACGAAAACAAAGCGCAAAGGCACCTGCGCGGCGGCATGGCGACGAGACGAAAGTATAAGGGAGAATAGAAGAGGAGGAGGTTCCCAACGCCTAGCTTACGCTTGGCGTAAAGGGAACCTCCCACTTTCGCGCCGTATAATTGCTTAATGCAATACCGGCACACTTGACGGCTTTCCGGCGTTCGCTTGACCCGGCCAAATCGACCGTGAAGGGCTTGCCGTGCTTTAACCTTTCGCCTAAATCGGACAAAGTGCGTTAGATTGTTAATACCTTGATGCAAACTCTATACGCTTTGCTTAACACCTAGCGCAAGCTTGGCGTGCTGTGCGTTTCCGAGGCACCGGTCTGAAAGCAATGTTTCACCGTCCGAGTTTAGTATGACCCGCGGATTTGCGAATATAAGCGGTAAAATATCCGCTTTGCGGTTATTTATTGAAAGGTTGTTTTCACAAGACATAATCCGGGTATGCTTGGAATAGGATAAGTTTACCAATTCGATTGCGGTATAGCCGCAATCGCATTGAATGCTTGATTTCGGCTGTTAAGCCGAAACGAAAGAGGAGGCGGGTTTTATGCCGCTTGGTGTATCCAAACGCCCCGTAACCGAACGGGAGATTCTCATTTCGGAGCTGATCGAAACACAGCAAAGGCTGGCGGCGGCCAACGCGCGGTTCAATATGATCACACCGCCTGAGCTGATTGAAGAGTGTGTGTATGAAATCAACGCGCTTAAAGCGCGTCACGCGTATTATATCCGTGTTCTGCGAGAGGTGGACGGAGCATGAAAAAAAGAGTCCTAAAATTTCTTGGACGTTCGGCTTTGGGTTTTGCCGCCCTCCTGCTGTTTAACATCGCGGGCGGCGGTTTCGGTCTTTCCGTCGGGTTAAATCCTTTCAACGCGGGCGTTTTAGGGCTTTTAGGCATTCCCGGCTTCGCGCTGATCCTTGTACTCCAGACTATGTCAAAGTAAGGGGCTGTTTCCTATGCGGTCTGCTGTTCCGCTGAGAGCAAGAAAAAACGGTCTTCCTATCACGGTCAAACCGGCGTTGATCGTCCTTTGTATTTTACTGTTGATTTGGAGTTCATTGCAATTCAATCTCTTCTCCGCCCTCGGCGCCGCTTTCTCCCGCGGGTTGAGCGGGGAAGCGGCCGTTGCCATGCTCAAAGCGGAAACCGCTTCCGATGGGCTGCGCGCGCCGTCCTATCGGACGCTTTTATCATTTGGTTCGCCGCTGCTGGCTTCTGTAAAACCGGCGGCAGGCGGGGAGAAGACGCCTTCCGGCGGAAGTTTCTTTCCGGGCCGATCCGACCCGCCTCTAGCCGATCCAGGCTTAGCTCCGATGAACCCGATGCTGGATATTGAATTACCGCCTGAAGAAACGCCCGACCCGCCAAACGGCATTGACTCGCAGTGGGATGACAGGGTTTGGCCGATGCCGGACGGCAGCGAGCCCGAGGCTCTCCCGCTGCACGAGGTGACCCTTCTGCCTGTGTCGGCTGACGGAGGCTATCTGACCGACGGCACCGTTGCCGTGAACAACGAAACAAAGTATACATACGACATTCCCGCCATGCTGGCGCGAAAACTTTCGTTTAAACCGGTGGAGAGCGGCCCGCAGATTTTGATCATACATACCCATGCCAGCGAGAGTTTTCTCCCCGATGAGCGCGACTTTTACATCCCGACCGATATAGAGCGCACCGAGGATACCCGGTATAACATCGTGCGCGTCGGGGATGAGATCACCGAGCGGCTGGAAGAGCTGGGGCTGACCGTCCTGCACGACCGCAACATCAATGATTATCCTACCTACTCAGGCTCCTATAACCGCACATTGAAAGCTATAGAGGACTACATAAAGGAATATCCGTCTATTCAAATCGTTCTTGATATTCACAGGGACTCCATATCGGCCAAAGACGGGACGATTTATAAAGCCGTTTGCGATTCCGTTTATGGCAAAACGGCGCAGATGATGTTTGTGGTCGGCTCCAACGGCACAGGACTGCCGCATGACGGCTGGCGAGATAATTTAACCTTCGCCGCCCAAATTCAAAACCGCGTACTGGAAGCCTGCCCCACCGCCATGCGCCCCATCCACCTGCGTAAGGAACGGTTTAACCAGCACGCGACGCCCGGCTCGCTCATCCTGGAGGTCGGCACGGCAGCCAACTCGCTGACCGAAGCCTTGCGCGCAGCCAATCTTTTTTGCGACGCCGCCGGCCCGTATCTGGCGGAAATGCTGCTTTCGTAAAATTATGAGTTAGTTGTAAAAATATATGTTGACAATCTCCCCTTCTATATGCTAGAATGCAAATGGACAACGCATATTTAGAAGCATTTTATGTTAGGGGGAGACACGAATGGACTTTAATGATATTGGCGCAGGCGGCAATTACGAAGAGAAAAAGCGAAATATTAAAAAAATGTATGATGAAATATGCAGAGCATATAAACATGCCGGTCGGCATGAAGTGGCTTTGGTGTTCATAGCGAAAGGCGATGAACACCAAATTCCTTATTATTACGATACTAGAAGAAACAAATACAAGAAAGTAGTAGCTTCAGAAGAAGATATACTTTCAAATCCATTTCATGTCGTAAATGTAAGTGAAAGCGTTAGGGCTTTACAAATGGAAGCAGTTAAAGAAGGTTATACGAATAATAGGACGACAGTGATGCATAACCATTTTTCCGCTTCTTTATTTAACTTCATTGACATAAAGACATTTTTTGAGGAAAAGACAATGAGAGAAGTATATATTGATACATCAGATTACATATATTTTTTTCAGAAAATAGACGATATGGAACAAAAATATACGAAAGAAAATGTCTCTATCATGATTGATATAGCAATGAGGAGAAAAGAGGAGTTAAAGAACAGACTAAACGCATTGTTCATCGAAAATGGGGAAGAGGAAGACGAGAAGGTTGCGAATGCCAATTTAATAACAGCCTCTGAGGGTATACTCAATCAATTTGCTGATGAAATATGGCAAGAGATATGTGATGAATTTGGGATAAACGCATTGGTCAATAGAATTAGGATAAAAAAGAGGGAACTAAGACACAGATTATATAATTGAACGCTAAAAATCACATCAAAAGGGGAGAATACACATGGCTAAAGAAATGGTCGGTAAAAACACGAAAACACAAGGGACTCCGATTGATTTCAAAGAGGAATGCTTAAACAATGAAAGAGGGGAACTCCGTTGCTATCCGCTTGACGACACCGTCATCATGGCTTATGACGTCAAGGTGGAAGAGTTGAGGAAATATATGGGAGAAGATTATGCGTCGTATCATTGGTCAGTAATATTAAAAGAAATATTAAATGAAAGAAAGAAAACGATTTCTGCATAACGGAGTCTTCAAACCCCCGCGGCAAAACCGTCAAGGTCTGCCGCGGGGGTTTTTTGTCCATTAGTCTTAGTTATAATCCCAGTAGTT
>Ga0082212_10012305_pt1 | contig 10783 bp, 8 predicted proteins | sample TergutNt197P3_FD_71548 | JGI IMG/M metagenome (GOLD analysis project Ga0082212, IMG submission 71548) | Neocapritermes taracua P3 segment gut microbial communities from Petit-Saut dam, French Guiana - Nt197 P3 | ecosystem: Host-associated > Arthropoda: Insects > Digestive system > Gut ...
TAAGAAAAGATGTGAAAGCCTGCGTTGTAAAAGGCGGCCAGAACCGGCATCTCCTTCGCGACGCCATAATAACTGTCACCGAGCAAACCGACCGCGTACAGGATACACGATATCAGGAATACAGACCTGAGCGGGAATCTATGTCTCAGTATGGACACAAGCATTACGCCGATAATCGAAGCCGGCAGATACCACAGATGATAGAACGTTCCATCAAAAATGACATTCCTGGCAAGGGAGGCGGCTGCGCTCCCTTCTGAATAGTAGCCCGCATAAACGCTGAAAGGAAAATAAATCGCAGTGGCCGTTGCGTACAGAAGGCCGGTCTTTTTGAGGGATCCGGCAGGCGTTCCCGACCCATGCGACAAAAAATATCCTGTCACCATCAGGAAAAAAGGAACGGCAATGCGGGCGACGACGCGCACGGCCAGAAAATCGATATCTTCGCTTACGGAGGCCAGCGGCGAAGTGTGGATGCCAACGATCAGAAAGGCAGCAATCAGCCGGAAGCGGTCTATCCCGCCGTATTCGCGAGACGAATTCACGCCGCCGCCACCGCCGGAGCTCATGCCCTCGCCGGATACACTTGACCTCTTACCGCCCGGGTTCATTTCATGCCCTTACCGCCAACTCAATGGCCTTGTCGACCACCTGCTCAAACGTCATGCCGATTGCCTTCAGCATATTCGGAAAGCGGCTATGTGAAGTAAACCCGGGGATAGTGTTCACCTCGTTGAATACGATTCTTCCGGACGGCGTCAGAAACATGTCGACGCGCGCAAAGCCTGTACACCCCAAGGCACGGTATATCGTTTTAGCTATGGCCCTCGCCTCTTCCGCCTTGTGTTTCGATATGCGCGCCGGCACGTGGATGGCGGACGTCTTCAGCGTATACTTTTCCGTGAAGTTGAAAAACCCGTCCGAAAGCTCGATCTCATCTACCTGCCCCACGATGAGATCGTCGTTGCCAAGCACGGCGCACCCGATTTCGAACCCCGGGATGTCTTCTTCTATAATTGCTTCGTCGTCATACTCGAAAGCAAGCTCGATGGCGGCGCGCATCTCGTCCTCGCTTGACACTTTTGAAATCCCATATGAAGACCCGGCGTTGACCGGCTTTACGAACAGCGGATAGCCCAGCCTTGCTGCTTGCGCGAGAAAAACCCCAGCGTCCGCCCCGCTCCTCAGCGTAAACGAGCGCGGGACCGGGACCCCGGCCGTGGCTACGATTTTGTTGGCTTTGTCTTTGTTCATGCAAAGCGCGGAGGCAAGCGCGCCCGAGCCGACCACGGGTATCCCGGCAAGTTCGAGCAGGCCCTGGACCGTGCCGTCCTCTCCGTTTTTGCCGTGAATTATAGGCATTGCGGCGTCGAGCCTGAGCGCACGGACAACGTCCCCGTCAATAATCAGCGCACCGTGAATCTCCCGGCTGGGGGATATAATTGCCCTGACGCACTCGTCTGGATTTTCCCATGTATCGTTTTTTATTTTTTCCGGTGAACCGGAAAAATAGAACCATTCGCCTGTGCGCGTAATGCCGAACGCCGCGGGCTCGTACCGCCCTTTGTCCATATGCGTAATCACGCTGTACGCGGACTGCAAGGAGACCTCATACTCGGGCGAACACCCGCCAAACAGAACCGCGATTCTCAGTTTTTCCATAATTCACCCCGCAATGCCTTTTATGCTTACGAGATGACTTTAGTCCGGGCGGTTTACGAAAAGCCCGGGATTTATCTTACAAAATTCTTAACCGCCATTACGGTTATGTGACAACGCGGAGAAAAGCGCGAGCAGCCGGGTGTCTCCATCCGATTTATGTAACAAAAGCCGCTCATAAATCGGGGGGAGACGGCCGGTGCGAGCGCCTTTTTCATCCGGTTGTCTCCTCGACTATTCCTTCAGCTTGAAGCGGCCAATCATCTGCTGCAGCATGTCGGCCTGCGCGCTCATTTCCTCCGACGCGGCCGCGCTTTCTTCCGAGGTCGCGCTGTTTTGGTGCACGAAAAATGTCACCTGGTCTATGCCTTCGTTTATGTGGTTTATGTCGTGCGACTGTTCTTCCGACGCCAGCGTAATTTCCTTTATGAATGAATTGCTGTGGTTTATGCCGGACACGATTTCCGCCAGGCTTGCTGCGGTTTCTTCGGCGATGCGCGCGCCAAGCTCGGCTTTTTCCATCGAGTTTTGAATGAGTTCGGAGGTTTGCTTTGCGGCTTCCACGCTGCGGCCCGCCAGTTCCCGCACCTCCTCGGCAACGACCGAAAACCCTTTGCCGTGCTCCCCGCTTCGCGCCGCCTCGATCCCGGCGTTCAGCGCAAGGATATTGGTCTGGAAAGCGATATCGTCGATGGCCTTCATGACCTTGCTGATATCCTTGCTGGCCTGGTTGATTGCCCGCGCGGCGGCCATCATCTCGTCCATCTGCCGGTTGCCCTTCTCCGCATTGCCCATAATTGTATCCGCGAGCTCTGTGGCCTTTTCGGCTGTCTCCGAGTTGTGTGCCGTCTTCTCGGTAATTTCAGTAACCGAATCCGACAACTGCGTAATTGACGCGGATTGCTCGGCGGAGGCCTCCGCGAGGGACTGCGCGCCCATGGCGATCTGCCTTGAGGAAAATGCGACCTGATTCGCCGACTCGTTGATTTCGCGGAACATCTGGTTCAGGCTGTCAACCATATACTTCAGGGATTTACCCATCGTGTCAGCCTCGGAAATCAGCCGGATATCGCAGGTCAGATCCCCGCTTGCAATCGTCTCAAGCGCCTGCGCGACCTGCGTGACATACTTAATAAAATCGGATGTCGAAGCTATGCTCTCCCCTATTTCGTCCCTGGTCTGCGAGTACTTTTGGATATTTTTCAGATCTTCGGGGTGGAGTGTGATATCCCCCGTGGCGGAGGCTTTCTTCATAAACGACGACAAGGCAACGAGCGGTTTTGAGATCCTGCTTGAGAGGATGAGCGCCAGGAATACGCACAGGAAAATCGCCGCTATAATCAGCGCAATGTTGACTATTTCCATCAGCTTTGCGATCCTTACGCTCTCGTTGTCTTTTTCAACCACAATCCCGGTGTAGTGCGCCTGCATGTCCGTCAGTATGGAGATGACCACTGTTGTTTGCGGGAATATTATATTTTCAAGATAGTCTTTGGCTTCGTCAGCTTTCCCGGCCCGGGTCAGGGCCACGACTTCTTTCGCCTCATTGTGCATTAGCTCATGCGGGGCGTCGAGCCTCTCCAGCATATCCAGCAGCTCTCGGTTGTCCATTTTTTCCGCTTCCTCGCTGTCGTACCACTGCCCGAGCGAGCAGCTGTGCGGGTCAAGCGCCCCTGTAAACTCATGGCCGGTCATCACGGATTCGGTCAGTTGCTGCTTCCATACATAGTGCGCGTTCAGCACTCTGGATATGCTGACGTTCTCATGCTGTACTTCTCTCAGTTCGGTCGTAATATTATCAAGCCTGATAATCGCAGAGAGGCCGACGACGCCGATTATAATTACGACCGCGACCATAACCGCAAACCCTGAAAGAATTTTAGCCCGAATATTCATACGTCAGTTTTAAAAACCCTCATTCTGCAAAGCAAAAACCACCCTTTTAAAAATCTGACCAACCGGAAAATCATAACAAAATTTCCCGGCTATAACAAGCCGGGTTCTAAATTGAAAGGCCACAGCAGCAAACTGTGGCCTTTCCCTGTTTTCCCATGTTCTTGCGGGCGCGGCTACGCCAGGTTCAGCTTCCTCTTCAGCATGTAGCGCGTGAGGAACCAGCAGACGACGCCGATGACGGCATAGCCTATGATGCAGCCGATTGTGACCGAATCGATGACGGCGACTGTGTTGCTGATGCTTTTTTCGGCCGACATCGCGACGGAGTCCCTCAGCTGCCCCATCAAGCCGCCTGCGAAATACGTGTGCGCAACTCCCCACATCACGCCGAGCATCACGAACTGGCTCGCTACATATATAATTACGAAAGCAAGGATCGAGCCCCCTATACGGTTCTTGATCATATTCGGGCCGATGCCCATCGCCGCGTAGAGCATGAGCACACCCGAGAAGGTGCTGATTATCATCAAGAGCACCACCTGGAAAATGATCCGGGGCAAAGGCACGCCCATGGCAATGATTTCGTTCATCCCCTGGATCATATCCCCGAAGTACCCGGAGGCCCCGATCATCATCAGCACGCTCAGGAAAATCAGCACGCCTGTGCAGATGTTCCATACTACAGCCACAAGCAGTTTTGACAGGATGTTCTCTTCCCGGCTCACCGGAAGGGTCATCATCAAATATCCCTCGTCGCCGAGCAGGTTGCGGAAAAACCTCAGGATCACGACGACAAATGTCCCGACGATCATAGCGGCGACTGAAAGTCCGTACAGTACTGCCGTGAGCCCCTGCATCATGCCCGGGAACACATTTGCCGGCGCGGCGGCGGACCCAAAACCGGATCCCTCGCTGACTGTCATAGCGTACGGGTTTGCGATCACATTCACAACGGCTATGACCGCGAACGCGACATAGAGCCATATAAATGTCTTTGCGGTCGCCCGCATTTCATGTTTGAATAGTGTACTTAACATCTGAACACCTCCCTGAAAAGCCCGTCAACGCTCTTGCCTTCACGCTCGCGGATCTCGTCCACGCTCTGGACGCGCACAACGCGACCGCGGTCGAGGAACACAACGTCGTCGAGGATTTTTTCGATATCGTAAATGAGATGTGTGCTTATGAGCACGGTCGCGTTTTCATTATAATTACGAAGGATCGTATTGAGTATGAATTCGCGCGCGGCCGGGTCGACCCCGCCGATCGGTTCGTCCAGCAGGTAGAGTTTTGCGGAGCGGCTCATCACGAAGGCAAGCTGGACTTTTTCTTTCGTCCCTTTTGACAGCGTCTTGAACAGCGCCTCCCCCGGCACGCCGAGTGCAGCCAGCATGTCCGCCGCTTTCGCCGGATCGAAATCCTCATAGAAATCCGTGAACATATCCATGCATTCACGCACGCGCATCCTCTCGTCAAAATATGTCCTGTCCGGAAGGTAGCTGACAATCTTTTTCGTCTCTATCCCCGGCCTCATGCCGTCAATGAGGATCTCCCCCGCGGTCGGCACGAGCAGCTCGTTTGCGAGCTTGATCAACGTCGTCTTGCCGCTCCCGTTTGGCCCGAGCAGCCCGACGATGCGTCCGGGCTCTATGCCAAAGGTCACCCCGTCAAGCGCCCAGATCCCGCCGTAGTTTTTAGACAGGCCCCTGCATTCAAGAATCATGCTCATTTTTCGCCACCTCCTTTGCCGCGGCCGCGATGAGCTTTGCCGCTTCGGCTTCGCCGATCCCGATATACTTCATGCCCTCGAAAAAGGCTTCGACATGCGCTTTTGCGAGGTTCTCCCTGGTTTTGTCAATCATTGTCCTGTCCTCCGTAACCGTCCTTCCTGCCGTCCGATGCGTGTGCAGCAAGCCCTTCCCTTCGAGCTCGGCAAGCGCCCTCTGCATGGTGTTCGGATTGACCTCGGCCTCCAGCGCAAGCGTGCGAACGCTCGGCACGGCGCTGCCCGGCGGGTATTCGCCCGACAGGATGCCCCGCTCAAGCTGTTCAATCAGCTGCGCGTAGATTGGCCGATCCCCTCTGAATATCCATTTCATATAATTACCTCTCGTTTCCCTACGCCACGGCTGCCCGCATTTTGTTTGTTTGCCTGCTGTGCAGGCGGTCCGCCTGTGGGCCCCGGCGTATTACTGTATTAGGCAATTAGTACAATAATACACTCGCGGGCGCTTGTCAAGACTTTTTTTGCGCCCGAGTTTCCGGGGTTTCCGGCGACATCTTCCCTGCCGCCCGGGTTCCGTCCACGCACGTAACCAGGCTCTGCGCCTACGCGAACGCAAACATATGTTTGCGCTATCCGGCCGGATCCTGTATAATGGACTCATGGAAAATACATACAAATTCAGGATCCTCACGACAGTTTCGACGCTTTGCTGTTTAGCTTGCGCCTTTTGGGGTAAATACCACCAAACACTTCAAATACAGAAAGTCGTATTCGTATTTAGTGAAACTATTGGATACATTCGGCTGCGCTCGTGTGTTATTATGATAACGCACTTGTTCGTTTATATTATGCGGGAACCGCAGCCATCATGCTGCGGCTTTGCTGGAAATCGGGCGGACGTGGCATTGAGCCCGGCATTTGACAGGACAAACGCGGGCAACCCGAAAGGATAAACGCAGGCGAGGTGACATGGCAAACGCGGGAGAAGCGACAAGGCAGATAGATTATTGGTGACATGCCAAACGCAGCAGAGGTGACAAGACAGATGGAGGAGAGGTGGTATGGCAAACGAAAGAATAGTTGAAAAAAGCGAGCGGACGCTGAACAGGGGGATCGAGCCCTGGCACGTTTCGCTCATAGCTCTGGGCGGGATCATCGGATCCTGTTATTTTCTTGGGCTAGGCCTCACGTTTCACGACATGGGCGCCGGGGCGGTGCTCATCGCATATGCCCTGGCGGGCGTCGCGATCTACGGCGTCATGCAGTCGTTTGCGGAGCTGCTTGTCAACGTCCCCAGGCGCGGTTCGTTCGTATCCTATACGCGCGAGTTCATGGGGGACACGGCGAGCGCGGGCATCGGCTGGGCGTTTTGGGCAAACTGGGTCTGCTATATCCCTTCGGAGGCGCTTGCAGTCGCGGTCTTCGTGAACGCGCTGTTCTTCGACGGCGAAGCGAGCCTCGCGACGATATTCATATCAGGCATAATCGCCCTGGCCCTTCTGACCCTCATTAATATATATCGTGTAAAGTGGTTCGGCCATGTTGAGTCAATTATGGCAATTATTAAAATTATCGCTATAATCCTGTTTGTCATCGCCGGCATTGTCATCTGGCTCGGTATCGCAAACGGCGGTGCGACAATGGTGAACGAAGACGGGGAGAGCTTCACGATTGGCGCGGGATTCATAGGCACGAAAGCGATGCTTGCGGATTCAACGAGGAGCGCGTTTGAGCAGCTGTTCCCGAGCGGGGGAGTCATCATCATCGTGATGATGATCTGGACGCTCGTCAATTTCCAGGGCTCCGAGATAGTTGGCCTTTCGGCCGCCGAGACGCAGGATCCGGCAAAGAATGTACCTGCCGCCTGCAAGAAGGTAGCGATCCGTATCATCATGATCTACCTCATCCCGATCTTCATCCTTTCGCTCATCATGCCTTACTTCGCGGCAACGCTTGAAGACTCGGTCTTTGCGCAAGCCCTCGTCGCGTACGGCTTCGGATGGGGCGCGAAGATCTTCGAAGTCGTCACGCTTATCGCGGCGTTCTCGTGCGCCAACTCAGGCTTTTACGGGACGGTGCGCTCCCTCTACGGTCTGTCCGTCGAAGGGCTTGCGCCGAAATTCCTGTCCGACCTCAACCGGTTCAACACACCGCAGAAGGCGACGATCTTCACGCTCGTGTTCATATGGTTCATCTTCCTCTTCAGCTTCCTGATCGCGGAGATGGGCATGTTTGGCGGCGAGCACAACACACTGTACATAGCCCTTATAGGCATCGCAGGCTTCACAGGCACGCTATGCTGGGTTGGCATAATATATTCTCAGATCATATTCCGAAAACGGTTGAAACAACGCGGCTACGACCCGCAAAAGGATCTGACCGTCAAGGCCCAGTGGTTCCCATGGCTCGAGTGGTTCGCTATCATAATCCAGGTCGCGGCCATGATCCTTTTGATCTTCGAGGAGGGCGACGGCATACCGATATTTGTGCTCTCAATGGACATCATCATAGCTCCGATCGTCTTTTTCCAGGTCCAGAAATACCGGGGCAAGATACGCCAAAGGGTCGTGATCGGCGCCGACGAGATCACGTTCAATGAGAAATTCCCGGCCAAGCCCGGCCATGAGGACAAGCCGAAGACGCCGACCGTCGAGAAGAACCAGGGCCTGCTCTGCTTTGTGCTGCTGGCCGTGACCGCCTTCTCGATCGTGCTGTCGTTCGTCGCCATCAACAGCAACCCGTCGGATATCGAAGAGGGCTTCAACATCTTCAATGACCCCGCAATGAAGCAGGTCTGGATCTACATGCTCATACTGATCGCGACCTATGTTGTGGTGTTCGCCGGCGTCGTAAGGCTCAACAAGTTCAAGAAGCCTGGCTCGGACACGGAGCCTGACGCGGAGCCCGGCACGGAGCCCGAAGAGGAAGGGCCGGCTGATGAAACTGCCAAATGACAAGCAGGCTACAGTCATCAGTCGCCAAAGTATGCTATAAGAAAAAAGGACGGCTGATGAAACTGCCAAGTGACAAATGGGCTACAGTCAGCAGCCGTCAAAGTATGCGATGACAGCATGAACCGGCTGCGAAAATTATTATACGCAAATGGGCGAAAGTGGTTGCAGCCAAAGTGTGCTATGATTAGTAGATGGTCATAGTGAAGGATGTGTTTATTACCGCAAAAAGGCGTTAGCGCCTGTGGCCGGTAATGCGGGCTGCATCCGCCGACATGTGATGCAGATGTAGCCGGCAGCGTGGGCTTTGGATCGTAAACGCCAAAAGGTGATACATCTGTAGCCGGCAGTGAGAGCTACAGATCGTAAACGCCAAAAGGTGATACATCTGTAGCCGGCAGTGAGAGCTACAGCTAAGGAGGGCTATGGTTTACAACAGCGGGACAATAGAAAAAGAGGCGGTCTTTGAGGTCGCCCGGCTTATGGCGGCTGCCGCGCGCACGGCGCCAAAAGCGAAAGGCATCGACAACATCATGACCATGGTCGTTGACGGCGAGGAGAAGGCCGCCATTGCGGTCGAGATGAGAAGGATCGGCGAAAGCGGTGAAGGGCTCGCGAGTTTCATACGCGATGCGGGCAACGTGGACGCTTCTGATTATGTGGTATTGTTGGCTGTCACGGACAACCCGGCAGGGTTGACTGTGTGCAGCGTCTGTGGCTTTGGGGATTGTGCAGCATCCAAAGCCGCAGGCGCCGCCTGTGTGTTCAATATCAGCGATCTGGGCACAGCGGCCTGCTCCGCCTGCGCCGTGGCTTCCCATCACTGGATCGACAACCGCCTGATGTACACAGCCGGGATGGCGGCGAAAAACATCGGGTTGTTCGGAGTGGAAATAAGGATGTGTTACGGCATCCCGGTCTCTGCGAGGGGGAAGAGCATCTATTTCGACAGATAGGCGCTACACGTTATAGTTGTGACGCGGAACAATGGTTTTCGGGTCATTAATAATTTTATAGTCAGCTTGGGGGGTGACAATTTTGAAGGGGAGTATGAAAACGAAGCACTTTATAGTCGGGGTCGTTTGTATAGTAGCAATCACTATTCCTGTAATTGTGGTATTGTCCTTGCACCCGCAAAAGGACCATACCTACGATGATCTCGTCCCTCTTGCGGCCGGCGAGTACAAAGTCCAGGGTGTTGTGGAATTTCCGGGGCAAGTCGTCGACGAGTACTTTGTGCACAGCATCAGGGTCAACGCTGACTACTCGCTCACAAACCACGGGCTCGTCAAAATCGACGTGGACTGCCCCGATGAGGACGCATTCTATGTATCACTGCTCCGCACAGAGGGCGAAGATGGCGTATCGCATGCCGAAGGCTATTATGACAAAAAGCTCAAACCCTACGGCAGCACTGGCGTCTTTTCTCTCACCCACGGGCCCGGCGAGTACGAGCTGTGCGTCTGGCTCAAGAAGAACAAAGTCGATGAGCTGCACAGCAATTACCGGCTTATCTACCAAAACACTTTCTTTGCGGACTTCCCGGATGAGATGCCGTACCTGTACTCCAACGCCAATTCCGTTTTTGAGGACGGCTCCGTTATCGGCGCATATTCCTATTCCCTCATCAAGGACGCGAAAACCGATCTTGAAAAAGCGAAGATCATCACGAACTTCGTCCACGACAGGATCTCATATGACAGCGAGCTCAGCCTCGACTCAGAGGTCTTTATGACCGCGGACGAAATCCTTTTGTCGGAAAAGGGGCTTTGCTACCACTCGGCGGGCCTCGCGGTTGCCATGCTGAAAAGCGTGGGGATCCCCGCGAAAGAGGTCCGCGGCACATACAAGCTTCTCAACGGGCGCCACGCCTGGTGTGAGGCATATATCGACGGCGAATGGCTGACCGGGGACCCAACGTGCTACGGGACGTTCCCGCTCACTCCGTTCTTTTACCTCCCGGACGAATACGCCGACCCGCACAACTGACCGGACGCGCCTTTTATGTAGGGTGCACAACAGACCGGATAGGAGGCCTCTTTACACCGTCACGCACAACTGACCGGATAAGGGCCTCTTTATTCGGGTCTTTTTGAGTCGATGAAAGCGATAAAGGCTTCTGGATCCCCCTTGTCGAAATCCTCCTTGAACAGAAACACACCCGGCGCGCCACCGCCGCCCGGCAGGCTCATCTTGAAATACCCCCTGCCTTCTTCCCCATACTCGATAATATTGCCTATCTCTGCAAAGGCATAGAACCGTTCCGCATTAACGCTCACTACGCCATCTGTGACGGACGCACTGGCATAGCCCGCACTGGATGATCTTGTCTTGCCCGCACCGGATGATCTTGTCTTGCCTGTGCCGGATGAGCCTGTCTTGTCCGTGCCGGATGAGCCTGTCTTGCCTGCGCCGGATGAGCCTGTCTTGCCCGATCCGGACCCGCCAGCGTTGCCCGCTCCGGACCCGCCGGCGCTGCCCGCTCCGGACCCGCCAGCATTGCCCGCTCCGGTCCCGCCAGCGTTGGCCGCCCCGGACCCGCCCACGTTCC
>Ga0082212_10012306_pt1 | contig 10782 bp, 7 predicted proteins | sample TergutNt197P3_FD_71548 | JGI IMG/M metagenome (GOLD analysis project Ga0082212, IMG submission 71548) | Neocapritermes taracua P3 segment gut microbial communities from Petit-Saut dam, French Guiana - Nt197 P3 | ecosystem: Host-associated > Arthropoda: Insects > Digestive system > Gut ...
GCGTTTTGTCAATTCTATGGCGTGGCGACCTGTTCCGCAGCCGACGTCCAATATTTTCAACGATTTGTCGAACCCGATTTCTTTCTCAATAAAATCACACTCACCCATTGTTCCTTGTGTAAAGATTTCATTATCATACTTTTGTCCGTAGTTTTCAAATAATAATTCGTACCATTGTTTTTGCATGATTGTTGTTGTATTTTTATTTTTTTATAAGTATTTTTGCATAAATTTACAAAATAATACCAAAGAGGAAACTATTTGAAATGGTATTAAAAAATATTAATCAATTTATTTTACTATTATGAACAAAAAACTCTTACTATTATCTATTTTGGCGATAGCCCTTGCTGCTGTTGCAATGAGTCATCAAAACTCCGGTTACGTTTCAAATAATACTGACAGCGCTACAGATTTAATTTTGAAAAGTTATTCAGCGCGAACTTTTACTTCGGAACCGGTATCGACCGCAGATCTTGAAGTTATACTTAAATGTGGCATTAAAGCGCCAAGCGCCGCCAACCTGCAGCCTTGGAAATTTATTGTTGTCAGGGAGCCTTTTGTTATGCAGCAGATGATTAGAAATATAACTGACAACAACGTGGTTATACTTGTTTGCGGCCCTGAGGGACAAGCAAATTTTTCAGTTGATTTTGACTGCGGGCTTGCAACCGAAAACATGACTATTGCTGCCCAAAGTTTAGGACTTGGGGCAAGAATATACGCAAACCCTATAGCAAATATAAATGCTACAATGAGAGAAACTCTTCAGATACCTGAAGGATACAGGGCGGTTATGGCACTGAGAGTGGGACATATTGAAGCGGATGTTGATGCAGAAACGGTGGCTTCACCAAGAAAAAGCTACGATGAAGTAGTAACTTTTTTGAAATAAAAAATTACGGAGAAAACACCTAAAATATATAGATTGCCGGCTGTATTTTAAAGATATAAAATTGTGTTTTCATAACATTTGTTTATTGGTTTCTACTATGTTAAGTGGTTGCAGCACAGTTGTTTTATAATTGTGTTGCGACCACTGTTTTTTACACTCCTGTCGGTTTAGCTACCAACGTTAAGAATCTCAAAGTGCTTAAGTTTCAAATTTTTTTTCTTGTCCAATGCATGGTTCGCAAATACATTATGCTTAACATACCCAGCAAAATCTGGTAAACATTTTCCGAACACCAGATAATTTCAAGGCGATTCGGGAATTTTGAAGTAAAAAAGTAAACCGAAAAAAGATAGCACATAAGGGTAAAAGATTCTATAAAAAGAGCTATCATCGTGTTTCCTGTGGCCGAAATAGCGGAAAAAATGATCCACGAAGCAGATGACAGAATATTAGCAACCCCAACAACATATAGCGCTCTAAACCCCAAATTTATTAATTCAACATTATCGGTATAAAGAGAAATAATTCCTTTTGCAGATACAAGTGCAGGTATGAATGCAACGATTGAAGTTATCAGACCGAAAACAATCACCTTGCGGATAATCCGAAAAACATAACGCTGCTGTTTCGCACCTATTGCATTACTAACCAGAGTACTAACAGCAGAACCGTAGGCCCACAAAGGGCAAATAGCAAGAATGTAATAACTTCGGATAATATTGCTTGCGGCCAGATTTTTTTCTCCCGTCTTTTCAATAATGACAAAAAACAGGAACCAGGTGCTCAGGGAAATCAAATTTTGCAGCATAGTGAAAATCGACAAATTCATAGTTTGAGAAATAATTTGCAATTGAGGTTTCCTGAATGTAAACAGATTGTATTTGCCAAGGTCTATTTTTTTTGCCATGATATATATAAAATAAACAAACCCGGCTACTTCGGCAAGTACAGAAGCTAAAGCAGCGCCTTCAATACCCATTTGAGGAAGTCCCAGCTTGCCAAAAATGAGCAGGTAATCCAAGATAAAATTTGTTCCTGCAATGATAAAAGCGCCAAAACCGATATATTTTGTGAGTTGAATACCAACAAAAAACGATCGCATAATAACACATCCCAAGGAAAAAAACAGGGTAAAAACGCGAATGTTCAGATAACGCATAGAGGCATTCAGAATATCCTCCGAATTCAGCATAAACCCCAACATCTTTTTTGAAAAAAGAAACGAAATAATAATTACCACCGCAGAAAATACCCAAATGAAATAGAGGCTGTTTTCAAAAATTCCACCTATTTTATCGTATTTTTTTTCACCGTTGCGCCGTGCTATTATAATTTGCGTACCTGTACCAAATCCCATTCCCACTACAAACAGAATTACATAAAATGTTCCTGCTATGGCCGAAGCGGCAAGCTCCAACTCGCCAACGTGCCCTAAAAATGCAGTGTCAATAACGCCTACAAAATTTTCTGCAAGCAAGCCAAGCATCAGTGGCCACGAAACATCCCATATTTTTTTATAAGAAGGTAATGACGGCATCTCTTAAATTTGGAGCGCAAAGGTAAAACATTTAGCCAAACACAGGTTATTACTTATTGTCGGTTTTAGAGGTTTTATCAACTCGATTCAAAAGAGTAAACAGTAGAAAGTGTATTATTTTGTAACAAAAAAGCCACCCTTCGGAAGAAAGACGGCTCAACTGTTATGAATAATCAGAGATTATTTTTTATACACTTTTTTGTAGCCGTAAATTGCGCTTGCGCCAAGTTCTTCCTCAATGCGCAGTAGCTGGTTATATTTTGCCATACGGTCGGAACGGCTTAACGAACCGGTTTTAATCTGCCCCGAATTAGTGGCCACAGCTATGTCGGCAATGGTTGAATCTTCAGTTTCGCCTGAACGGTGTGAAGTAACAGATGTGTAACCGGCACGGTGAGCCATTTCAATAGCATCAAGCGTTTCGGTTAATGTGCCAATCTGGTTTACTTTAATCAGTATTGAATTTGCAGCTCCCAGTTCGATACCTTTTTTTAGATACTCAACATTGGTAACAAACAGGTCGTCGCCAACCAGTTGACATTTGCCGCCAATTGCATTGGTTAGAGCTACCCAGCCTTCCCAGTCGCCTTCGTGACAGCCGTCTTCGATAGAATCTATCGGATATTTTTCTACCAGTTCAGCAAGAAAAGCAACCTGCTCCTCGCGTGAACGTTTTGCACCATTGGCCCCTTCAAATTTGCTGTAATCATAAATTCCGTTTTTATAGAATTCTGAAGCGGCACAGTCGAGAGCAATTGAAACATCGCCGCCGTCCTCAGCACGACCGGGTTTGTAACCGGCTTTTTTAATGGCTTCAATAATAGAATTTAGAGCGTCTTCAGTGCCGTCAAGTGCAGGAGCAAAACCACCTTCATCGCCAACGGCAGTGCTTAAACCACGGTCGTGGAATATTTTTTTCAGCGAATGGAAAACTTCGGCGCCCATGCGAAGGCCTTCGCGGAATGAAGAAGCGCCAATCGGGCGTATCATAAACTCCTGAAAAGCAATAGGAGCATCAGAGTGCGAACCGCCGTTAATAATATTCATCATCGGAACAGGCAGTGTTTTTGCATTTGCACCGCCAATATAACGGTAAAGCGAAATACCTGCATAATCGGCAGCCGCTTTGGCAACTGCGAGCGAAACGCCTAAAATAGCATTGGCTCCCAAGTTCGATTTAGTCTTTGTACCGTCCATTTCAAGCAGTTTGTTATCGACAGCAACCTGATCAGTAGCATCCATGCCGATAATTTCTTTGGCAATTATATTGTTAACGTTATCAACAGCCTTTAAAACACCTTTGCCAAGGTAGCGGTTTTTATCGCCGTCGCGCAGTTCGAGCGCTTCATTTTCGCCGGTTGATGCTCCTGATGGAACAGCAGCACGGCCAATATCGCCACTTTCCAATAATACTTCAACTTCAATAGTCGGATTACCGCGAGAATCTAAAATTTCTCTTGCTTTTACATCGCTAATAAACATTGTGAATAGTTTTTATAGTTTAAATTATTTTAAATTAATCAGAAAATAACGCTTTATTGCTGTTTGCAAAAAGCCGGTCAAAGATAGTAATCTTGCTTTTCCTCAACAGTGGCGAAATAAAAAGGATACCAATATTTCATATATGGTTAACTTATTTTTTGCTCATTAATTATTGCTAAGGGCAGTCGTTATAAAATTACTATCTTTCGGCAATTTTATTTTATAAAAAATGGAAACTTTAAATATTGTCATTTTAGGCTGCGGGACAGTTGGCGGAGGCGTTGCCCGAATTATTACCGACATAAATAACGACCTGACTTTCAGGGCAAAGAAAAAAATAGAAATCAGAAAAATTGTGGAACTTAATCCACAAAACGCTGCTGAGCGTTTTGGTCTGCCTCTTGATTTATTTTGCGGAAACGGTAAAGATTTAACGCCTGATGAGGCTCAAAACTATATTCAGGGAATTATTTCGTCAAAAGAAATTGACCTCGTTGTGGAAACCATTGGCGGCAAAAACGATTTTGTTTACAATCTCTGCCTCGAAATTCTTAAGTCAGGAAAACATCTTGTAACAGCCAACAAAGCGCTGTTAGCTGAAAGAGGGAAGGCAATTTTCGAAGCCGCAAAAGCCAACAATGTGAAAATTGGGTTCGAGGCGGCAGTTTGCGGGGCAATTCCAATTATTAAAACCATTAACGAAAGTTTCACCGGCGACGAGATATTGTCGATTTCCGGGATTTTGAACGGAACAAGCAACTACATTATGACTCAAATGCAAAGCGAGAAACTTGGATTTGACGAGGCTCTTAAACTGGCTCAGGAAAAAGGATATGCCGAGGCCGATCCAAGTCTCGACATCAATGGCGGCGATGCAGGCCACAAGTTAATTCTGCTTATCAAGCTGGCTTTCGGAATGGATATAACGACGGAAGAACTTTCGATTTCAGGTATTGAAAATATTACCAAGGAAGACATTGATTTTGCTAACGAAATTGATGCCCGCATTAAACTGATTTGTTACGCAAAAAAAGTGAACGGTGAAATTTTTGCCACTGTAAAACCAATGCTTGTGAAAAACAGCAATTTTTTGGCTAAGGTTGACGGAGCCACAAATGCCGTGCGTGTAAACAATAAATATTCGGGAGTTCATTTCCTTGTGGGTAAAGGAGCAGGCTCAAGCGAAACTGCCATGTCAATTGTTTCCGATATTGTATTTATTGCACGGTATAACGAAAAAATCACTTGTACACCGGCTGTCAGGGAAAAAAACATTGCCGATGCACGCCAGTTTGTTTTCCCCTACCTTATTACGTTTCACACAGGCAATGTTCCCGGTACAACAGGGTTTATTGCAACCGCAATTGGCAGGCAGAATATAAATATTGAAACAGTAAGCCACAACCGGCATTCAAACGAAAAAGCCATGTTTTCGCTGGCAACTATGCCATGTACGCTGGAACAAATTGAAAGGGCTGTTGACGAAATAAGGAAAGAAAAACCGGGCATGCTACTGAGTGAGCCTAAAATATTGCCAATACTATACTAATTTGGCGAGCAACTGAAACTTGCATTTGGTAATTGAAATTATGAGCATTAAAGTTATATTACTATTGTTTACTGTTGATTAACTGCGAAAATAATTTGATCGAGCATATATCCGGCTGTTTCAACATTCGGTATATTTTCGAAAGTAAGCGTGAGTTTATTGTTGATTTCCTTCATTTTGCCTGAATTATTTTTTTGAACAAACTGAACTATTTTAAGAAAATCAACCGACTTATAGAAAGATGACTGCTGATTGGAAACAAAGTAGCAAATCATTTTTTCGTTTTTCAGGATTATTTTTTCCATGCCAAGCTGAATTGATTTCCAGCGGAGTTTAACCACCTCAAGCAGGCCGTGACTTTCGGGTGGCAGTTTCCCGAAACGATCAATCAGGCCTTCCCTGTATTTATAAAGTTCAGCCTCGTTTTCTATGTTGTCGAGCTCGCGGTACAACAGCATTCTTTCCGAAGTTTCCGGGATATAATTTTCAGGAAAAAGCAACTCAAAATCGGTATCTATCTGACAGTCGTTTGCAAATTTTGTTTTCATAAATGCCTGAGTACTGGTTTCAGTATTATCCTCAAAAACATCTTTAAATTCTTCCTGCTTCAGTTCCTGTATTGCCTCGTTCAGAATGCGATGATATGTTTCAAAACCAATATCGGCAATAAACCCGCTTTGTTCGGCGCCAAGCAAATTTCCTGCTCCGCGTATGTCAAGGTCTTGCATGGCAATATTAAAGCCGCTGCCCAAATCAGAAAATTCCTCTAAGGCCTTCAGGCGCCGGCGCGCATCGTCATTAATGCTTGCAAGCGGAGGCGTAATTAGGTAACAAAACGCTTTTTTGTTTGAACGTCCTACCCTGCCCCGCAGCTGGTGCAAGTCGCTCAACCCAAAATTTTGTGCATGATTGATAATAATTGTGTTTGCGTTTGGAATATCGAGCCCCGACTCAATAATGGTAGTTGCAATCAAAACATCGAAATTTCCGTTTATAAAATCGAGCATTACTCTCTCAAGTTTCTGCCCCTCCATTTGCCCATGTCCAACGCCTATTTTTACTTCGGGTACAATTCGTTTTAAGGTATCTTCAACTTCGTAAATATTCTGAATTCGGTTATGAATAAAAAATACCTGCCCGTTTCGTTCCACTTCGTAAGTTATGGCTTCGCGTATCAACTGCTCATTAAAACCATGTATCTCGGTAATTATCGGATAGCGGTTTGGCGGCGGAGTTTGAATAACCGACAAGTCGCGTGCGCCCATGAGCGAAAATTGTAATGTTCTCGGAATTGGCGTGGCAGTGAGCGTTAACGTGTCGACATTAATTTTAAACCGTTTCAATTTTTCCTTTACCGAAACGCCAAACTTTTGTTCTTCATCAATTATAAGCAAACCAAGATCTTTAAACTTCACATCGTTACTCACCAAACGGTGGGTGCCTATTATAATATCTACTTTTCCTTCTGCCAGTTCTTTTAAAGTAGATTGTACTTCGCCGGCTGATTTTAAACGGCTTACGGATTCAATTCGTGCAGGAAAATCTTTCAACCGTTCCGAAAAAGTTTTCTGGTGCTGTAGCGACAAAATGGTTGTAGGCACCAAAACGGCAACCTGTTTGCTGTCGGCAACCGCTTTAAATGCCGCTCTGATAGCAATTTCAGTTTTCCCGAAACCCACATCGCCGCATATCAGTCTGTCCATCGGAATATTTTTTTGCATGTCTTCCTTAACTGCAACAGTGGCTTTTTCCTGATCGGGAGTGTCTTCGTAAATAAACGAAGCTTCGAGTTCGGTTTGTAAATAGGTGTCGGGCGAAAATGCGTAACCTTTTTCCGATTTTCGCCGGGCATACAGGGCTATCAGTTCGCGGGCAATGTCCTTTACCTTGTCTTTGGTGCGGTTTTTCATATTTTGCCAAGCGCCGGTTCCCAGTTTGTTCAGGTTAGGTTCAAAACCTTCCTTGCCTTTGTATTTCGAAATGCGGTGCAGCGAATGGATGTTCACTAACAGCGAATCGTTGTCCTTATAAACCAGACGGATAGCTTCCTGTATTTTCCCGTTTATTTCGGTTTTTACCAGCCCTGCAAATTTACCTATACCATGGTCGATGTGAACCACATAATCGCCCTGATGCAGTTTATTAAACTCTTTTAGCGAAATGGCTTCGCGTTCCGATTTTCGGTTTTTTAGCTTAAACCTGTGGTAGCGCTCAAAAAGCTGATGGTCGGTGTAGCAGCATATTTTTAATTCGTTATCGACAAAACCTTCGTGTAAGGTAAAATTTACAGGTATAAATTTGACATTTACATCTATGTCGTTAAAAATTTCAGTTAACCGCTCAAATTGCTTTTCATTGGCCGAAAGAATCAGTATTTCATAGCCACTCCTTTTAAAGTCAATTAAATTTTCGCCTAATAAATTGAAGTTTTTATTGAACACCGGCTGCCTTGAAAACGAGAATTTAAATTTAGATGTTGGTTCACAAAAAAGGTCAGTGCCAAAATCAAATACCGTTCTTTGCTCAAACAGCTTTTTTAACATATTTCCCGAAACAATCATGTTATTAATATTTCCCTCATCAGGTTTTGTCATAATTGTATTCCGGCATATTTCGGAAACAAAATCAAAAAACTGGTTCAGGTTGTTTCCAAACAAAACGCTTCCTTCGGGCAGGAAGTCAATAAACGAAATTCTTTCCCCTTCAACATTATTGTTATGAAGGTCAGGTATTATTGTAATGCGCTTAAATATGTCTTTCGAGATCTGATTATCGATATTGAAACTGCGAATTGACTCAACCTCATCTCCAAAAAAATCGATGCGGTACGGATCATCGTTCGAAAACGAAAAAATATCGACAATGCTGCCGCGCACCGAAAACTGCCCTGGCTCGTAAACAAAACTAACCCTTTCGAACCCGTATTCATATAAAAATTCGTTGATAAATTCGATTGAAATTTTGTCGCCCTGCGCCACCTGAAGCGTATTTAATTCGAGGCCGGCATGCGAAACAACGGTTTCAACCACAGCTTCGGGGTATGTAACAAGCAACCATGGTTTTTCCTTCAGCGAAATTTTATTCAGAACATCGGTACGCTGTACAATATTTTCCTGATCAGGCTGACCATGCCGGATAGACCGTTTGTATGACGACGGGAAAAACAGCGTGTGCTCTTCAAGCCGAAGGCTGTTTAAATCGTCGTAAAAATAAGCGGCTTCCTCGCGGTCGTTCAAAAAAACTATAATGTTCTTTTTAATCTGTAAAAACAGATTGCCCAGCAGTATCGTTTTCGATGAGCCAACAAAGCCATGCAGGTGAATCTTTTCACCCGGGGGAGTATTCGCTATTTTAATTATTTCAGAAAGCGAAGAATACCCCTTAAAATATTTAAGAAACCGCGCAGTTTCCAAAAGCAGAAAATTATTGTGCAAACCTACAAAAAATTTTTCCCAACGCGCTTTTTTAAATTAACTGAATAATTGAATAACGGAATATATTTTTATTCGAAATAAAATTCTATATTTACCTCGATTTTAAAAAAATGAATTATGAAAGCAACAGTAAAAACAGCAATTATTTTGGCAATTTTCGCAATAACAATGTATTCGTGTAAAAAAGATAAGGATACTACCATTAGAGTAACCAGTATTACCATTTATCCTACCGAAGATATTTCGTTAGAAGTTGGTGAAACCATAACCTTAACGGCAACAGTTTTACCTGCCGATGCCGAGAATAAGAATATAATTTGGTCCAGCATGGGCAACAACGCTACAGTTAACGCCGCCACCGGCGAAGTAAAATGTGAAAAAGCAGGAATGAGCATTACTATAATAGCCAAAGCAACCGACGGCAGCGAAACAAAGGCAGCAAAGACTATAACGACAATAGAACCGCCGGAAAGCGATGATTAATAACTGAAAACGAGGCTGCTCAACGGGCAGTCTTTTTATTATCTTTACCCCCGATAATTGAATAAAAGATTTTTATTTGCAAATCAGATGGTTACAAAAAATAATACTCCACATGATAAACAGATGTGATAGTTTTTTTGCATTTTTTATGATTTTTGCCATAAATATTATTTGATTATGCAAAATAAAATTATCAATAACAACGTAAAAATTTCGGGCGAACCTCTTGCCTGCTATTCGGCGTTGCCGTATCTTTATGGGTTAACTTTGCACAGCACAGCACAGCACAGCACAGCACAGCACAGCACAGCTAAATAAATGTTATGTGAAAGCGGCAGAGGACGCGGCACTGAGACATCAAAAATATCAAATGTATTATATATTACCAAATTAACAATATATGAAACTGCAATTTATTTTAAGTAAAGTATGCTTGGCGATATTGATTATGTTAGTATCATCCGATTGTACCAATCCAAAGACAAAACCTACCGGATCTGTACAGTGTACGCTGAAAGGTGAAGTAATAGACCGACCTCAAAGCATCGAGTTAGTGTTGTTAAAAGAAGGCGAAAACATGCGCTTTACTCAAGGGATTTCCATTCCAATCCATAATGGGAAATTCGAGTATACGTTTTATTGTAATCACGAAGAACTCTATCAATTAGTATTTGCTGATGAAAATACTCAAGGGATATTTAGACCGATTAAGTTTATTTCGGAACAAGGTGTGATAAATTTCACACTTCATCCTATGAATCAATTCGACATGAATATTGTGAATGGAGGCGCACTCAACAAAGAGTTTCGGGATTTTGAATTCGAAGGTATGAATAAGCAAAATGGTCTTATGGAAGAATTTAATGCAAAAATGGCACAGTTGAGTAAAGATGTTCCTGATATTTCTTCGATTGCAAAAGCATTACAGGATACACTTATGCGAGAACTTTCTCTTTGGGTTCTGCAAAATGCCAAAGAACGTCCCACCATTGTTGGATACAGTATATTGGTACAATTTGGCAAAGAATTTATCGAAATTCTGAATGATATTTCACCGGTCGCGGATGTTTATCAAACGATTTTTGCACCCAAATATCCCGATCATCCATATACAGCGAAAATGATAGATTTGCTCACAGGGTCGTCACTCAAAGCCGGGATACCGTTTATTGATTTTACTGCTGTTGATATGACTGGGAAACCGGTAAAATTATCCGAACGAATTAGTGGAAAACAGGCAGTACTTCATTTGTGGGCTTCATGGTGTGCTCCATGTCGTAAAAAAGGAAAAGAATTGATACCTGTATATGAAGAATTTCACGACAAAGGTTTTGTTGTAGTTGGCGTAGCCCGCGAAAAAAGTATATCCACTGCTGAAGCGGCTGTCAAATTGGAGAAATAT
>Ga0082212_10012307_pt1 | contig 10782 bp, 8 predicted proteins | sample TergutNt197P3_FD_71548 | JGI IMG/M metagenome (GOLD analysis project Ga0082212, IMG submission 71548) | Neocapritermes taracua P3 segment gut microbial communities from Petit-Saut dam, French Guiana - Nt197 P3 | ecosystem: Host-associated > Arthropoda: Insects > Digestive system > Gut ...
GCCACCCCCGACCAGCGACGTGAAATGCAGGCTTACTGGTTGCAATGCGAAACAGAATGGTTACGTTCAGAAAGGCACGCCGGCATATTGGCGTTTACGCATCTAACTAACAATTATGGTTTTACAGGCGACTGGTTTATCAACAATATCAAGGATTTAGAGATAGGCCCTACACTGAAATGGTTTAAGCACTGTTTTGCACCGCAGGCGGTATTTATCAATCTGCTCGACCAGCGTTATATGAAACATCATGAGCCGCACAAGCCGGGCAGTAATTTACTGTTTACGCTGGTAGGCGTCAATGATAACGCTACGCTTTCATCCGGTAAAGTGGTATTGAAACTCATCAACAGCAAGGGTGCAGTATCCGCACAACAAGATCTGAACATACGAATCAGCGCGTTTTCGAAAAGGATTGAGCCTTGTATGATTGCGTTACCAAAAGAGAAAGACGGTTACTTAATGGTTGCAGAATTTTATCCCGAAGGGAACAATACCCCGATCATCAGCAGAAGATACCTGAAAATCGGCGATTCAAAAGATGAAAAATATGATTTTTACGAAATGAAACCGTAATCAATAAATGGCTTATCATACATCTCAAAAATCAAATTACGATAAATATCCTTCCGTGAAGGTAGCCGCCCAACACGATACATGTTATTGTGGATGGGCTGCTATCAACACGCAACTGAACCAATCCATGTCTGCATTGGGACAGGGACTTAAATATTTGGTAATTGATTGTTATAACGGCGTTATCGATTCGGAAGTAAAAACATCGTTGATGCAAGGATTGAAATGCGTTAAATTTGTGGATACGGCAGACATGATGCTCCCCGCCGGACAAATTGAAACGTTTTTTAAAGATGATGTGACGGATGATGAGATTTTCGGATATATAACACGCTATAACATTGATGCATATTTCGATTTTTCAAAAGTAAAACGCCTTCATGGCGAACTATCTGTTATTGGCGACGGCATAGTAGTTATTTACGGCGTAGGCGCCGCATACATTGCTCCCCGGATAGATTTGTTGGTATATGCCGATATGGCCCGTTGGGAGATTCAGATGCGTTACCGCCGGAACGAGGCGTGGAATGTAGGTGTAGAAAATCGGGAAGAAAGAGCGTCGCTGAAATACAAAAGAGCGTTTTTTGTTGACTGGCGTATTTTAGACCGTCATAAGAAACGGTTTATTGACCGATGGGATTATGTTTTGGATACCAACCAACAAAACAATCCTAAGCTGGCGACCGGAGAAGCTGTAAGAGATGCGCTTAAACAGGCTGTTTACAGGCCTTTTCGTGTTGTTCCGTTTTTTGATCCGGGGCCTTGGGGCGGGCAATGGATGAAAGAAGTATGCGACCTCGATAGAGATACTGTCAATTTTGCATGGTGTTTCGATTGTGTTCCCGAAGAAAACAGTTTGCTGTTACAATTCAACAATGCGTTGTTTGAAATACCTTCTATCAATTTGGTGTTCTATCAACCACGCAAACTGCTTGGCGAAGCAGTTCATGGACGGTTTGGGGACGAATTTCCGATACGTTTTGATTTCCTTGATACGATGGACGGCGGAAACCTGAGTTTACAGGTGCATCCGTTGACGGAATACATACAGGAAAAATTCGGTATGAACTATACACAGGATGAAAGTTATTACCTGCTTGATGCCGAACGGGATTCTTTTGTATATTTGGGCCTGAAAGAAGATGTAAATCCGGTCGCCATGATAGATGAATTGGAACAATCAGTAGAAAGCGGCGTCTTTGATGCTGAACGTCATGTAGGGAAATATCCGATTAAGAAACACGATCATTTACTGATACCTGCCGGCACGGTGCATTGTTCCGGAAAGAACAGTATGGTACTTGAGATCAGCGCTACTCCTTACATTTTTACTTTCAAACTGTGGGATTGGGGACGACTTGGTTTGGACGGCCGCCCTCGTCCCATCAATATCGAACATGGCCGCAATTCCATACAATGGGATCGTACGGAAAGTTGGGTAAAAGAAAACCTTGTGAACCGCCTAAAACCTATCGCCGGTGGCGATGGTTGGAGAGAAGAATCGACCGGTCTGCATGAACGTGAATTTATCGAAACGCGCCGTTTTTGGTTTACAAAGCAAACGAACCACCATACATGCGACGGAGTGAATGTGTTGAATTTGGTAGAGGGAGCGGAAGTAATTGTAGAAAGTCCGCAAGGAGCTTTTGTTCCTTTTGTGGTACACTATGCAGAGACCTTTATTGTTCCTGCCGCTGTCGGCGAATATACCATACGACCGCATGGCGAATCGGAAGGAAAAGAATGTGGAATCATTAAAGCATTTGTAAGATGAACTTCAACCCCGGTTTTAACATCACGCCCATTCATCAACAGATGAGTTTTTGTTACGGCGATGATTGCTTCGGCCCAAAAGTAGAGAACAGACATCTCGATGATATCAGGCACAGCCTTCGCAACCCGCATTGCAACGGTCCGGACATCGTTTATTCCATTGCCATGGATGTAGGCAAATCGGTGCATCGCCCTTTATTGGAAAAAATGCATCTGTTATACGGCGTAGTCATGTACGCGGCGGGAAGACTTGGCAATGAACCGATTCGCAGTCAGGGACATATTCACAAAATATCGCCGCTGAGTCTTTGTTCAACCCCCGAAGTATATGAGATATGGGAGGGCGAAGCGGTCATTTACATGCAGGAGCATGGCGATGACGATCCGGGACGATGTTTTGCTGTCAGCGCCGAAGCAGGCGACGTAGTGATTGTCCCTCCGGGATGGACACACGCAACAATCAGCGCCAATCCGGACATCCCGCTTGTTTTTGGCGCTTGGTGTGATCGCGAATATGGTTTTGTGTATGACAAAGTCAGAGCGCATCAGGGAATCGCATGGTTTCCATTTTTCGATGCAAACGGAAAACTCAAATGGGAATCAAACCCTCATTACACAAAATCAGAACTGATTTGTAAATATCCTGAACAATATCCTGAACTGGGCATTGTCCGGGGACAATCTGTTTATACCACTTTTGAACAAAACCCCGACACATTCCTGTATGTTCCATACCCAAAACGCAAAGAGGATGTGTGGCAAAACTTTATTCCATAATAATTAAATTTATATAAAAAATCATGAAATCATATAAAAAAACAACAACTTATATATATGTACTGATGTTCATCAGCGCGGTTTTGTTATTTAGTTGTACTGAATTTCCTGAACCGGATGCCGAAATCCATGTAGATGTTTCTCAAATACATCATACCATAAGCGGTGGAATGGGAGCTTCATGGCATGCCATCAGTAAAGACTTTCCTTTGAATAATGAAAAATATAAATATCCATCGAGAGAAGATTCATCGAGAGGTAGCGCCTGGGGTGGTAATCCGCCTGTAACCGACACTTCTGCATGGAATCAGATTCAACAATTCGCTTCTTGGCTGGGAATGAATTTCTTAAGGGTTGAATTAAGCCAACGCATGTATGAACCTGAGCAAGGAATATTTGATTGGGAGAATGAAGAAATGCAAGCATTGTATCTCATTTTGGACTGGTGCCAGCAAAATGATGCTGATGTATTCCTCCAGCAAATGTGGGGATATGTTGAATGGAATTCATTTCCGGGTGTTCATCCTCTAATTAGTGCTCCTCGTGACTTGAACGAATTTGCCAATGGTATTGCCACTATGTTGGAATATCTCATCCAAGACAAGGGTTATACATGTATTAAATACTTTTGTATGACCAATGAACCTCCCGGAGGTACTTGGGGGTATTGGTGGGAGTATGGCGACGAAAAAGGAACGATTAATGATGCATGGGAAAAATTAAAAGAGGTGTTTGAGGAACGAGGAATTAATGTTCTCATTTCAGGACCGGACTGGACAGACATGCCGCCTTTTAATGAGGAGAAACTCACATTTTCTCCCTATTTAGGAAGCATTGACATCCATTCTTATCGTGGCGTAAATGACCGTGGCGAAATTAATCTGAAAAACTGGGCTGATTGGTCACATACAAATGAAAAACCCTTTTTTCTGACCGAATATGGCAATATGAGATTGGGTTGGGGTGGCAATAATCCGGCTCAAAAATCGTTTGAAGCAGCGCTTTCGAATGCAAACGACGTAATCAGGGCATTTCGCTCAGGCGTTGACGGTGTAAACCGATGGAGTTTTATCAATCGAAGCGATTTGGACGGGCAATGGCAATTAATTAAGACATTTGACCCCGAAAAGCAAGAATATCTCAAAATAATTGAAATTGAAAATGAAGCATTTTACGGTTTTGGAATTATTTCACGTTTTCTTTCCAAATATTCATCTGTCGTCGAGTGTTCGGTAAGTTGTCCTGATAGCGTATTGATGTCTTTAGCCTTGCTCAGCCCGGGAGGTGAATTGAGTATTTTTATATTAAATCCTTCAGACAACGATCTTTGTATCGGTCTCGAAATGACAGCGTTTTCGCCTAAGCAAATGAATGTTTACCAAGTTACCAAAGAAACAGTTTTACAGCCGGGTTTCGAATTGAATGCGATACGAAAATTTAAGTCTGCAAAAAAAACTCAATTAACCCTTCCGGCAAAAAGTATTACTACGGTAAGCAGTTATCTTTTGAAAAACAGTGATAAAGGAATTATAATGCAATAATTTTAACAGTAATATATTTATATAAGTAACAATGAAAAAATACAACAAAAATTTCGTAGTCGTCATTGCAGTCATTGCAGCTACCGGAGGGTTACTTTTCGGGTTCGCCACAGGTGCTATTTCCGGCGCCATACCCTATCTGCAAAAGTATTTCTCAATCGGCGACAATGTGATCGAAACGATCACGACGGCCGTATTAATAGGCGCCATACTCGGCGCCATACTCGGCGGACAACTTACCGATATGTTAGGACGGAAAAAGGTTATCTTAGCCTCTGCCGTTTTTTTTGCGGTCGGGGCTGTATGGTCCGGGATGGCGGGAACGCCGCAAAGCCTGATGGGTGCACGGCTCATACTGGGTATTGCCGTAGGCATTTCTTCTTTTGCCGTCCCGCTCTACATCGCCGAAATAGCGCCTGCCAAACAACGGGGAGCGCTTGTTTCTGCATTTCAATTATTAATTACGGTAGGAATACTTGCCTCCTACCTTAGCGATCTCGCGTTAGCCGATGAATCAAATGCCGCATGCTGGAGAATGATGTTTTATGTTGGAGTGTTTCCTGCAGCCATACTTTTGATCGGCATGTTTTTCCTGCCCGAAACACCGCGCTGGCTTATGGAAAAAGGACGCGAAAAAGAGAGTCGCGCCGTGCTCGAACGTATCGAAAGCGCCGACTTGCTCGAACGGGAATTGAAAAATATCAAAGCTGAAGTTGAAAAAAACAAGGACAAAGTCGGCTGGCGCGAACTGCTGCAGCCCTGGATGAGAACGCCATTATTCATTGCCGCAAGCATCATGTTTTTCCAACAGTTTGTAGGCATCAACACAGTGATATACTATAGCCCCAAGATTTTCCTGATGGCCGGGTTTGAAGGTAACATAGCCGCTATATGGGCATCGGTTGCGGTAGGTGTCGTCAACCTGCTCTTTACCGTTGTTTCCGTCTATTTCGTGGACAGGATCGGCCGGCGGAAGTTATTTTTCATAGGCCTTACAGGCATCACAGTTTCGCTTTCGGCGCTTGCATTGTGTTTTCTTTTCAACCAACATTTGGGCGCTGCGGGCAAATGGGCTTCCATCCTATTGGTATTTCTCTACATTGCTTTCTTTGCCATCAGTATCGGACCGCTCGGCTGGCTGATTATCTCGGAAATCTTTCCGCAGAAAGTGCGCGGCTTGGGCGCTTCTATCGGTTCGTTGTCCGTATGGATTTTCAATTCCATAGTCACTTTTACTTTCTTTAAAATAGTCAATGCGTTGACCGTCAATGGCACGGAAATCATTGTCGAAGGAGAAAAACTGGGGAATCCGGCCGGCGCATTTTTACTGTATGCCGTGATCGCCGGCATTGCCTTGGCATGGGGGTATTATTTTATGCCCGAAACCAAAGGCGTATCGCTCGAAAACATCGAACAGTTTTGGCGACAAGGCGGCAAACCGCGTTTATTACATAAACAAACAGCAAAAAACTGATTAACGAAAGAAATATGAATCAAATCATTATGCCCGAAAATATTTTTATCGGGAAAAACTTGGTCGGCAATGAAATAGAACATATTACCCGAACTTTGGGTGATATCCGTTCCATTTTTGAACAAAACGATCGGATAACGGCACAACAAGCCGATCAAACCGCCTATAAAGTAAGCAGTTATCTCCCTGAAAAAGAAGGAACGCCGGGTGGATTGTATTTTGGGATCACCCGGTTATGCGCCGGTCTTGTCGGAGATGAATATTTCATGACGAAGGGGCATTTTCACGCCAATACGGATACCGCCGAATTTTATTGGGGCATCGAAGGCGAAGGCGTATTAATTCTGATGGATGAACAGGGAAACATCAAGGGAGAACGGATGTTCCCGGGAAGTTTGCATTATATACCCGGTCGGATAGCGCATCGCGTCGCCAATGTTTCGGATTCGACGCTTAGTTTTGGCGCTTGCTGGCCGTCGAACGCCGGTCATAACTATGACATAATTGAACAAAACGGATTTACTGCACGATTAAAAAAAATGAACGGAAAACCTCAATTGATATGAAACAATTTACTATCGGAATAGATTTGGGAGGCACTATCATCAAGCTTGGGCTTGTTGAGGATGGTCGCGTAATATCATTCGACACTTTAAAGTCCGATTCGGGCAATGGGCTTGGTCGGCAACTTCCGGCCATTGAAGCCTGCATCAAGAGAATGCTCCGGGAACGGCAGATTCCGGATTCAGCCATTGAAGGCGTGGGAATATGTTTTCCGGGTTTGGTTGATTCGTCACGCAATATGGTATTATCCACAAATGCCAAATATGACGACGCGCCCGATCTCGATTTAAAAACATGGTCGCAAAGTTGTTTCGGCGGCAAGTTCTACATGGACAATGATGCGCGCATGGCGGTTGTTGGCGAGTGGCAGTACGGCGCCGGCAAAGGATATGATAATTTGGTCATGATGACCATCGGCACAGGCATTGGTTGCGGCGTGATCATAGAGGGGAAGATACTTACAGGATCGCATTTTCAGGCAGGATGCTTGGGTGGACACCTGACGGTCGATTATAAGGGAAGACGTTGCAGTTGCGGCAATACCGGATGCGTGGAATCCATGTCCGCTTCGTTTTTCCTGAACGATATCGTACGTGAGCATCCGCAAGTAAGTAAGGATTTTTACCGGCAATATGCGCCGTTTGATTACAAAAAACTTTTTGATTTGTATCGCGCAGGTAACCACAACGCCCAAATTATATGCGACGAATGTATGAATGTATGGTCTGCCGGAATCGTCAATTTTATACACGCTTATGATCCTGAAGCGGTTGTGTTGGGCGGAGGCGTAACCAAAAGCGCCGATATAATCATTCCGTACATACAGGAACGTGTCAATTCACTTGCATGGACGCCCTGGGGAAAAGTTAAAATTGCAGCATCTGTTTTGAATGATGATGTTGGAATTATGGGGGTGTCATTTTGTGTTTTGAGAATATAAAACGCATGTTTGCCAAATCAATACATCAATACAATTTAAACGGTTTCAATTGCGAAAATCAAAACACAAATTATTTTAAACCGATTATTAGTTTCAAGAAATATTTTTAATTTGTACTTTTGCAAGATGATTGGAATAAGCGATGCTTGGAGTGTCGCTGAAAATACATTTTTATGAAAGTATCATTTCTGAGTTTAGCAAGTGGGAGCAGTGGTAATTGCTATTATGTAGGTACCCCTGAATACGGCATTTTGATTGATGCGGGAATCAGTGTTCGCGCAATCAAGAAGATATTGAAAGACAAGGAAATCGATTTTGGTAAAATTGTGGCGGTCTTGGCTACACACGACCATGGAGACCATATCAAAGCGGTTGGTTGCTTAGGCGAAAAATATAATTTGCCGATTTATTCGACCGAACGTGTGCATGATGGAATTGATCGAAGCCGTTTTGTGGAAGAAACCCTATTCCAATCGCGCAGAATCATTGAAAAAGAAGTCCCTTTTATGATTCGTGATTTCAGGATTGAGGCATTCGAGGTGCCGCATGACAGTTCGGAAAATGTAGGTTATATGATCCGGTTTGGAGATCAACGGCTTACCATTGCAACAGATGTGGGGTATATAACAGAGACAGTAGCCCGCTACTTGTGTATGGCCAATCATTTGGTTTTAGAGACTAATTATGATGAAGAGATGTTAAAATTCGGCAGTTATCCGGATTTTCTCAAAGAGCGTGTCTCAAGTAAGACAGGGCATTTAAGTAATCGCGAAGCGGCCGATTTTTTGGCTGTTAATTATTCGCCGGCATGGAAAAATGTCTGGCTTTGCCATTTAAGCCGTGAAAACAACCACCCCGAATTAGTTTATAAAACCGTTGATTTTCGTTTGCTCCAAGAGAGTATTCGCGCCGGGAAAGATTTTATATTGACTGTATTAAAGCGAACGACTCCTTCAGAAGTATTTGTATTGGAATAACCATTGAATTTGTTTTAACTTTTTTTGAAAGAGTCTTGAAATAATGTCATATATTAGCAGCTCAAATTCACTATATAAATAGCAACGCAATTTTATTCATTTTTAATTTACGTACCATATATGAATTGTCTCAAAATTATTTCTATATTGACAGTTAGTGTATTGCTCTTATTCACCGGTTCACTTTTCAGCCATGCACAAGGTTATGATACCTGGGTGATGGATAATTGGAATAAGGATAAAGAAGAGTCTTTCAAAGAGGCGCGCGAGCAGGATAAATTTATTTTATTATTCGTAGGAAGACCTACCTGCGGAGCCTGTCAGGACATGTCGGAAATGTTATGCAATCCTGAAAATCCTTTCAAACAGATACTTGATGATAATTATATTACTTTATACAAATGGTATGATGATGAAAATGACAAGGCTGATGTTTATGAATATATCGAAAAGTATATTGAGGAACGCGAAATACAACAACTGAACAGACAATTACCCTGGCTTTTTATAATCAATCCCGATAAGGAAGGAGAAAGTGTTGCTTCTTCATACAGACCCTATCCGGAATATAGGCCGAATGAAGAAACAATGAGAAAATTTCTGGCTGTAGACTTATTGGAAAATAATGATTTAGATTGGTATGTTAATAAAAACAAAGTGTTAGAATTAGCTCAAGCGCAAAGCAAATACATTTTCAAATTTCAGGGAAGCGGCACTTCCCCTAACAGTCAACAAGTTATTAATCTACTTGTAAAAAATCCGCTCAAACAAATCTTAGAAGAAAACTTCATCTTATGGTATGTTGATGATAGCGATTGTGGTTGTGATATATCATTAGCTGCAACGGTTGAAACGAAGGATGAAGACAGCAGTACTAATCCACTTCCTTATATTTCCATTATTGATCCCAAATTTCCTGATGAGTTGCTTGAAGAGTTATGGGGTGATCAGGATGCAAAAACACTTGAAGAAATACTGAAAAAGTATACGGTGTCGAACGAAAAAATCTATACGAATAATCAAGTATACATTTTTGGTGATGTTCTGTATATATCAAACCAAACAGGTTACGAACAGATCAGTGTCTATTCATTGACCGGCCAAAGAGTTGCTGTCGTTGGCAAGAACGACTTTACAGCCTGCATCGACGCATCTCGTTTCCCTAAAGGTATACTTGTCATTAGCAGTTCGACCGGATGGAGCAAAAAAATTCTCAAACAGTAAAATTTTGTTTAAAATATTAATTATGAAACGTTTTAGAAGATTAGCAGTTATCATATTTTCTTTTTTTGTATTGTTTACGAACGTTTTTTTCAACAAGGCACAGAACAATTCAGAATGGGTATTTGACCATTGGAATAATGACAAAGACAATGTTTTCAAATTAGCAAATGAACAGGATAAATATATTTTTTTATTTGTAGGGTTACAAAACTGTTCAAGTTGTGAAAGAATATCTTCAATTTTTGCTAATCCTGAAAACCGGCTTAGCGCTTTCATTGATGATACTTACATTCCTTGGGTTTATAAACTCATTAATACTAACATAGCAAGTATTCCGGATGATACCATCAAAAAATTCATAAACGAAATTTTAAATATAGGGGCAACCACCCTCCCCTTTCTTTTTATTATCAATCCTGAATTCCCTGATTGTTATGTTAAGTGGTTAGCAGGGAATGATATACCTGTCGGACCGTCATCTATTACTATATTACAGGAATTAATCACTGTCGATTTATTAACCGATAGCGACCAAACGTGGCATAAAGATAAAGATAAAGACAAAGTTTTTAGTTTAGCAAAAGAGCAGAACAAGAATATTTTTAAATTGATTGGAAAAGGCACATCGCCTAACAGCCAAAAAGTAATGCAACAACTTACCGGGGAGCCGCTGAAGGAGCTTTTGGATAACAATTATATTTTATGGTATAGCGCCGATGTTTCGGAAGTCCCCGCCTATAATACCCCGATTCTACCCTATATTACGATTATTGATACCGATAATCCCGACAATCCACTCGATGAGACATGGGGATATCAGGAAGTTACGGTATTGGAAGATATCATTAAATCTCATATTGTATCAAACGAAATAATCGCTTCGGATCATATCGTGATTGTTTCGGGAAATGTGCTTCACATAGCTAACCGGACAGT
>Ga0082212_10012308_pt1 | contig 10781 bp, 6 predicted proteins | sample TergutNt197P3_FD_71548 | JGI IMG/M metagenome (GOLD analysis project Ga0082212, IMG submission 71548) | Neocapritermes taracua P3 segment gut microbial communities from Petit-Saut dam, French Guiana - Nt197 P3 | ecosystem: Host-associated > Arthropoda: Insects > Digestive system > Gut ...
ATTTGTGTTCCTGTGGGGACAGAAAGAGGAACGCACCCCAACTTGGTTTAGTATGTTTGTAGAAAATAATGTGCCCGGACTTCCTTTGAAAGGTGAAAAAACCCCAATGGTGGAAGCAATGGAGAGGGTATGGACAGGCGCAGAACCTAAACAGACAGCCCCTGTTGTTCACGGTATTTTTATCAACAGTACCAAACCGGTGGACAATATTTTTGTGAAAGCCGGAGCAACATTCGAAGCCAAAGTAGATGCTACCGATCGTGAAGGCGATACAATGTCATATGTATGGGAAATTCTGAAAGAAGCATCCGTAACGGCATCAGGCGGCGCTTATGAACCTCGTCCCGACAGGGTAGGGGAAGTACAGACTACAAATGTCAATACATTGAAGTCGTCTGTTGCAGAGCCGGGAAATTACCGCCTTTATGTTTACGTATTGGATGGTACCGGTTTTGTATCTACGGCAAATGCTCCTTTTCAGGTGCAATAAAAAATTGCCTTTGTAAATGTACCTATACTTTAATTATTTTTATTTGACTTTATGGATAATACAAAATCATCATTCTTGAGAAATTGTATAGTTTTAATTTTGGCTGTTTTTATGATAAGTAATCAAACAACTTGGGCGCAATTTCCTCAAGCAGAAATCAGCAATGGTCTGATAACAGTCAAATTATATCTGCCCGACGCAGAGAAAGGCTACTATCGCGGCAGTCGATTTGACTGGTCGGGTGTCATTCCCGAGTTAAAGTATCAGGGACACGATTACTTTGGTCAATGGTTTTCCAATTATGATCCCATAATTCATGACGCTATTTGCGGTCCAACGGAAGAATTTTCCGAGATTAATTATGACCAAGCTCCTGCCGGTGGGGAATTCATCCGCATCGGCATTGGGGGCTTGCGTAAGCCGGTTGAAGACAGATTCAATCGTTTCGGATACTACCAACTTTCCAATCCGGGCAAATGGACTGTTAAGAAAGGCAAGGACAATGTAGTGTTTACTCATCAGCTGAAGGACGTGGCAGGGTATTCGTATGTGTATGAAAAAAAAGTACGCCTGCTAAAAGGTAAACCGCAAATGGTTTTGGAGCATAAACTGAAAAACACAGGGAAAAAGGCTATCCAAACCGATGTATATTGTCATAATTTTTTCACGATCGACCATCAACCTACGGGACCCAACAGTGTGGTTAAATTTGCGTTTCCTTTGAGAGTAGAGGGAGAAAGCCCTGTGGCAAGAATCAATGGACGGCAAATTGAATACATACGTGATCTTTCACCGCGTGAAACTGTTTTTTGGGGAGATGTAAAAGGACATAATAAAAGTGTAGAAGATTATGATTTTCGCATCGAAAATCTAAAGACAGGCGCAGGCGTGAGAATTACCGGTGATAGGCCGATTTCAAAAATCGTATATTGGTCTTCGGCCAAAACTCAATGTCCGGAACCTTATATAGATATTAATGTTCAGCCCGGAGAAACTTTTTCGTGGACTATTACCTATGACTTCTACACATTTGATGCATTGTCGTCTGTAGAAACAAACTATCCGATGTTTTGGACGTGGTATAACTATCGTCCAAATCCGGATAGACCAATAGATTTGGATTCTGTTTTCAAGGCTATGCAAGAAACGGGACTTGATGGAGTTGTTCTGAATGCACGTTCGCCGGAGGAATACAGCGAAGCGATCCCTGTTGCCGCTAAATACGGTTTGGAAACTTATGCGTGGTGGTGGGGATTAAATCTTGAACACGACAGAGATTCCATATTGAAGGCGCATCCCGAATGGTTTAGCGTTAATCGTTTGGGACAGAGCCTTGCCGATACGAAAGCCTATGTGGATTATTACAAGTTTTTATGTCCGGCTTTGCCTGAAGTAAGAGAATATCTGAAAGGTAAAATTAAGAAACTGTGCGAAGTAGATGGCTTGAATGGCATTGCTATTGACTATACCCGATTTGTAGATGTGATCCTCCCTACAACATTGTGGCCGCGCTATGGAATTGTTCAGGACAAGGAATATGCTGAATGGGATTACGGCTATCATCCGGTATTGATTGAAAAATTTGTTGAAAAACACGGTTATGATCCGAGAGAATTAGATGATCCTTCAACCGATGACAAATGGCTGCAATTTCGATGCGATCAAGTGACTGAACTTGTCAATGAACTTGCTGATGTGGTACATTCCTACGGCAAAAAAATGTCTGCATCGCCGTTTCCAACCCCTGCAATGTCGCGAAGAATGGTACGTCAAGATTGGGGTAAATGGAACCTTGATATTGTTTTTCCAATGGTTTACTATGGTTTCTACACGGGTGATGTAAGTTTTATTTCAGACTGTACCATCGAAAATGTAAAGACAAAAAATCCGAATACTACTCTTTTTTGCGGTATGACGGCAGTAAACAGTCCCGCAATGTTTGAATGTATGGATGCCGCTTTGAATAACGGCGCTGAAGGAATTTGCCTGTTTACGGTAGGAAGTTTGAGAGATCCTCAGATTCGCTCTCAATTTAAAGTATATGCCGACAGCGTGAGAGAAGCAAGGGCAGAATCAAAAATTAATCCGAATGCAACAGGCATTACAACGGTGGATACGAATCCTTTCAACAAGCCCGTGATTATGGATTTTATCAATAACAAGATCGCCGCTTATGCAGGAGTGGACAAAGCAGCCGTTAAACTTAGCGAATATAACTTGGATCGTGAATTCGGCACTACAAAATATTATAAGGTCACCGAACAAAATACCGGAATCGTTTTTAATGTAGATTTCTATTTGTATGGAGATTTGGTTTCGGGATGGAATGTAGAACCGGAAAAAAAATAAACGCTCTTATCTCCCCATCATTTTTCGATCTGCATTTTCTCTACCTGCCGGATGATTCTCCCATCGGATGTTAAACCTTCTATGAATCTTATTTCTTCGGAACGATATTCGAAAGGCAACTTCCTGTTAAGCGACAAAAGCACATCGGATCCATTTACGGGAGCCATTTGTAATTTATTTGCAAATGTTCCGTTCGGAAAAATATGAATCGAATCTCCTTGCAGTAAATTCGCTAACAAACCGCTTGTGAGTACTTTTTTCGATGCATATTGTATGTTATGCAAATCGTCTGTGGTTACCGGTCTGCCATAACATAATAGTATAAGTTGTTTCTGAGATAAATTCAACGTTTTACTGTTGTCAGCAGATTTTGACGATAAAATACTGTCCGGATTCAACAAAGTGATTTGGTAAGGATTATTTGCACTCGAAAATTTATTAAAACCGGCCAAAACAAATCCATCTTCATACAATGAGTTGTTATACAGCGATTTTATGAATTTTGCAAGAGAAATATTATATACTTCCCGTCTTTTCTTTTCCCATTTGATTTGTTGATTTATATTTTCCGGTTTGAGTTCGGTAAAAGCGGTTTGATTACTCCAGTCGGTGATACCGGTTTTGTAATCGTGTGTAAAATAGTCGAGTACATAGTGAATTTGATAACCTGTTTCATAATTGACGATTTGTAGCGGTTCGCGGCAGGTCACTCTTAAGATCCGGGTTTCGGAATTGTAGAAATAAAAAACTGTTTCGGGATTTACCACCCAAATCTTTTTTTTCGATGGACTTTCTCCCAATATTGTTTTCCAAAAAAGATTGATGTCCGTTTGTCGAAACCGGACATTTGCTGTGACTGTTACTCCCTGTAATTCGTGTATTTGTAAGGCTACATTAAAACTTATCGGAGTATTTCCGGGCATAATACTCTTAGAAACCAATTTATATCCGGCATGAGAAAACGTTAATTGGAAACTGCCGTCTTCAGGCACTGTGAGCCGATAAAAGCCATCCAAATCTGTAAATGTACCAATGGATGTGTTTGAAATAAAAACCGAAACGCCGACAACAGGCTCGCTGTTCTCTGCATCGGTAACCCGTCCGCTAACCTGCTTTTGAGCAGTCAGTGTAAAAGGAATTAGTAAAAGAAAAAATGCAATATTTTTCATGTGTAATTACTTTTTTGAACATTGCAAAAAATCACTACAAAGTAAGTCAATCTTTTAAAGATAAACAACACTTTCACCGAATAAATTTTATCTATCTATATTGTTTCTATAGTATTTTCAGAAAATCTTGTCCGACAAACGTTTCAGGCCGGCTTCTACAAACTTTTTGTTCCTCAGCCGTAAAATCCTGTGTTTGTCTGAGTCAAATTAATTTATCATTTCTAAAAAAACTGCTTTATGTGGATTTCTCTTGGACGATGTGGGGTTGCGTAAAACAGGCACGTAGTGCCGATGCATTTATAGCCGTGCGCTGTCGCACACGTCTATAAACGCATAGACACTACGTGCCTGTGAATGAACTTAACACAGGATTTTGCTGCTGAGCCCTTTTTGTTCCATTTGTATTCGTTGTCCTCCAAAAAATGTAACACGAATGTTAGTAACACGAATGTTAGTAACACGAATGTTAGTAACACGAATGTTAGTAACACGAATGTTAGTAACACGAATGTTAGTAACATTAATGTTACTAAAAACTGTTGATAAGCCGGCAGGAATGCAGGGAATAGAGGAAAATACAAGGGGTTTGAAGAGCGGTTCAAAAAAATTGATTAACTTTGTTCAAAATTTATTTATTATTAATTATGAAAACCTTTTACAAAATTCTATTTCTGCTTACTTGGATAGTTGTTTTATCCGGCTGTACTCACAGGAATCCTTCTTCCGGACGAGCAATTGTAGTTGGCAAACTCACTATTTCATCTCTCAATGAGCAGAACAAGCCGCCTGCCACAGTTGAATTCTTAGTTAGAAATGTACTTACCGGAGAGGAAGAAGAATATAAAGCGACGCTCGAATCCGATGGCACGTTCAGTATGGAAATTCCAATCATCAGTCCAACTTATGTTAGGGTTTGGGTTGGTTCTAAAACGTATGAAGGCTTTGTATTACTTTCTCCGGGAGAAATCACCCGCATGGATTTGAACTTGGATGAAACGGGTAAATTAAAACTGAATATGATAGATGGTATAGATCTGAAACCGGAGGATTTCGAAAATATTAAAAGAGGTGTTATTTATGAATTGATGATGGCGTTTGCTGAGGGAAGAAATGCTCCAAATATTAAATATACGATTACACCGAACCGGTATGCCGACTCCATGCTCATTCGGACAGAAAAAGATTTGGCAATTATATATGAAGATACCGTGTTGTCGGATAATCATAAAAAATTATTTTACGATTTTTATAAACAATATTATTTAAGCACATTATTTTTTGATTATGAAGATTATGTATATAGGCGCTACCTTGATCAACAGGATGAAAAAGAGGTAAAGGAGAAAATATTTGTTCCACAAAACCCTGACAAATCGTATTATACTTTTCTCCGGCATTTCAATTTGAATGATCTGCCACAAATGAATGATAAGTACTATACGGAAAATTTGCAGTTTCTACTGCTCCAACCGGAACTAAATATTCCGCGCATAGGCGACACGCCAATTCCGGAATGGCAGAAAGAAGCAAAGGCGATTTTGGCAGATTTGACCGGCATAAATTCCGGTTTATTTTATGATATTCTCGCTGCCCAAGCATATATCATTCAACTTAGAGGCGAACAGATTATGCTGGATTGTCAGCCGATTACTTCTCATTTTAGGAATAGAGTAAATACCTTTCATCTCGATCTTGAGATAGATTCCCTGTCGGAAAAACAAAAAGAAAACATATTGTCCTATTATTCCAATCCCTCTTATGCGGATATTCTGTTTGCAGAAAATGAAAAAACCATTCTTCGACTGAAAGCAATCGAACAGAATGAACAAACCCATTGGGTTGTTAACGAAACGCCGCAAGTTGCAAAAGAAAAATTATTAGAAGCGATCGTGTCGAAACACAAAGGCAAGGTAGTGGTGGTTGATTTTTGGGCAACATGGTGCGGTCCTTGCATGGAAGCCATGCGAAAATCCAAATCACTGAAAGAAGAATTTTCAAATAAAAACGTTGCTTTTGTTTACATCACCAATATTTCCTCTCCCGTAAAGTTATGGGAAAAGAAAATTGCAGAAATCGGCAATGAACATTATTATTTGAATGAAGAGGAATGGAAAAGCATATCCTATTCGGATAAATATGGATTCGAGGGAATCCCTGCCTATATGATTTTTGATAAAAACGGAATAGTAAAGCATAAAATTACAGGCTACCCCGGAAATGAAAAAATGCAAAAAATGATCGAAGAATTGTTATAGCGTCTTTTTGGAAAAATAATTCGTTCCCCCTCAATCATAATTTTCATCTGCCGGCAAGGACCTTTCCCTTTATAGATGACTATTGTTTATTTGCCATCAAAAATATTTTCGAACATTTCATTCTGTTCTTTGGCGACCGCATCGTTGAAGCCCCTCCAATGTTTTAGAATATTCCCCGATTTGTCAATCACTATGTAATGGGGAATTGAGGGGTCTTGCAGCATATCGTGTAAATCGCAAATATTATTCTCCCCCTTATTTTTGCAAGACAGTATATGAATCCATTCTGAAATGTCATTTTTCTCTATGGCATCCAACCATTTCTGTTCATCTTCTTTTTTATCCATGGAAATGCCAATTACAACCAAACCGTTGTCTTTGTATTTGGTATGTAACTCTTTTAAATGGGGAAATCCAATGATGCAGGGCACGCACCATGATGCCCAAAAGTCGATCAAAACATATTTTCCAACATAATCCGACAGTTTAATCAAAGTTCCATCTTTATCCAATGCTTCAAGAGAAGATACATTTGTCAATGTTGAATTTTTCCTTTGAATGATATAACCGTGCACTTGCTTTCCTGAACAATTCGATTTGATATTTTCAGAAAGACCATCAAAAAGACTCATCAGAAAATTTGCATTTTGCTTGTTACTAATTAATAAATTAACAATCGCATCAAGAGAATAATAAGAAGTCGGATGAGATGTTATAAAATCAATCCAAATATTTTCTAAAAGAGTATCAATGGAATCTTTTTGGTTTATTAGAAAATCATTGTTTTGCAAATCTTGTTCTGAAGATATTTGTTTTCTGATTTTATTCGAATAATCTGCCAAAGGTTTCGTTTGAAGTTCCAAAGATTCTCTATCTGCTTGTGTTTTTGAGCCTTTTAGCACAGAATTTTCTAAAGAGTCCTTAATTAGATACAACTGCATTTTGCCCGGATCCAAATAGAAAACCACTTCTTGATCATTCATAGATAATCTGGCTAACGTGCGTGGAGAAATAATGCCTTCAATAGTGAAAATTCCATTTACTACTGAAACCGTGTCGATCACCGAACTGTCTTTTTCACATCTGTAATACTTGAAAATAAAATTTTCAGTAGATGCATCATCTACTTTTCCATTGATCTTAAAAGTCTTCTCATCTCCAATACTATCATTACAGGGCCGACAGCCGTAAAAACTACAGATCAAAAGTGAAAAAATAAAAAAATATTTCATTGTTCGCAAAAATTCGCCGGTAAAGAAAGCACGAAGAACCACAAAATTAAATTTAATCATGTCTGTATTTATTGATTTGTTTGCAAAGATACGAGCAATTTTAAATATTCGCTTTTTTTTCTTACTATGTTTTTCAAAATACATCTCAAAACTCATCGGAAAGTTTTATCTTTGCATCTCTAATATCGTAAAATGATGGAAAAAGAATACATTTGTTACTGTTGAAGAAAGAGATTAATGAAATATAAACTGTCCGACAGGGACATAAAATCAGATGAAAATGAAAAGAATAGGTAAAATACTGTTAATCACAATAGTCGTGATTATTGGGGTTTTGTTAACGGGATTTATTGTATTGGCTGTAAAAAGTCCCGGCAAATTAGAGCCGCTGAAAGATGCAGAAGGAAAGGTAATTGTTGGCTCGCTCACGGAAAAGAATTTCATTGAGATAGGAGAGATGAGGCAAGGTTTTTTCATCCGCTCTGAAAATCCTGAAAATCCTGTTTTACTGTTTTTGCATGGCGGTCCGGGAAGCCCTTCGTTACCTTATTCAATTCCTTACGAATCGTCCGAACGTTTAGAAAAATATTTTACTGTTTGTTATTGGGAGCAACGGGGTGCAGGCATGAGTTACAACGACTCGATTGACGAGGCCACCATGAATGTTGACCGGTTTGTGGAAGACGCCCGTCAAATGACTGAATACCTGCAATACCGGTTTAAACAGAAAAAAATCTATCTGATGGGACATTCATGGGGATCGTATCTTGGGATTAAGACCATTGAAAGATACCCCGAAAATTATTCGGCATATATTGGTATCGGACAGATAAGCAATCAGTTGGAATCTGAAAAATTGGCTTACGACTATCTACTGAACGCTACTGCCTTATCAGACGACAGTAAAATATTCGAAAAACTGAAACAATTCGACAAAAACGCACCGGATTTTCCCAATAACGACTATCTGATGACTTCAAGGGGGCTTTTGAATGAATTTGGAGTCGGAATAGCGCATCAAAACATTTCCATGTTCACAATAATCAAAAATGTAATGCTTTTCAAAGGATATACCTTATCCGAAAAAAAGAATTATGGCAAAGGTACGGTGTTTTCACTCCAATTATTCGATAATGCGATGAATGACAACTTGTTTGAATCATCCGTTTCGTTTGACGTACCGGTATTTTTTGTACAGGGAAAACATGATTTCGTTACGTCTTACGCATTGGCACGTGAATATTTAGACAGGATAGAAGTCCCGCAAAAAGCATTTTTCTCGTTCGAAAACTCTGCCCATACGCCTAATTTGGAAGAACCCGAAAAATTTATTCAAACCGTCCGTCAAATTCTTCAAACAGCGAACGAAGAGTAATGTTGAACGACCTTCTTTTATCAACAAAATGAAAAAACATCAGCGCTTGATGTTTAACTCCTGTAATACCCCTCGTATTTTTTCGTAAGTAGCAATCCGAGCGGGGACTAAGGGAAGACGGAGCACATTTTCGATATAACCCATCATATTCAATATGCTTTTCACTCCTGCCGGACTGCCGTCGGTGAATAATAATTCGAATAACTCCAAAAAGTTGTAGTGCAAATTTAAAGCATTGGCATAATCACCGGATAGGGCTAATCGCACCATTTGTCCAAATTCTCTTGGAAAAGCATTTCCTGTGACCGAGATAACACCTTCGACACCGATTGAAATTAAAGGGAGAGTGATTCCGTCATCGCCGGAAATAACTTGAAAATCGCTTGGTTTATATTTAATTATCGTACCAATTTGCGCCATATTGCCGGAAGCCTCTTTAACGGCAATCACATTGTCGAAGTCGCGAGCCAGCCGGAGGGTTGTTTCCGCAGTCATATTCACCCCTGTTCTACTTGGAACATTGTATAAAACGACCGGTAGCGGACTTGCTTGTGCAACTGCCTTATAATGTTGATAAATTCCTTCTTGAGGCGGTTTATTGTAGTATGGAACCACCGAAAGGATAACGTCTATTCCCTCCGTATTTTCTGTTTTCAACCGCTCTACAACTGCATCGGTATTATTTCCGCTTATACCTAAAACAATAGGAATCCTATTTTTAACTTTATCAATCACGAACCGGATTATTTCTTTTTGTTCGGATTCTGTCAATGTTGCTGTTTCTGCAGTAGTTCCGAGTACGACTAAATAATCGGTGCCGTTTTGTAATTGAAAATCAACCACACGCGATAAGGCGGGGTAATCAACTTCGCCGTTTGTTTGAAAAGGAGTGATCAATGCGACTCCCATTCCTTTTAGATTTACAGATCTCATTCGATTCTTTTAAATATGAGCACAAAGTTACAAAAAAAATCTAAAAAATCGGATATTTGCTGAAAAGAAACGGATGAACAGACATACATAGATTTTTCAATAACAGGGACAGATCAAACTCCGGCAGTAGCCAACGAAAGCAGATATTGTCCGTATTCGGTTTTGTCGAGCGCTTTTCCCAAGTTTTTCAATTGTCGGTCGTCGATCCATTTGTTGCGCCACGCGATTTCTTCGATGCAGGAAACATAAAAACCCTGCCGTTTCTGTATGGTTGCTACGAAATTGGAAGCATCCAAAAGGCTATCGCAATTTCCGGTATCTAACCACGCAAAACCGCGGCTGAAAATTTGTACCTGCAACTGACCTTCTTCTAAATAGGTACGGTTGAGGTCGGTGATTTCATATTCGCCGCGTGCGGAAGGTTTCAAATTTTTGGCGCGTGCGACTACAGATTTGTCGTAGAAATACAAGCCGGGGACAGCGTAATTGGATTTGGGGTGTTCGGGCTTTTCTTCTATGGAAAGCACTTTTCCCGCTTCGTCGAAATCCACCACTCCGTAAGCCCGCGGGTCTTTCACACAGTAACCGAAGATACATGCGCCCGATTCAATGGACTTGGCTTCCCGAAGCATCTTGCCAAAACCCTGTCCATAGAAAATATTGTCGCCCAAAATCAGGCAGGCTGTATCATCGCCAATAAATGTTTCACCCAAAACGAATGCCTGAGCCAAACCATTGGGCACTTGCTGAATAATGTATTCAAACCGCATCCCCAAATCTTCTCCTGTTCCGAGCAACTGTTGAAACATGGGCAAATCGCGAGGCGTGGAGATAATCAAAACTTCCCGAATCCCTGCCAGCATCAGCGTTGATAAAGGATAATAAATCATCGGTTTATCATATACCGGCATGATTTGCTTGGAGATGGATTTGGACAAAGGAAAAAGGCGAGTAGCACTTCCTCCCGCTAAAATAATA
>Ga0082212_10012309_pt1 | contig 10781 bp, 9 predicted proteins | sample TergutNt197P3_FD_71548 | JGI IMG/M metagenome (GOLD analysis project Ga0082212, IMG submission 71548) | Neocapritermes taracua P3 segment gut microbial communities from Petit-Saut dam, French Guiana - Nt197 P3 | ecosystem: Host-associated > Arthropoda: Insects > Digestive system > Gut ...
GATTTAGAAACCGAGCATTGCCGATCTCGCAGATCCAACGGGCCGCCGGGCCGCTCACCCAGACATAGTTGGCGCCGTCGGAATATTGCAGGTAACCGGGCTTGGACGAGACAGCGTCGTAACCGGCAGGGGTTTTTGCGTTTTCGCCGACGGCAGATCCGATATAGATATATGTCGCGCCGGGCGCGACTGTGAGCGTGCCGTGTATGGTGACCTTGCCGCCCGCAATAGCCTGCGCGCCGGGCCCGTTGGCAGTCACATCGCCGTATACTGTGATTTCGGCGTTGGGACCGTACGAAAGCAAAGCAACAGAACCGCTGGAAACAGGTTTCTCAGCGGAGGTCACTTCAACTTTTGCATTGTTATACACGTTTACAGCGGCGTTTGAAGCTCTGCCGCATTTGACGTTGAACTCGCTGTTATACGGATCGGCCAGCAGCAGGAACGCGCCGTTGCGGGCATCAATCCCGTTGCCTGACGGGTTATATACATCCAGCGTATATCCGTTCAGATCTAAAGTAATGTACTTGTTTTCGATGGTCAGTCCCGATTTGTGATCGATGTCCTGAAGCAGTTTGATGGTTCGCGCGTTCGCCGGGATGCTGTTATAGTTCGGCACAGCGGCGATGGCGGCGGTAATGCTGGCGTAACGCGTACTGCCGATCTCACAGACTCCCGGCTGGCGCACCCAGACATAGTTGGCACCGTCGGAATATTGCAGGTAACCCGGCTTGGACGAGACAGCGTCGTAACCGGCAGGGGTTTTTGCGTTTACGTCGTCGAAATATCCGGTATAGATATATACCTTACCCGGCGCTACTGTAAGCGCGCCGTGTATGATGATTTTGCCGTCCGCTATAGCCTGCGCGCCGGAACCGTTGGCAGTCACATCGCCGTAAACGGTGATTTCGGCGTTGGGACCGTACGAAAGCAAAGCAGGAGAATAGCTGGACACAGGCTTCTCAGCGGAGGTCACTTCAACTTTTGCATTGATATACGCGTTTACAGCGGCGTTAAAAGCGCTGCCGCATTTGACCTTGAATTCGCCGTTATACGGATCGGCCAGCAGGAGCGCGCCGTTGCGTACATATAGCCCGTTGTTTGACGGGTTATATACATCCAGCGTATATCCGTTCAGGTCTAAAGTAATATACTTGTTTTCGATGGTCAGTCCCGATTTGTGATCGATGTCCTGAAGCAGTTTGATGGTTCGCGCGTTAGCAGAGTTGTTGTTATAGTCCGGCACAGCGGCGACAGCGTCGGCGATGCTGACATACCGCATCCCGCCCACGATCTCGCAGACGTCGCCCGACGCCATAAGCATAATCTCTCCGTTCTCAATACCTCCCGCGTCCGCGTTCACGATTACGTCCACAAAAATGAGCGGAGGGTTGAGCGTTGTGTATTGTGTTGGGAGCATGTTAATCTGAACGCTCAGCGCTTCGGACAACGTTTCATTGTCTTTCAGAGCAAGGTTCGGGATAAAGCGGTATATACCGGCAGCGTCCTTATTGAATCCGTTCTCGTCCGGCGAGTATTGACTGAACATATCCACCATGCCGATACACATCCAGCCAGTCACGTCCACAATACAGGCGTCTTTTTCGCCGCCTTCCGCCGTGGCTTGCAGCGTCCCGGGCAGCGGGATTTCGTGTTCCGGAGTGCCGATATCCACCGCGATGTGATGCGTGTCCGGGTCGGTCGGGTCGCTGTACGGGTATGGATTGAACGCCGTGATCATCACGATTTCATAGGTCTGCATATCCGGTATGGGTTCCGGAGAGGGCGTTTCCTCCCCGTCAATAAACGGATCATCCGCAAAAGCGTAAACCGTACCTGTCCCGGACAGAGGCTGCATAGCGGGTATCGCCAGCGTAAGAATAACCAGAAATAGAGCCAAAGCCTTAATTTTCATTAGAGAAACCTCCTTAAACATATGGGGTGCAGACGGCTCAAATATAAAAAATGAGAAAAGGGAGTGCCGCGTGTGATGACAATATTTAGTATATACTAAATATTATATTATATTATTTTTAAAATAGGTACAATAAGAAAGATTGAATACTCGCTTATATCTTTCCCGCGGTGGACAAGTGCATTATCAAAAAATATACGCTGGATTATCGACTCGCGGCGGATTTACTGATAAAATAAGATCACATAGAGCCGCTGATAGAAAAGTTTTTCAGGATGGTTTTCTCATGCATGACCCTTTTGAAATGGAATGTGAAAATGCCGAAACATTGGTCGTCTTCACCCACGGGTTTATAGGAAGCCCTGTTATATTCAGGGAACTCGCCGAAACGGTTTATAAAAACGGCTGTTCGGCGCTGGCGCTGCTGCTTCCGGGACACGGAGGAAGCGCGAAATACTTTTCTGAATTCAGGTTGAAAGACTGGGAGAATCATCTCGAAAGCGAGATAAAACGCCGGACGCGAAACTATAAAAATATTTTTCTTGTAGGACACTCAATAGGCGGACTTTTATCTCTGAACGCGAGCTTGAAAGAGGATTATAAAATAAAAGGAGTGATGACGCTCAATTCGCCGTTGAGATTGAAATTCTCGTTAAACGCGGTGATAGTCGGCATAAAGCTGGCTGTATATCCCGAAAGCGAAGACGAGATCCTCGAAACCTACAGAAGAGCAAGAGGGGTGAATTATTCCACCATCTTTGACTGCTTTCTCTGGATAAGACAGGCGGCGGACGTACTGCGGCTGATGTCCAAGACAAAAAAGCTTCTGGGCGGGGTATCGGCGCCGGTCATCGTCGTAAACTCAAAAAAAGATAAGACCGCGTCGGTAAAAAGCGCGATGCTTTTTGAGAAAGGTTTGAGCGGCACAACCGTAAAAACGATTATATTGGACAGGGCGTGGCACGCCTACTATTACCCGGAAGAGCTGGATATCATCCGCTCCGAGCTGCTGGGAATGATAAAAAAGCGCGGCTCGACCGACGTAAGGTCAAAGGAGATAACGTGACCGAAAACAGATACTCGGCTAAAGGATATATAGCGGTGCTTATGACCGCCCTGCTGTGGAGCACCGGCGGAATCTTCATCAAGATGATCCCCTGGTCCGCTTTCAGCATAAACGCGGGAAGATGCGCCGTCGCGCTGATTTTCAAGTTTATTACGAGAAAAAGCATTAGAATCAAATTCTCGCTGTTCTCTGTTTTAGGCGGAATAGCCGTGTCCTCGACCATGACGCTGTTTGTATTCGCCAACAAACTGACCACCGCCGGCAATGCCATAACGCTCCAATACTCCTTTCCTATGTTTTTGATACTCTTTATGTGGCTGAAGACCCGCGGCAGACCGAAATGGACAGAACTGCTCACCGCCGTTACCGTCATGGCGGGGGTGTTCCTATGCTGTTTCGAAGGTTCGGCGCGGGGTTCGGCAGGGGGGAATTTTTTGGCCGTAGCCTCCGGTATTACCTTCGCCGGATATTTTTTCATAAGCTCCTTCCCGGAATCCAGCCCTGACGACGCAAACTGCATCGGGTTTATGCTGGGACTGCTGACGGGTCTGCCGTCTTTATTATCCGAAAGGGACTTTTCCTTTAGACCCGTTATCTTCGTCATACTGCTGGGGGTGCTTCAGGTAGGTCTCGCGTACATACTGTTCGAGTACGGAATAAAACGCGTGCCGGCGGTCTCCGCGTCGTTCATCTCGGCTGTCGAGCCGGTGGCGAGCCCTGTCTGGGTAGCGTTGTTCTACGGAGAAAGGATGGGGACCTATGCCGTCGCGGGTTCGGCCTTGGTTATAGCCTCGATGGTTTTCTACAACGTCGCGGGTAATGGCGGTAAAAAGGAAAAACCCGTATAAATCAGGTATGCATTTGATGTCGGATGTGGTATAATGAGTAACGCTGTAAGAGAAAAATAAATCTTAAAGCGTTATGGCAAAAGCCGGAAAGGGGTATATTATGGAAGGGAAATTTTATCGTTGTAAGGCTTGCGGAAACATAGTCGGAATGATAAAGGACGCCGGAGGGGAGCTTGTATGCTGCGGCAGTCCGATGGAGCATTTGATTCCCGGCGCCGTAGACGCGGCGGTTGAAAAGCATCTCCCGGAGGTAAAGGTTGAGGAAGGCTGCGTCCACGTCAAGGTAGGCAGCGTCGCCCACCCCATGCTGGATGAGCACTCTATAGAGTGGGTGTTTCTCCAGACCGAAAACGGCGGACAGCGCAGGGCGCTCAAACCCGGCGATGAACCGGAAGTTTGTTTCTGCGTATGCGAACCCGACAGTCCCGTCGCGGTATTCGCCTTCTGCGACCTGCACGGGCTTTGGAAAACCGAGATCTGACAGGCTGTACCTTTATTCGGAACAAAGGGAGAGCCGAAACTCTGAGGCCTCCCTTTTCTGTTTATTTCATTATCAGATAACGATAAGTAAGTTGTAAAATGTATAAGGACATTCTTCGATGGATACAAAAAATACGAAAATAGATGATTTTTTGGACTCGCTGTCCTCCTCCTCTCCGACTCCGGGAGGCGGTTCGGCGGCGGCTTTATCGGCGGCGCTGGCGGTTTCCCTCGCTTTAATGGTCTGTTCGCTGACGGCGGGGAAAAAAAGATATGCCGCCGTCGAGAAGGACATAAAGCTTATCGCCGACAAAGCGAACTACCATAAAAATGAATTTATCCGCTTTTCCGACGAAGACCAAAAAGCGTTTCTGCCGCTGGCGGAAGCGTTTGCCATGCCGAAGAGCGACGAACCGCAGATAAACGAGAGGAGCAACGCGGTCCAGCGCGCGCTTTCGGGCGCCGCCCAAGCTCCGCTTTCCGTACTGCGCCGCTGCGCCGAGGCCGCGCCGCTTTTCAAAGAACTTCTCGAAAAGGGAAGCAGGCTTATGGTAAGCGACGTCGGGACAGGTGCGTTACTGCTCTTATCAGCCGCGGAATCCGCCGCGCTGAATGTTGCGGTAAACACCCGGATGATGGACGACAGAAAGACGGCGGACGCGCTGGACAAAGAAGCGGATTCGCTGCTTAGGATGCTGACGCCGGTATTGACAGAGGTAAGCAAAGCTGTAAAAAGGAGGCTGAAAGCATGACGGCGCGGATATTAAAAGGTTCGGACGCGGCTAAAGCCCTCGGCAGGGATATCCTGTCAGAGACGGCGAAGCTCAAAGAAACCGGCGTCATCCCGACCCTCGCCATAGTCCGCGTCGGGGAGAAGGCGGATGATATATACTACCAGAAAAGCGCCGAAAAGCGGTGTTCCGTATTGGGAATAACCTCCGAGATCTACGCCTTTGACTTCGGTATAACCGGGGACGAGTTGATAAACGAGATAATAAACCTGAATCTGGACGACGCTGTACACGGGATACTCATCCTGCGGCCGCTGCCCGAACATATAAACGACGCCTCGGTATGCGCCGCGCTTGACCCTGATAAGGACGTCGACGGGATAACCGACAGATCGCTGGCGGGGGTAATGAAAAACCAAAAACAGGGATTCGCTCCCTGCACCGCGCGCGCCTGCGTTGAACTGCTAAAATACTATAATATAGACACGAAAGGCAAGACGGCGGTGGTGGTGGGCAGAAGCCTCGTCGTCGGCAGGCCGGTCTCGCTTATGCTCACCGCTCTCGACGCGACCGTCATCGTCTGCCACACCAAAACGCGAAACCTCGCGGAAGTCACCCGGCTCGCGGATATCCTTGTGGCAGCGGCGGGAAGCGAGGGACTTATCGGAAAAGAGCATATAAAACCCGGAGCGGTGGTGATAGATGTCGGAACCAACGCGGTTGAAGGCGGAGGATTTTCCGGGGACGTGAACTTTGAAACCGCGTCGTCCGTCGCGTCTGCAATTACTCCGGTGCCGGGCGGCATAGGAGCTCTGACCTCTACCATTCTCGCGCTGCATACCGTCAAGGCCGCCGCCCGTCAAACCGAAAAGGAATAGAAATGAACTACGAAGAGACGATAGAATTTATTCACAGCATCCCCTGGATGGGGAAAAAGCTGGGACTGACGCAGATAGGTGAACTTCTCTCCATGATGGACGACCCGCAGCATAATCTGAAATTCATCCATGTCGCGGGAACCAACGGGAAAGGCTCCGTCTGCGAGATGACCGCGCGTATACTCGAAGAGGCGGGATATAAGACGGGTTTTTTTATTTCTCCCTACATCAACCGCTTTAACGAGCGTATTCAGATAAACCACGTCCCCATAAGCGATGAGGATCTGGTAAGACTCGTGGGGAAAATCAGGGGATTCATGGGAAAGATGGAGCTCCCGCCGTCAGAGTTCGAGATAATAACCGCCGCGGCGTTCGACTACTTTAATGAACAGCGCTGCGACTATGTGGTGCTGGAGGTGGGTATGGGCGGCAGACTCGACGCCACCAACATAATAAACACGCCGCTCGCCGCCGTCATCGCCACCATTTCGCTTGACCACACCAAGCATCTGGGAAATACCATACGCGAGATAGCCTTTGAGAAGGCGGGGATAATAAAACCCGGGGGCGATGTCGTCGTCTACGGACAAGGCGGGGATTCCGCGGAGGTATTTAAAGAGGCGTGCGCCGAAAGAGGGGCGTCGCTGACCTTTTCCGATTTCTCGAAAATCGAGTATAAAGGCGAGGATTCCGACTATCAATACTTCAGTTACGGAACAGGCGGCGACTACGCGTTGTCACTGTTCGGGGAGCACCAGCTGAAAAACGCCGCTACCGTCCTTGAAACTATTGAGCTTCTGAGAAAAAAGGGTATCTCTATAGACGAAAAGGCGGTTCGGGATGGCTTGAAACGCGCCGCCTGGCCCGGCAGATTTGAGATTCTTTCCCGCGACCCGCTGTTTATCGCCGACGGAGGGCACAACCCCGAAGGCGCGGGGGCGGCGGTCGAAACCTTCAAAAAGCGGTACCCCGGAAAACGCGCGGTGATCCTCACCGGTATGTCCGAGGGAAAGGCGGTCCGGGATATACTTTCTGCCGTAGACGGGATAGCCTCCGGATATATCGTCATACAATCCGAGAGCAATCCGCGCGCTGTAGATAAAAACACGCTGCTTGAAGAACTGAAGGATTTCAATAAACCTGCTAAAACAGCCGAAACCATAAAAGACGGCATACTGCTCGCGCTGGAACAAAAAAGTCCGGAAGAGGCGGTACTTGTAATAGGCTCGCTGTATATCTTAGGTCCCGTAAGGGAGTATTTCGGCAGGAAATGAACAGATGAAAAATTTCGCCCTCAAGCGGTTGGCGGTCGCGGCTATGATGACTGCGCTGGAGGTAGTGCTTTCGCGTTTCCTCTCGGTGACCACCCCGCTGATAAAAATCGGATTTGGATTTCTGCCCGTCGCGCTGACCGCCATGCTCTATGGTCCGGTTTGGGCAGGTATGGTCGGGGGACTTGCCGACATTCTCGGCGCGGTCACGTTCCCCGTCGGACCCTATTTCTACGGATTCACCCTCTCTGCAATCGCTAACGGGGTTATTTTCGGATTATTTCTTAGCGGCGGCAGACCGAAACTGAAAAATACTGTTTTCGCGGTTTTGGTTTCCTCAGCCGTCGTGACGCTGGGACTCGACACGCTGTGGTTCTCTATATTGACCGGAAACGCGCTGCCGGCGGTCGCTGTCGCGAGACTTATTAAATGCGCCGTAATGGCGCCGCTTCAGATAATTTGCGTAACCGTTTTTGCGAAATACTGCGGGGAATTCATATACAAAAACAGTTCGACGGCTCAAAAGAAAGCGCAACTCAGAGCGGCGGCGAAGGAATATTTTAACGGCGAATTCCTGAGCGAAAGACAGAGCATAAGCAGACGGATTACCGCGAAGGCGCTCGCGCTCGAAGAGTTCAAATCCGCGAAAACCGTGTTCTGCTACGTCGGCAGGGAGAACGAGATAGATACCCGCGGAATAATCTCGGCGGCGCTTTCGTCCGGTAAGACCGTAGCAGTCCCGCTGTGCGAGGCGGATGTAACCATGACCGCGCGGCGTATAACCGATTTGGAACAACTGAAAGAAGGACATTTCGGGATACCCGAACCCCCGAAGGACGCTGAAACAATTGAAATTGAGTTCATAGACCTCGCCGTCATACCCTCGCTTGTCTGCGATTCGAAAGGCAGAAGGATAGGTTTCGGCAAAGGATATTACGACCGGTATTTCGCGAAGCGCGGAAACATAACAAAGGTCGTGCTCTGTCCCGAAAAAATGATAAAAAAGCGCGTGAAAAAAACGGCGTTCGACATAAAGGGCGATATAGTTCTGAGCTGACAGTATACCCGCGAGTTATCACATGGCCGCGCTTTGATTTAGCCATATTAAATATGGTATTATAACGCTACTGAAACATCCCCGCGTAAAATAGCAAAATAACTGCGGAGGTTTCAATTTCAGCCGGTGTTCGGCAGTTGACCGGCGAATTTTCGATGCGGGAGTGCAGGGAAGGTGTGATGGAGACGGAATCGCTGGACAACAGGGCGGTTGCCGCGAAACAGTCCTCGGCTGAGACAGAACGCCTGATTGAGGAATTCAGGCCGTTGTTGAATTCGCGCGTCGGCAGATACGCGCCGGAGTCCGACCTCGAAAAGCGCGAGGAATTGTTCAGCGCGGCGATGGCGGCGTTTTATGAAGCCATCCGGAAGTTTGACCCCGGTCTCGGACACTTCGCACCGTTCGCCGACCGGGTCGTTAGGCTGCGCGTTGCCGACGCGTTGAGAAACATCCGGAAACACGAAGGAAAAACCGTTTCTCTTGATGAAATAGACGATTCGGGATCGACTGATAAGACAGACGCCGTTTCGATGCGCGAATACAACGCGCGGCGCGGCGGTGAAACGCTGGTCGAGGAAATCGAACAGTTCAGGCTCGAGTTGTCCGAATGGGGCATAACCATGCAGACGCTTGTCAAACAATCTCCGAAACAACGAAAACAGCGCGAGACCTACCGCGAACTGGTGAGCAAGGCGCTGAATGACCCGGAGGTCGTCATGGTAATGAAACAAAAAAAATATCTGCCGGTGAAAAAAATTTCGGAAATTTCGGGATTACCCCAAAAAAAGATAGAACGGGCGCGAACTTATATAGTAGCGTCGCTTATCATACGGCTTGGGGATTATGACTATCTATCCGGCTATATCGGTGGAAGTTGAATTTGCGGGGACAAATGAGAGGCATAATTTTAAATCATGAAAGAGGCGGATCCAATGTGGTGGACCGCGGCGGGAGTTTCCACTTCGTTAAGGGTTTCGAGTCGAGACCCGTCGGAGCGGAGATCGTTTTTTCCGCGCGCGCCCGTTATTCATTGGGTTATGTGACCGCGCTGGCGCTTTGTTTGCTCGTTACCGCCGTCGCCGGCATCTTTTTATCCACCCAAAACGTCGAGATGTATTCGGTTTACGTCGACGTGAACCCCAGCGTTGAACTGGTTTTTAACCGGCTCAATCAGTTTATGGGCGCCAACTGCTTGACTATGGGGGGAAAAGAGATGGTCGAGGGACTGCGGCTCGGAACAGGCCCGGAAAAGGTCATCGCCGAGGTCGTAAAGACGGCTTTTAATATCGGATACCTCAGGGAGGATGCGGAATCCGGGGTTCTGGTGACCGTCGTGTCGAAAAAAGATAAATCTGTGGAAAAATATAAAAATTCAATTCTTTCGTCAATTGAAGAAAACCGATTTACGGATATATGCTCGGTCGATACCTGCCCCTCGGATTTTCTGGCGAGAGCCGGGGAACTGGGAATATCGCCGGGTGTCCTGAAAATGCTTGAGCGGATGGCCGAACTCGACGAAACCGTGACCATAGACGACATCAAGGGCATGTCCGCGAAGGATATTTTTGAAAAGCTGACCGGGATGATTTCCGAAAGCGGACTCCCGAAAGAAAACGCCGGATCCGCCCAAACCGGCGCTGAACGGACGCGGCGGACATCGCTCAAGCAACCGGCGCCGATCACCGGGCGTCGTGAGATAAAGTCTTCGGGAAGAAGGAAAACAGAAAATTTTGATTATTTTTCCATTTAAAAACAAAATTTTCAAAAAAAAGAGAAATTTTCCCGAATTGTAATTTTATTTTGAATTAATTAGTATTATAATACTATATTAATATGAGGAAACATTAATTTATCAGATTTCGGCAATTCATCAGCAGAAGTAAAGGCAAATGACCGTAACCCAAACATCCCGGCGGGCTTTCCGTCCAGAAGACTTAACGGGCGGATCAAGCATAAAAGAAAAGGAGAGTATCAAGGTGAGAAAGAGTTTATGGAGCAAGCTTAGGAAACCTCTCGCGATGCTGACCATTCTGGTGATGCTGCTTACAATGTCGCCGCTTTCGGTTTTCGCGAGCGATGAGGACCCGGACGATCTTGGAGACCCCGGATACAGCGACACCGGCGAAGGACAGGAGGGTGAGGGTAAAAAAGACCCGGAACCCGAACCATGCCCTGATTGCGGTGAAATAGACTGCGACGGGGAATGTGTCGTCAAAAATGGCGGAGATGATGACGGCGATGATGATGTCCCGCCGGAGCATGTTTCCCCCTGCGACGACCCCGATTGTGAGATCTGCTTCCCGGAACCGGGAGACCCCGAAATGCACGAACCGTGCGACGACCCGGATTGTGAGATCTGCAATCCGGAGTTGGAGCTTGTTTTAGATCCGGAAGGATCTATTGTCAGATCTTCTGCCAGAGGAGCATCAAGCGAAGAAGAGATAACCGTTACCTTTGTTTCGAACGGTGAAGAATGGGATTCGCAAACGATTGAAGAGGGAGAGGTATGTGTTAAGCCTTCTGATCCATCGAGAG
>Ga0082212_10012310_pt1 | contig 10780 bp, 12 predicted proteins | sample TergutNt197P3_FD_71548 | JGI IMG/M metagenome (GOLD analysis project Ga0082212, IMG submission 71548) | Neocapritermes taracua P3 segment gut microbial communities from Petit-Saut dam, French Guiana - Nt197 P3 | ecosystem: Host-associated > Arthropoda: Insects > Digestive system > Gut ...
GAACGAGTACCTTTGAAGTTCTATACTAATATGGACGACAAGGGTAGGATTGACTGTGCTTTGGTTGATAACTTTGAAGAAGTACTACACGTTATTGATTTCAAATATGGTGCAGGTATAAAAGTTAGTGCTGATGAGAACGAACAACTTATGATATATGCGTTGGGGCTTGTAAAGACTTTTATTGATGAGCAACCAACTAATTTCAGTAAAGTTGTTATTACTATCATACAGCCGAGAGCCGGCGAGGGTATCGAAACATTTGAGACTACTATTGAAGAACTGTATAAGTTCAGAGATGAAGTACTAATACCAAAAGCGAAAGAAGCATTGAGTGGCGAGGGAACTCTCGTACCCGGAGACCATTGCAAGTTTTGTTTAGTAAAACCTAAGTGTCGTGCGTTGTATGACGAGGCAATCAAGGTAACACAATCAGACTGCAAGTCCCCCGATACGGTAGAAGTATCCGACATTATTGATATGCTTGCTATTGCACCGATAGTACAAGACTATTTGAAATCCGTAATGGAATACTGCTACAACTTAGCACTCGGAGGAACAGAGATTCCGGGTTACAAGCTCGTAGCAGGACGTAGTATCAGAAAATTCTACGATGATGAAACTGTACGTGAGATTCTTGAAACCGAAATGTACGATAAGAATGAGTACCTTGATGTTAAACTTAAAGGCATTGGGGAAATTGAAAGGCTTGTAGGTAAAAAGAATTTCATGGAACTACTTGGCGAGTGTATCACAAAGACCACACCCAGCCCAACATTAGTGCCGAACTCCGATAAGAGACCGGCTATTCAATTATCAAATGCAGATGAATTATTTAATGATTAAAAACTATGGCAGAAAGTAAATTAAACATTGGAACGGCACAAGCACCTGTAAGAGTATGTTTTGTGTCTGTATTCGACAAGAAAGCGTTTGCGGATAGTGATGAGAAGTACTCAATCACAGTACTCATACCGAAAAGTGATGCTGCTACTATCGCTAAGGTAAACCAACACATTGAAGCAGCAATAGAGAAAGGCGAATCGTTTTTGAAGAAAAAAGACGGTAAGACTTTGAAACCGAACTTGAAGATGCCTTTGAGAGACGGTGATGAAGAAAGAGACGGAGCAGAATTTAACGGACATTACTTTATTAATGCTTCGAGTAAAAGTAAACCCGATTGCGTACTCATGCAGAAAGATGATTTCGGTAAGTGGGTGCGTACTGACAAAGAGGACGGAAAAATATACTCCGGTTGTTACTGTATAGTATCTCTAAATATGTACCCATTCGACAAGAATGGTGGTACAGGTGTAGCAGCAGGTCTTAACGCTGTTATGTTTGTCAAAGACGGCGAAAGACTATCCGGTGCGCCGAGTGCTGATGAAGTCTTTGGGGACGATGAGTTTGATGAAGACGACCTCTTGGGATAATAGGCTCTACCAATAAAAAATCGCTTGGGGTTGTAACGTCTTCGGAGGGTGTTGATATGTGAGATAGACACTCGGTTCTTCGGTGCATCGCTTAATTTTCTGAGCCGAAGAATTGACACAAGCGATTTTTTTCTTATTTTTTTGCGGCTTTGGCAAATGAAGTGGCTGTTACATCGAAGTATTTAGACACATGGTAAGATAGTAATAGTCACGACAAGGAGTAAGAGGAGTGATACTTCTTACTCCTACTAAAAATAAACACTATGCTCAATCATCTGTTTCTCGACATCGAGACGTACTCCGATGTTGATTTGAAATTATCCGGTAAATATAACTATATTCACAATAAATCATTCGAGATTCTATTGTGCAGTTACGCACTAAACGATAGCGAAGTTCAAACTATCGTAATTGCGGAAGCCGAGCCGTTTGATATAGACGAGTTTATAGGAATGTTATTAGACCCGAATATCATAAAGGTAGCCCACAACGCAGCATTTGAAATAGAGTGTTTTGAGGTTTATTTTAATATTAAACTTGATATTACCATGTGGCGTTGTACTATGGCATTGTCCGCATACTGTGGACTACCTTTACAGTTGAAACAAGTAGCCAATGAGTTAGATGTTGAGCATAAGAAAGTCGAGGAGGGCAGTACTCTTATTAAGACATTTTCTAACCCAAGAAAACCTACTAAGAACAACCCTGCTACTCGAACTTACCCTGCTGATGAGCCGGAAAAGTGGAAGCAGTATATATACTACAATCAATACGATGTTCTCGCCGAGAGAGACATTTTCAACGTACTGAATCAGTACGCAATACCCGAAAAAGAGACGAGGATATGGCGGTACGATATGCAGATGAACGCACGAGGTATTAAGATTGACCTCGAATTTGTACAGAACGCAGCACGTATCAACGAAATAATAAAAGAAAGAGCGTCAGAAGAAATACTAAACCTTACGGGTGCTACTACTGCAAAATCTGTACAGCAAGTTACTTCATTCCTTGAAGTAGAGACAGGTATGAACGTTGATAGTCTATCTGCTGATAGTGTTAAGCAACTCATCAAAGAACTCAAAATACAAGGTGGGCATGATAATGCAGTTAAGGTACTCGAATGTCGTCAGACAATAGCGATGACAGCAGGGGAAAAGTACAAAAAAATACTTGAACTAATAAATCCAGATAGACGACTACGAAACTCCTATCAGTACTATGGGGCGTTTCGCACAGGTCGTTGGGCAGGTAGAGGAGTACAGTTACAGAATCTAAAACGTAGCAATAGTAGAACTATATTTAACTTCGATTCATGCAGAGACTTAGTGTATAAACTTGACTTGGAAGCAATAGACTTGTTGTATGACAATCCTATTGATTTCATATCGCAATTAGTACGCACAAGTTTTGTAGCTAACGATGGGAGAACGTTTTATATCTCTGACTACTCATCAATAGAGAGTAGAGTTAATGCGTGGTTAGCCGGTGAAGAATGGAAGCTCGAAGTATTTAGGACACATGGCAAGATATATGAGGCTATGGCTGCACGTATTTTCAAAGTACCATTCACAAGTATAACCAAAGATTCAGACTACCGATTCAAAGGCAAGATTACTGAACTTGGCTGTGGGTATGGTATGGGTGGAAATAAGTTTGCAGCCGAGAATAGCCTACCAATTAAAGAAGCGAAGAATCTTGTAGCACTTTATCGTAAAGAGAATCCGAAGATTATAGAAATGTGGGCTGACTTCGAGGATTGTGCTATCAAAGCAGTTCGTACAGGTGGTAGGTACTATGCACAGTCTTGTAACGTAGCGTTCAAGAGGTATAAAGACTACATGACTATTGAACTTCCAAGTGGTAGGTCGTTGTTCTATTACAAAGCGCAACTAATACCAGGAAAGTTTGGTAACAATGTAGCCGTAGGGTACAAAGGCTTTAACGATAAAAAGATTTACACTATGCTTGATACTTATGGTGGTAAGTTAGTGGAGAACGTAGTACAATCAGTTGCAAGAGACCTTATGGTTGATGCTATACTACGGATAGAGGATTTAGGTTATCCTGTCATGCTACATACTCACGATGAGGTTGCGCCTGAGATAAGAGACCACGAGAAAGAGTACGCAAAGAAAGAGATTGATACAATTATGAGTACTCCCCCGAAATGGGCAGAGGGATTACCAATAAAAGGGGACGGTTTCTTTTCAAAATACTATCGCAAAGATGATTGATAATAGTAATCATAAAATTAAAGTATCGCTCGCTTCACGTATGACACAAAAAAAGTGGAATAATAGTGAATTGACTTGGGGCGACTTCGTTGAACGATTAAATACACCTGTTAAGTTAGGGATAGACTATAAAGGTTATATGAATCTATCCAAACAACTACAAACTACACGTAAAGATGTTGGTGGGTATGTAGGCGGAGTACTTACAGACGGTAAGCGAGGTCGTGCGTACACAGAGTGTCGTAGTATTATAACGCTTGATGTGGACTTTGCAACAAAAGATTTTTGGAATGATTTTTGTATGGAGTACGACTGTGAAGCAGTAGTACATGGTACAACAAAATATACACTAAAACAACCAAGACTAAGGCTCATCATACCATTAGCGAGAGACTTAGATAAAATGGAATACGAAGCTGTCGGTCGTAAGATAGCAAATGACTTAGATATAAATCTATTCGATGATACTACATTTCAACCAGAAAGATTTATGTTCTTTCCGTCTAAATGTTCTGATACTGATTGGTACTTCAAACATCAACAAGGTAAACTACTAAACCCCGATGAGATACTAAACAAGTATGGTAACTTCCGTAATATAAATGAGTGGGCGTTTTCTCAAAATAGTGAGCGTAAGACAAGGCTTGAAGTAGCAAAACAACAAGACCCTCGTGAGAAAGACGGTGTAATGGGTCAATGGGCGAGGTGCTATACTATACAGGAAGCTATTGCTAAGTTCATACCAGAAATCTACTCCGAAGTAGAACATGATAGGTACACATACGTTCTTGGTACTACCGCAGCAGGTCTTAAAATATACAATGACGGCTTGTTCTGTATGTCATATCATTCATCAGACCCTGCAAAGGATAGACTATGTAATGCCTTTGACTTGATACGCATACACAAGTTCGGTTACTTAGATAAACTCGATAAGCCGAACAATGGTAAGATGCCATCAGTACAAAAAATGGTACAGTTCGCAGCCAATGATGATGTAGTAAAAGAAATGATGCTACAAGAAACCTTTGGCGATATACAGCAGTATTATCCCGAAGTAAAATTTGAAGATGTTGCAGAAGTATCTAAACGCCTAACAGTAAATAAGTCAGGCGAATATGAATCATCTGCATTTAACATAAGTACAATACTTGAACTTGATACAAACCTAAACAAATGCTTTAAATACGATGAGTTCTTAAAGCGTAGGATTGTTACTATGGCTACCGCATGGAATCCCGAACAGAAACCGAGAGACTTTGTAGATAGCGACTTCGCAGGAGTTAGGAATTATATAGATAAGGTATATGGTATTTCAAGTCCTATGAAAATTGATGATGCACTACACTTAGTATTTATAAAGAATAAGTTTAACCCTGTCAAGCAGTATCTTGAAAGTATTACTTGGGACGGAGTACCACGTATCGAAAGACTACTTGTTGACTACTTCGGTGCAGAGGATAATGAGTACACTCGCAAGTCAATCCGTAAGTGGATGATAGCAGCAGTAGGACGTATCTATCAGCCGGGTGCAAAGTATGACAATGTACTTACTCTTGTTGGTGGTAAAGAGGGGACAGGTAAATCCACGTTCTTTAAGAAACTCGGAGTGCATTGGTTTAGTGATACATTTACTACTATGCAAGGCAAGGAAAGTTATGAACAACTACATGGTAAATGGATAGTAGAGATAGCAGAACTTAGTGCTATGACGAGAGCAGAAATGGAAACAGTAAAGCATTTCTTATCAAAATGTGAAGATTCATTTCGTCCTGCATACGGTAGAGTAACAGAGAACTTTCCTCGTATGTGCGTGTTCGGTGCTACTACTAATAACATTGAGTTCTTGATGAGTGAGCATGGTAATAGACGTTTCTTACCTATCAGAGTTAATCCTGAAAGAATAGTAAAAGATGTATTCAGCACAGACTTTGATAGTATTATTCCTCAACTATGGGCAGAAGCATTATCGTACTACGATGATTGCGAAATCTTTATTTTTGATGCCGGTACAGAAGATTTGGCGACAGCCGAGAGGTTAAGACATTCAAAACCCGATGAACGTAGAGGGTTTATAATTGAATATTTAGAGACAATGATACCACAAGGTTGGTATGACAAACCTAAACATGAACGCATGGACTACTTCGATACAGAAGATGCTCATCGTGAACGTGGAACTATGTTGAGGCAGAAAGTTAGCGCATCAGAAATATGGTGTGAGTGCTTTGGATATAAACCGAGAGATATTAGTAATAGAAGTACTTATTTTATTCATGTAATAATGCGGCAGATGCCGGATTGGAAGTACTCGGATGAAACAGAAAATTTAGGATATGGCAGGCAGAGATACTACATACGAAAACAGCGAGAAATGGATTGAGAAAAGTTTGGTGGTAGGGTGTAAAAAGTTAGGCTTAGAGTGTTTCAAACTAACTTCTCAATACCAAAAGGGTATGCCGGACAGGATGATTGTTTTGGCGGAGGGTAGGATACAATTTGTTGAGACTAAATCAACGGGCGGTAAATTATCCCCGATGCAAAGAATAATGCACGAGAAGTTACGACTAATGGGGCATTTTGTAGAAGTGATTGATAACAAAGACGACTTAGAGTTTTTACTCGGAGTACTTAAAAATAGATATAGTGTACCACATTAATAAAATAGAATTATTATACGGAGATTGTATAGACTACATGGGTTTGTACGAGGATTCGTATTTTGATTTAGCGGTAATAGACCCACCATACGGTATTAAACAAGGTGGGAGTAAAAATAAGTCAAGAGGTAAATTAGCAGTAAGCAAAGATTATATTTCCTTTAATGATGATTTACCGTGTGACAAGAGTATTTTTGAAGAAATTTTCAGAATAAGTAAAAATCAAATAATATTTGGCGCAAATCATTTCATCAGTAAAATCCCATACGATAGTAGCTGTTGGTTAGTTTGGGACAAAGATAACGGCAATACTGATTTTGCCGATTGCGAGTTAGCATGGACTTCATTTAAAACTGCGGTTAGACGATTCAAGTTCCGTTGGCAAGGAATGTTACAAGAGGATATGAAAAATAAAGAAATAAGAATCCACCCGACACAAAAACCTGTCGCTCTTTATGATTGGATTTATAAAAAGTATTGCAAAGCGGGGTATAAAATTATAGACACGCATCTTGGTAGCGGAAGTAGCGCAATAGCAGCTATAAAAAACGACCTTAACTTTGTAGGCATTGAACAAAAATTAGAGTACTATAATGGTGCAGTTAATAGAATAAGAGATTATGTACCGCATTAATAAAATAGAGCAGTTTAGAAACTATCAGAATATGTGCTATCAAGAGGGATTAGATAAAACTCATCTTGGTTACTTACTCGACATGGGTCTTGGTAAGACAGTAGTAACTCTGTCAGTACTCGATTCACTAATGTATGACTATGCAGATATTGATTCAGTGCTAATAATAGCACCTAAACGAGTAGCTGAATCGGTTTGGGAAGATGAGATAAAGAAGTGGGAGCATCTTAAACACATGAAGATTAGTAAAGTACTCGGCTCAGAAAAAGAGAGACTTGAAGCGTTATCTATAAAAGCAGACGTGTATATAATGAATCCCGAAAATACTGTATGGTTATTCAAAGAAGTGTATCCAGAAGGAAAGAATATGCCATTTGATACTCTCGTTATAGATGAGTTAAGTAAGTTTAAGAGTAGAGATTCTAAGCGATTCAAAACCATGCGCAAAGTACGAGGTAGATTTAAGAGAATACTTGGGCTAACAGGTACTCCTGCATCTAACGGTTATCTTGATTTATGGGCGCAGATGTACATACTTGACGGCGGACAACGATTGTTTAAGAACTTTACACAGTACAGAGATTGGTACTTTCTACCGGACGGCTATGGTGGTTACAAGTGGAAACTACGTCCGGGAAGTGAACAGTTGATACAAGATAAAATTGCTGACTTATGTGTTACATTAAAGTCTAAGGATTTAGTGGACATACCCGATACTATTATTAATAATGTACCTGTTGAACTTCCACCAGAAATACTATCAATGTACAAGCAGTTTGAAAAAGACCAAGTATTTGCATTAAAGCGGTTAATTGATGACAACCCTAATTTAATAACAGCGGTACACTCCGCAGCACTTGTTACTAAGTTATTGCAGTTCTCTAACGGTGCTATCTATGATGAAAATAGAGATTGGCACGTTATACATGACGCCAAGTTAAAAGCAATAGAAGAAATCTACGAGGATAACGGAGGTAAGCCGATGCTCGTAGCATACAACTTTGTACACGATAAGGAAAGACTTATTAAGTACTTTGGCGGTAAGGTTAAGATTAGGGAGTTAAGAGGTGGTGTTGATATTAACGATTGGAACGCAGGTAAGATAGATATGTTAGTAGCGCATCCTGCTTCGGCTGGACATGGACTAAACTTACAGTTTGGAGGGCATATAATAGTGTGGTTTAGTCCTACGTTTAACTTAGAACACTACGAACAGTTTATCGCTCGACTTGCACGTCCCGGACAACAGCATAAGGTCATACTTAATCAGTTGTACTGTATCGGTACGGAAGATATGAGAGTGTATGATGCAGTAAACAATAAAAAGAATGTACAGGCTGCCTTAATGGAAGCACTACAACAAAGAATAAGAATGTATAACGAAATTTTTAGTAAGAAATGATAATGGAAAGATATAGGATAAATGATGGAGTAGATGAGCATATTAGGGAAGCATCGAATATATTAGTAGCATATCTATATGAATTAAAGGAATTACACGAAGTAGAAAACTGTGAAGATTTCCAAAGACACCATGCTTATAATTCGATACCGGAATATGATGAAGCGTATGTGTACTCTTTATTAGAATTATTAGATGATAATTGGTTTATAGGTACATTAAAACAATATACTAAACGTATGAATCTATCATATAATACTATAAAGCGTACAAAATATTTGGGGGTAGCCGTTACTAATATTATCATACCGTATCTTATTGAAAAGAAAAAGAATAAAGGAGAAATTGGAAAATTAATTAAATTTATAATAGAGTAGTATATGGAAAATAAAACAGTATTAGAAGCAGATAAACTATTAAAAGAATATCTTTTAGAGTGTAAAGAGTGGTTTGAGGTTGAGAATTGCGAGGATTTTAGAAATCACAATATCTACAATCAAATACCGCATTTTGACGGAAAATATGTTAATAGTCTATTAGAACTTATTGATGATGATACATGGTATATAAACACATTAAAAGCATATATGGCACGATGCAGGTTATCTTACGATAATATAAAAAAGACTGAGTATCTTGCTGATGCGGTCAGCACTATTATTATACCCTATCTTATTGAGAATAAAAAAAATAAAGGTAAAATAGGAGAGTTAATTAAACAAATAATGTACTAAATTATGGAAAGTAAAAAGATTATATTATTTTTATGCGTACTATTGAATATACCGATGATAGTATTTATTATCAGAAGTATATATGTTGGATTTCAACCCGGAAGTATGAGGTGCGAGAATGATACTGAACAGGTCAAAGACCACTTCTTAGACTATGATTTATCAGAACTTGTAGAGATTAAAGATAGCGTACAATACTATATTAATGCTTATAATATTAGGTATAGCAGTATAGTATTGGCACAAGCAGAACTCGAAACAGGTCATTTTACATCTACCGTATTCCGAAATAATAATAACTTGTTCGGTATGCGTACTGTATATAATAGACCCACCACTCAGATAGGCTCATGCAGTAGTGGCTATGGTATATATGCAAGTTTAGAAATGAGCATAATTGATTACGCACTTTGGCAAGCATGGTCGGCAAAAGGTCTTAATGAGAATGAGTACTTAGAATTGTTGGAAAGGATTTATGCAGAAGATAGTAATTACATTATAAAAATTAAAAGATTATGGAACAGATAAGTTCGGATACTATAAAAATAATGAGAATACTATGCAGAAAGAATCAAAAGACTATAAAATCTGAAAAAACTAATGTAACGCTTAAAAAGAGTGAGTTAGAGGATTATAGATTATGGTTAAAAACATCTACTGATGTCGATTCAGTAGAGTTTATATATGAAGAAGTAGAGGAGGGTTAGTGTTTAGTTTTTTTAATCATTTTTACTTAGTATTCCGATGCGAATCGTAGTACTAAAATATAAAAAGGCGTATCATTTCACAACGTGCGCCTTTTTTCTCAATCATCAAAAGTCATAACCGACTGATTTCTCTTTGTCCTCGTAGTGGTCATGAACGTTATGCCATGTAGTTTCATGCAACATAAGCCTCTGTATATATGCGTCTGTCCAACCCGACATCTCTCCCTCTACGAGTACTCTTCTATACTCTTTTATATATTCTATTAAACAATCACAATGGGCGTATAAGCATGAAGCATAATTACGACCATTGGCAACTACGAGGTCATTTGCTATTTTATGAAGCCTATCATACCTCTTTTCAAAATACTCCAATACCTTCTCGAAAAAGTCTTTTACTCCTTTTACCGTAGGTATGTGCCGTTCCATGTATTGTACTTCAAGGTCAGACCCATATAAGTCATAATAATCGCACTCTAAATAGTTGATTAAATTATGATACTTAACACTCTCATACCTAAGCCTCCTTTTTTCGCCTTGCAATCCTACTCTTTGGGCTTTTAGCATATAGGATTTACAATACTTTTCCGCATATTGCAGTTCTTCTACTACGTTTTGTAATAACGCTTTTATCTCCGCACTCTTTTCCATATCAATATACTTTTGTAGGGTTGTGAGAATGCGGCATATTGGACGGTGTTTCCTCTAACTTGTGTAACTTACAGTAAATATCTGCAAGTATATACACTTCTTCCCAATCTTTGCTACCGAGTTTCTTACCACTTTCTATGTGCTTATCATATACTTGCAGTTCATTCAGTACTTCCATTTTTAGATGCTTCATTTGCTTTTACTTTTTTAGGTTTAACTTCATCTTCTATTATCTCCGCTTGCTGCGCATTTGCAATCCATTTCTTTTCAAAAGCGGGATACGCATTATCCGCAAACTTTTTAAATTCGGCGTAAAATTGAG
>Ga0082212_10012311_pt1 | contig 10780 bp, 9 predicted proteins | sample TergutNt197P3_FD_71548 | JGI IMG/M metagenome (GOLD analysis project Ga0082212, IMG submission 71548) | Neocapritermes taracua P3 segment gut microbial communities from Petit-Saut dam, French Guiana - Nt197 P3 | ecosystem: Host-associated > Arthropoda: Insects > Digestive system > Gut ...
CTGGCAGCCGGCAAGCCCGCTAAAGGCCGCGTGGTGTTGCGCGCCTATCACAAGGGCAATGTGGTGGCCATCGAAATCGAGGACGACGGCAAAGGCATTGATCCGGAAAAAATGCGCGAAGTGGCCGTGCGCAAAGGCATCATCTCCGCCGAAGACGCCCGTGCTCTGGATGACCGCCAGGCGCGCGAACTGATCTTTGCTCCCGGTTTCTCCTCCGCCGAGGTGATTACCGACATTTCCGGCCGGGGCGTGGGCATGGACGTGGTGCGCACCAATATCAAAAACCTGAAGGGCAGTGTCGGCATCTTCTCCGAGGTCGGCAAAGGCACGCGCTTCACCCTTTCGCTCCCCCTCACTTTGGCTATCATTGACGCCCTTATGATTGAGGTCGCCGGCGCCATGTTCGCCATCCCTCTTGACGCCGTTTCCGAAACCACCAAGATCGAGGCGCACCGGCTCACCGACGTCAAAGGCCGCAAAGCTGTCACCTTGCGCGGCGAAGTGCTCGGCATCGTCAATCTCTCCGACCTGCTTGCCCTGCCGCCCAGCCAGCCCGAAGACGATGTGCTCTCCGTTGTTGTCATCCATGATAACGAGCGCCGCCTCGGCATTGTCGTTGATACCCTGCTCGAACGGCAGGAAATCGTCATCAAGCCCCTGGGATCCTACCTGGGAGACCTCAAGGGCATATCCGGCGCCACCATCATGGGCGACGGCAGCGTCATCCTCATCCTTGACCCGCACGAAATATATCTGATGGCTACCACAAAAAATATTTGACGGCTGCTTCTCAAAAGCCGCTGGAATGCTGCAAATGCCAATTCAGGGAGGCCTGAATTGGCATTTGCATTACAAAAGTCCGGCTGCGAGCAGGGTGTTTTTCAATTTTTTCTGGTTTTCGGGCAAAAGAGGCACGAGGGGCAGGCGGATTTCCGCCTCCATTTTTTTCATAAGGGCCAGGGCGGCTTTGACGGGACCGGGGTTGCTTTCGAGGAACATGGAGCGGTTTACAGGTTCGAGTTCGTAGTGGATACGGCGCGCGAGGGCAAGGTCGTTTTGCCTGAAGGCGCGGCAGAGTGCGGACATTTTTGCAGGCGCGACATTTGAGACGACGGAAATGACGCCGTGGCCGCCGATGCTCAAGGTGGGCAGGACAGTGAAGTCGTCGCCGGACAAGATAAGGAATTTCGGGCCGCAATATTCAATGATGTTGGAGATCTGGCTGAGGTTGGCGGTGGCTTCCTTGACGCCGACGACCTCAGGCACGTCGCGGCTGATACGGGCGAGGGTTTCGGGCAGCAGGTTGACGCCGGTGCGGCCGGGGACGTTGTAGGCGATGATCGGCATGGGCGCGGCAGCGGCCAGGGCTTTGAAGTGCTGGTAGAGGCCTTCCTGGGAGGGTTTGTTGTAGTACGGGGTGATGTGTAAGACCGCGTCGGCGCCGATTTTTTTGGCGAAACGGGTCAGTTCGATGGCCTCGTCGGTGCTGTTGGAACCGGCGCCGGCGATGACCGGAACGCGTCCCTTGTTCTGTTCGACGCAGATGCGGATCGCCTTCTGGTGCTCCTCAAGGGTGAGGGTGGAGGATTCGCCGGTGGTGCCGCAGGGGACAAGACCGTCAATTCCCTGTTCTATCTGCCATTCAATGAAGGCGCGGAAAGCGTTTTCATCGACAGTGCCGTCGCGCATGGGGGTGACCAGGGCGGTGCTTGCGCCGGTGAACTGCATGATGGGCTCCTTTATTCGTTTATGGTTCTATGGGTTCAGCCGACCGCTCCATATCGGGCAAATCCGGAATGCGCAGCTCAAGGGCCTGCCGATCCGTCAGCTCGGGCGCAAGTTTTTCGCGCAGGCGGGCGATGGTTTCAGCCACGGCGACAATGTCTTTCGCGGCCTGTGATTCCGGCGCGCTGTCCAGAAGCGGCACCTGGCGGCGCACGGCGTCCGGCAGGCGCTGATCCGCCAGCACGCCGCCGAGCAGGATCGGCTCAATCTTCAGGAAATGCTTGCAGGCTCCAGTCAGGCGTTTGAAAGCCGCGGCTTCTTCCTTGCGGTTTTCCGCCTGGTTGACCAGCACATGAAAATTGCGCAGCCCGTAGCGGCCGAAAAGCACCTTTATCAGAGCATAGCTGTCAGTGAGCGAGGTTGGCTCGGGCGTGACGATCATCACGCGCATGTGGGCCATGGCGGCAAAGGCCTGCACCGTGGGCGTGATGCCCGCGCCTACATCGAGCAACAGGAATTTGTAGCGGTTGAGCAGCGGGCTGACGTGGGAAAGAAGGCTTTGATGCGTGTGCGGGTTGAACTCAACCAGTTCAGGCACACCGGATGCGGCCGGCAGCATGTCGAAGCCGCCGGGCTTGATGGGTGTTGCCACTTCGCTGATACCCACGGCGCCGGCCAGCATGTCCTGTAACGTGTATTCGGGGGTAATCCCCAAAAGGACGTCCAGGTTGGCCAGACCGAGGTCGCAGTCCATCAGCAGGGTGGGGTTGCCGGCGTAATGGAGGGCAAGGCCCAGGTTCAGCGCCAGGTTTGTTTTGCCTACGCCGCCTTTGCCGCTGACAATGGCGATGCTTAAGGGAGTGTTGTGTTCAGTGCTCATGGGAACGCCGATGGGTTAGAGGAAACGATAACCTGCCGTTACACGGATCCGGAAAACAGGAATTTTTTTTCATCGGCCCGCACCATGATCGTCGCGGCCCGTCGTGCGTGCGGGCTGTCTGCCGGCAACGGCAGGGCATACCAGTCATTCAGATCGTGGCGGGCGGCCAGCGCTTCCCATTCCTCCCGCGTCATGTCCGGAATGATGCGCGCGAGCAGAAGCCGATGGGCGGAAAAAGCGCCGGACGGGATGCGCGCGGCCGCCAAAAAATCCGCCATTTCACGCAAATACGCGCTGATATCGGTACAGCGGGAAAACGAAGGAGCGTTCATGCGTCGGCCCTCGCCATCATACTTATGCGGCCTTGCGGCTGTGCAGATACAAAAGGTGATCCCGCAATAAATTGTCCAGATCGCCGTCCAGCACGCGTTCTACATCCCCGATCTCCGTGTTGGTGCGATGATCCTTCACCAGACGGTACGGTTGCAGGGTATAGGTACGGATTTGGCTTCCAAAACCGATAGCGTCCTTGCCCTGGTACTGGGCCTTTTTTTCCGCCTCGAGTTTCTGCAGTTCCAGTTCATACAGCCGGCCGCGCAGGATGCGCATGGCCGAGTCGCGGTTGCTGTGTTGCGACTTTTCATTCTGGCACTGAGCGGAAATGCCCGTGGGCAGGTGTGTGATGCGCACGGCCGAACTGGTCGTGTTCACGCTCTGACCGCCTGGCCCGCTGGAGCGGAAGATATCGACGCGCAGGTCGGAATCCTTGATGTCCAGTGTGATTTCCTGCCCCACGTCGGGGATTACGTCCACCGAGGCGAAGGAAGTGTGCCGCCGGCCCGAGGAATCGAAAGGTGAAATGCGGATAAGCCGGTGGATGCCTTTTTCGCCCTTTAAAAGGCCAAAGACGTTGGTTCCGGCGATGCGGACGGTCACGCTCTTGATCCCCGCTTCTTCCCCGGCCAGATAATCCAGTTGCTCGGTGGCAAAGTCGTGGGCGCCCGCCCAACGCAGGTACATGCGCGTCAGCATCTCGGCCCAGTCCTGCGCCTCGGTGCCGCCCGCGCCAGGGTGGATTTCCAGAATGGCATCCAGACGGTCTTCCTTGCCGGAAAGCAGAATGTCCATTTCCGCCCGCTGCAGACGCTCTTCCAGAAGGTTCAATTGATCGGCCAGAGACTCGAGCAGTTCCTGCGTCAGGCTGTTCCCGGCGGCTTCCTCTTCCGCGTAGGAAATCCATTCAGCGACTTCCTGCTGGCGGGAGACAAGATCCTCCACTCGGTTGACCGCTTCTTCCAGCCGGCTTTTTTCCTGCAGCACGGGGGTAAGCTTTTCTGGAGCGCTCCAGGCTTCAGGCGCGGCCAGTCTGCGTTCTATTTCATTCAGCCGGGAACGGTCGCCGGCGAGGTCAAAGGCGCCCCCGGAGGGTGGTGAAACGTTCGCCAAGCCGGGCGGCTCTGGTGCGCAAATCGGCAAGCTGAAGCATGGCGGGAATCCGGTTCTTGGTGAAATTGTTCTAATTCGGGCGTGTCCGGGTCGGAAGCGCGCCACTCCTTGATGTCCTATAGTATGTGCATGCCAAAATGGCAATAAGCAATATCGCGAGGCAGAAAGGCAGGATAAAGGCGCGGATGCGCTGGAACAGGCTCAGATCCGAACGCGGCGCGAATTCTCCTGCCACGGTGGTGGCCGTATGCGAAGATCCGGCGGCGGTAATGCGCCCGCCTGCATCAATAATGGCCGTGAGTCCGTTTGTGGTAGCTCGCAAAAGCCAGCGGCGCTGCTCGATTGCGCGCATGGCTGCCTGCTGCAGGTGCTGGAGCATTGCCGGGGATTTGCCGAACCATGCGTCGTTGCTGATGTTTACCAGTACGCGCGCGCCGAGGGCGACTCGCTCAGCGGCCAGTTCCGGAAAAATCGCCTCATAGCAGATCAGCGCGCCGAGCGCCGGGCCGTCGGGCAGGTGAAGCGGTTCCCTGTTTGTTCCCGGCGTGAAGCGCCCGATTTCTTGCAGGGCGAAGGAAAGGAAGGCAAAATCCAAAAACGGCGGCACGTATTCGCCGAAAGGCACCAGGTGTTCCTTGGCGTAAAAACCGCTCAGACCCTGTGGGGTGAGGAGTTCGGCCCGGTTTTCCAGGGATGCCTCCCTGTCCGGGTGGGGCGGTGTGAGTCCGGGAGCGCCGAGCAGGAGGCTGATGCGGGCGTTTCGCGCAAGGGAGAGAATCGGTAAAGCCAGTTTGCGTTCGTCGCGCAGAGAAAAAGGCACGGCCGTTTCAGCCCAGATCACGAACGTTGTTCCGGGATTTTGCAAAAGGCCGGCCTCAGTTAAGCGCACATGCTCGTGAACGGCCAAAGCGACCGATTTGCGCGTCCATTTGGTGTGCTGGTCAGTATTGCCTTGCACCAGTAATACCGGGTGCCGGGCCTCTTCGGCATCAGAAAGGCCCTTCAGGCTATATGCGCCGTAGCCGAGCAGGAGGAGTGCGATTGCCGAAGCGGCGCCCGCATGGAACAGTGGGCGGGTCGAGGGCAAACCGAACAGAAGCGCGCAAAAAACCAGGCACCCGGAGAGTCCATAGGCTCCGAACAAGGCCGCGCCTTGTGCGCACAGCGGCCAAGCGGCAAAGGCCGTGGAAAGCGAAAGCCATGGGAAGCCCGTGAACAGCCAGCCGCGCAGATATTCCAGGCAGACCCAGAGGCAGCCCAGAGTAAAGGCGCGCGCAAAAAGCGGCAAAGGTGTGAAGGCCCTGGCGGCCAAGCTGAAAAAACCGGAGTATAGGGCGATATACGCAGCCAGGAGCAACGGGAAGGGGGCGGCTACAATCCAGGGCAGGCCGCCAAAATCGTGCGGAGGCAGAGCTATCCAATACAAGCAGGCGGCATTGCCGATAAGGCCTGCGAGCCAGCCCAGGCGGAACACGCGTTTTTTCCCGCCGGCAAGGCCCAGGCGGGCAAGCCCGACAGGGTACAAAAGCCCGAGAAGCGGGGCTTGCGCCAACGGGTTGGGGAAAGCGAGGCACAGCCCCAAGGCGGCAAGTACAAGCCAGGCCGCGTCAGTGGAGCGAAAAAAGGCCAGGGGCGCCGGAGTGGGGCTCCTCATTAGCCGGAATTGTCCTCAACGCGCGCGGGGGTTCTGCGTTCGGCGCGAACCTTGCGGATTTGCTTGGCGTCGGCCTCCAGCACGGAGAAGATCCAGTCGTCGAATGCCGCCTCTTCGCCCGGGCGCGGCACATGGCCGAGCGTCATGGTGATATAGCCGCCGATGGTGTCCACTTCGTCTGAAGTGAAGTGTATGCCCCATGCTTCCAGATCTTCAAGCAGGGCGCGGCCGCTCAACTGGAGCCTGCCGTCGTCGAGCGTGCGGATGTCCTCGGCGCGCGGGGCGTCATGCTCATCCTCAATGTCGCCGACAATGACCTCGAGCACGTCCTCAATGGTCACCAGGCCCGAGGTGCCGCCGTATTCGTCGATGGCAATGGCCATGTGGTTTTTGCACGAGCGGAATTCCTCGAGCAGTTCCTGCACGTTTTTCGTCTCCGGCACGAAAAAGGGCGGCCGCATGATGGAAGCCACTGTGTCCGGCTTGTTCACGTCAATGGGGGTCGCTGCGTAAAGCGCGCGCAACACGTCTTTCGCGAACGCGACGCCGACGATATTATCCCGCGTTTCCTTGTAAATGGGGATGCGCGAGTGACCGGTTTCGACAATCCGGCCGATCACGCCGGACAGGGGGTGAGAAATTTCCTCGCACACGATATCCGTGCGCGGGGTCATGATGTCCTGAACCTGTACGTCGTCGAAATGCAGGATATTGAGCAGCATTGAGCCTTCTTTCGGCGCAATGTCTCCGTCATCACGGGCATTGAGGATGGCCTGCTTGACTGCGTCTTCCGAGTGGGACTTGAACAGCCGCGCGAAACGCGACCAGATGGGACTGTCCGATTCTCCGGGCAAATGTTCTCCTCCTGTTGAAATGTGAAACACGGCAATCCCCCGGCGTTGCCGGGCGGCACTGCGCGAAATCCCGCCTGACTCTCTCTGTATACGATATCAGTTCGGCGCATGCTTGGCAAGAACGCGTGAGCGTCCGCCTACCCATTGTGCTTCAGTTCCTGTTCGCGGAAGGCTTCAAGGTGGTAGAGCATGCTCCAGTTGCCGATGGCTTCAATCTCTCCGCCTTCAGGCAGTTGCGTCCAGTAGAGGAACGTGGGTTGTTCGGCCTCCTGGGGTTTTGCGTGGAACATGAACTGCAGGCCAATTTCCACACCCTGTGTGGTGAAGTCAGTATAATAGTTCTGGATGCGGCACAGGGTCCAGAAGCGCAGTCTTTGGTCGGTTTCGCCGACTTCCTTGAGTTCCAGAAGCACCGCGAAGCGGTTGGAGAGATTGAATTCCAGCCCCATGTCCTTGTAGCTTTGCAGGGGAACCGTCAGGCGCATTCCACCGGCGGAGATATTGTTGAGCTGAACCTGGGAGAGCTTGGAGGGAATATAGGCCATTAACGGCTTGCCCCATTCGCGGACGTCTTTGGGGATATGGCCGGTTTCGTCCGTGGGGTCGTTCCACACCGCAATGCCTTGCACGTATTCCTTGGGCGGGTTGACGCGCAGGTAGCCCCTCTTCTGGCGGCGATCGATCAGAGTGGGCAGGTTCAGTTCAATTATCCAATTCTGGTTGAGAGGGCGCATGGCCGTTATGGTCGTGGTAAAGCCGAAGCCCAGTTGCTGTTTATTTTCCGTGACCCGGAAGAAGGCGGTTACTTCACGGCCGTCCAGGTTTCCGCTGAAGTTCTTCAGGGAGTTGCATTCGAGCGTGAGCGTGCTGTTTGTGACCTTGATGGGCGAGCAGTAGGCGGGCAATACGCCGCCACGCCCGCTGAGCAAAAGCTCAAAGCGACTGCGTTGGTCAACGGTGTCGCGCAGCAGATCGAGAATCTGGGAGGGCTCCTTTACCAGATCCTGCGGCACATAGCGCCTGCGGTGCTGGCGGATGTGCATCACTATGATGATGGAGGTCAACGCCACAATGATGATTGCGAGCGTGGCGACCAGCGTGGGGGCGTTTTGCAGATCGTGGCGGCCGAACTGGAAACCCCGCGAAATGTTGTCCAGGAGCGCCTCTCCCGCAGTGGGAGGGAAAGAGAAGGGAGAGGGCAAAAGAGCGGACATGACGGCTCCGGGCTGAGGCGGTTCGCAGTGTTGTAAATTATGCCAAAAAGCGGCGGCACTTGCAACGAGATAAGGCAAAAGAATTCAGGAGGATTGCCGCGGATGCCGGAAAGCCGTATTTCAGGCCATGTTTTCCCGGCCTGTTTTTTTAATGTGGATGGCGAGGCAGGCGATGGCCGCGGGGGTGATGCCGGGAATGCGCTCCGCCTGCCCGAGGGTCAGAGGCCGCACATCTGTCAGTTTTTCTACGGCCTCGCGCGTCAGCCCGGCCACGGCCGCGTAATGTATATATTCAGGAATGGCGGTTCGTTCGGCTCGACTTGCTGCCGACACCAGATCCTCCTGGCGCGCTATGTAGCCCGCATACTTGAGATCCGTCTCCACCAGACTGCGTACCGCCTCCGGATATTCGAGGCATTCCGGGCAAAAGGGAGCGAGATCCGAAAGCCGTACCCCCGGCCTGCGCAGAAAGTCAGGCAGCGTGAGGCCATCCTGCGGCAGGCTTTGCCCGAGTGAGGCGGCATGGGTTCGGTTTTCCGCGTTTGCGCTGATGCGGCTTTTTTCGAGGCGATCGCGCAGTTGTCCGGCTGCGTCGATTTTTTTGTTGAAGGCCGCCCACTGGATTCCATCGATCAGGCCGGCCGCATGCCCTATGGGCGTGAGGCGGATGTCCGCGTTGTCCTCGCGCAGGAGCAACCGATGTTCGGCGCGGGAGGTGAACATGCGGTAGGGTTCAAGCGTGCCGCGCGTGACCAGATCATCTATCAGCACGGCCATGTAAGCCTGGTCGCGCCGCAACAGGAAAGGTGGAGTGCCGGCGAGTTCGGCCGCTATGTTCAGCGCCGCCCATAAGCCTTGGGCCGCGGCTTCCTCGTAGCCCGAGGTGCCGTTGATCTGCCCGGCCAGATATAGGCGGGCGAGCGCTTTGGTTGCCAGCGTGGGCTTCAGTTGCGCCGGGTTTACATAGTCATATTCGATGGCGTAGCCGGGCCGGGTAACGATCGCCTCCTCCAGGCCGGGGATGGTTCTGACCAGGGCTTCCTGCACATCCAGGGGGAGACTGGTGGAAATGCCGTTCGCATAACATTCCGGCGAGTCCAGCCCTTCGGGTTCAATGAAGATCTGATGGCGCGTCCGTTCGGGGAAGCGGGCGATTTTATCTTCAATGGACGGGCAGTAGCGCGCGCCTGTGCCGGAAATGACGCCGGTGAACATGGGCGAGCGGTTGAAGGCCGCACGGATAACCGTGTGGGTTCGCTCATTCGTCCAGGTGATGTGGCAGGGCACTTGCGGCAGTTCAATGCCCGGGCCGTAGAAACTGAAGGATTTCGGAGGGTCGCCGGGCTGGAGATCCGTTCTGGAAAAGTCAATGCTGCTGCGCAGAATGCGCGGTGTGGTGCCGGTTTTCAGGCGACCAAGGGCAAGGCCCGCCTGTTCGAGCGATTGCGAAAGGCCGTCAACCGCGGCATCCCCCATGCGGCCTCCGGAAAAATTGGTCAGCCCCACATGGATTCGGCCGCGCAGAAAGGTGCCGGTGGTCAGCAATACATAGTTCGCCGCCAGTTCCCGGCCAAAGGCCGTGGCCACACCGCAGATCCGCCCCTGGTCGATCAGCAGGCGAACCGCCGTGTCCTGCAAAACCCATAAGTGGGCTTGACTGAACACATCCGCCTGTACGGCCCGCATGTATGCCTGCCGGTCGATCTGGCAGCGTGTGGCGCGCACTGCCGGGCCTTTGCTTTCGTTCAGCGTGCGGAACTGGATGGCCGCCCGATCGGCCCATAAACCCATGCGGCCGCCCAGAGAGTCAATCTCCCGCACCATATGCCCCTTGGCCAGGCCGCCAATGGCCGGATTGCACGAAAGGTATCCGATACGGTCAATATTCCCGGTCAGCAGCAGGGTGGGATGCCCGAGGCGGGCAAGGCACATGGCGGCCTCGCAGCCCGCGTGCCCGCCCCCGACCACGATGCAGGAAAAACTGTCGCGTTTCACCAGAGCGTCCATGGCAAGTCCTCTGCCTAAAAAAAAGGCGCGGCCAGCCGCGCCCCAAAAAGCCAGACAATAAGGCAGCCGGCATGCATCAACGGCCTTTGGAGGCGCGTTTGGAGGCCTTCAGCGGGTTTACCTTGGCTTGCTTACCCGTTGTTTCAGACGTGGCGTGCGTGGCAAAATTACACTGCCCGCCGACCCATTTGCGCTCAGGCGCGGGGTAGCTGGAACAGAATTTTTCTTCCTCGAACGCGCGGACGCGCTCGCAGCCTTCGCATTTGTCGATAATCGCCTGGACGATGATGCCGTTCACTTTGACGCCGGCATCGGTTTTTTCAGCGCCGGCAAGCGCTTGAATGGTGCTCATGCTGTCTCCTTCACACAGGGTGGCTGTAAAATGGATGCGGATATTATGCGCGCCGGGAGTTGTTGTCAAGGAAGAGAGAAGGGCTCCGGCTACCGGGACATGATCTCCATACTGCCGAGACCGCTGCGCATTATCAGTTCGCGCAGGCGGGGCCGGTACAGAAAAGGACATTTCCCTATTTTCAAAAGCAGTTTCAAGCGTAAGCCAAATGTGGCCCTCACATAGGCTTTATTCGGTTCTGGGGCATCGCTGTTCAGCACCCGAGCAAGGGCACAGGCGCTGTCAAAGGCATAGCTTAGGCCCTCCAGAGAACTCGGACTGATGAACCCGGCCGCTTCACCCAGCAGTAACGCGTTTGTGTCTCCACACAGAAAATCACCGATGCTGCTGGGGCGCAGAACTTTGCAGGCTTCAGTTTTTATCGGCTTTGCAAGCTGAAAGCCTAATTTGAATGCTTTCTTTTTAAGAAGCTCAAAGCGTTTACCGGCATGCCGCGGTTCGAATGCCCCGCCAAACACAAAAAACCGTCCCTTGGTCAGACCCCAGCAGTAACAGTCCGTGATTGTCGGATCGAACAGGCAGTAGTAACAGGCTGATGTGTGGTCATCTTCGAACCACTGCTGAATTGCCAGATAGACGGGCGCTGAA
>Ga0082212_10012312_pt1 | contig 10780 bp, 8 predicted proteins | sample TergutNt197P3_FD_71548 | JGI IMG/M metagenome (GOLD analysis project Ga0082212, IMG submission 71548) | Neocapritermes taracua P3 segment gut microbial communities from Petit-Saut dam, French Guiana - Nt197 P3 | ecosystem: Host-associated > Arthropoda: Insects > Digestive system > Gut ...
CAGGCGGCGGAGCGGATATACGACGAGAGGGCGGGCGCGGTCCGCGACTACACCCGCAAAATGGATGTCATACACACGCAGATTTTCCTGCCGGAGGGGGCGCCGGAGGCGTGGCTGGACCGCTCTGCCCTGTGGAACGCGGCTGAGAAAGCGGAGAGGGCCTGCAATGCCCGGGTGGGGGTGGCGCTTGTCATAGCGCTGCCGGTGGAGATGGGGAAGGGCGAGTGGGCCCGGCTGGTGGAGCTCCACTCCAAAGTGTACACAAGCATGGGCCGCTGCGCCGACATCGCCATCCACGACGACGGCAGGGGCAACCCCCACGCCCATGTGCTGTTGACAGCCAGGCCTGTGCAGGGCGGGGGGCTCGCCGGGCCCAAGCCCCGGGACTGGAGGGACAACAGCGAGCTCGTGGCCTGCAGGCAGGCCTGGGAGAGGGACTGCAACGCCATCCTGGACGGGCGCGCCCATATAGACCACCGCAGCCTCAAGGCGCAGGGGCTGGACAGGGAGCCTACAATACACATCGGCCCGGCTGCGGCGGAGATGGAGAAGCGGGGCGAGAGGACCGTGAGGGGCGACCGCAACCGGGAGATCACCCAGGAGAACGCGCGGCGGGTGGCTGCCCGGATGGCGGGCGCCTCCCGCTCCTATGCCGGGGCCCTGGAGAGGATCGATGCCGAAAAGTCGGCCGCGGCTGCAACGCGGAGCCAAGCGGAATTCGGGCCGATAGCCCAAATCGAGGCCATAGGCCGCCTGGAGCGCAAAGCGGAAGGGCTGGCCTCGCGGATCGCCGGGCTGGAGAAGGAAAGGGCCAGCCTGCATTTTTGGGACTTCCGCGAAAAGGCCGACCTGCGCGCGAAAGCGAGATGGCTGGAGACGGTGGATCTCCGGGGCGTCCGGGTCGAGCTCGAAGCCAGGCACCCTGGGCTGGGGGACCTGCAAAGGGAGGCGGAGAGGCTGGAGGGGGCCGCGAAAGCCCACGAGGCCAAGGCGGAGGAGATCAAGTCCCGGGAGCTCCCCGCGATCGCCGCTTTCTACAAGGCTGAGCGGGAGAAGGCGGCTATGCGCCCGGAGCGGGAGATGGCCCAGGCCATGGTTTCGGCCTACACGCGAATAAGCTTGGAGAGGGGCGGCTTTGCCGGCGGGGCGGCCCAGGCGCTTGAGCCGGAAGAGGCTGGGAGGTGGATAGAAGCAAAAGAGAAAGAGAGGGAGATAGGCAGGCAGCGCGAATACGTGCGCAGCCGCTAGCGGCGCAGGAGCGGCATGCTGGCCAATATAGGCCCGGGGTGGCCGGTCCCCGGAAGGGGGGGGCGGCTTTTTGGCGCGCCCGCCATCCAGCCCTGCCCTTGAACTGCGCCCTTGGCCTTTGGTTGCGTTGCTCAAGCAACGCGTAAGTGCGCATCTCCGACAGTAAATTAATGGTAGGAAATACGGTATATGCTGTGAGCCCTGGGGAGGGGGAACAAGGCTGGAAACTTTAAAATACACACAGCTCCGGGAGGGGAGCCCTTTAGGCGCATCGCGCAAGCCGCGCCTGGCGGGGCAGGGGGCAGCTTGTTTGCCAAATTCCTCAAAAATGGCCCATACAAGCCCATATTTGCGGCTTTCGGGTTTGGTCCGTGTTTTTTGCCCCTGGAATGCCCGCACGCCCCTCTACAAGGGTTTTATTCGCCCTAGCGCGCATGCAAAGAGGGTAAGGGCTGCGTGTAAAAGTAATCCTCTGCCCCAAAAAAGAAACAGTAGATATTCACGGCTTTCCCTGCCTCGTCTATCTTGAAGTTTAGCGCATAGCTCTTGATGCCTTTGCATTGCATGAGATATAGATAAGCATCATGATTGGACAAATAGGCATGCCTGTTATGCATATTTCATTGTATTTGTTCATTTAGGTCGCGCCCCCCTTCGCATAGGCAAATAATCTGTGAAATGTTAGTTCACAGATTTATCCCACCGTCCCCAAAATACTGGTATGCGGCAAAAAAACGCCCTGCTAAAAAGCAAGGCGTTTCCAATTAAAATAGGGCTATGTTTTATTCCCAATCCTAGTCTTGCGACAGGTATTTGAAGCTTTCCTCAGTAATCCCTGAAACATCAACTTTGAACTGGCGCTTTTCGAGGATGCCGTCAAAAGCGTGGAGCCAGTTCAAGTCGGATTCGATAGAGTCAAACTCATCCTTTGACTCTATTTTTTCCACATAGTGAGTCCAGTCACAGCTATCGTCCAGCTCCGACAAGCATGAAGCGACAAATTCAACGTCTATCAATGTGTGCTCGTCTAAATCATCATGGTGGACCATTATTGATGTGATCAAGTTGCTTCTGCCAAAGCTGCTCCAGTCTTCATCTTCCCTTGGTATCCACGGGAAATCGTCTATCGTGCTGGACCGCCTCATGTCAAGGACCAGCAAGTATGCGAACGCTATAAACCCCGGGCGCTCGCATACCTTGTAAACCTCGTAGTTCCTCATATGCAGGATCCTGCGCACTGCAAGCTGGTTCCTCATCTTCCTCCTGGCTGCCGCAAGGCGCGCGGAAGAAGTCCGCAGCAAGGAACTGCACACGGCTGTGGCAACAATGGCTGCCGCAACGATAGCGGCGGTTGGCTTTCTCAAGCCAAGACCTCCTCCTATATCTTTTTTGACCACATTCATTGATCTCCTTTTCGCTTTCTTGAAGTCCATATGTTTCCCTATCTGCTCTTTGATTCTGTCAGGCTTAAGCGCTTGGCCAATGTTGTATGGTGGCTTTGGAGCCACTCTGCTAACAAAGTAGAGCCAACAGACACACAGATTGCTGTTCCAAAACCGGGTCAGGAACACGATTCATTATACCAAACGATCCATACTACCTGGCGCTTTTATGTTTTAAAGGTAAATAGCCCCTCCGCTGTCGAGTCGCCTAAAATCTATCTATAGCAGCAACAGCGGAATCCGATAAAATTTCATGTTTACCAGCCAAGTGCGCGGAATAGGTTTGCCCAGGCCACAAAGTCATCAGCCGGGAAAAACACAGTGCCCATCGCCGCAATAACAAGCCCTGCCGCAATGATAACGTCGGCTTTCTTGTTTAATTTAAGACCTCGGCTGTTTATCTCTTTTTTTGCTGCGTTCATCTTCGTTGGATTTTTCTTCGCTTTGTCGAGTGCATCTTTTTCCTTTTTTGCTTTTTCCGCTTCCGCTTTGTCGAGCTCCTTTTGCTTTTCCTGCGCTCTCTTGTAGGCCGGATCAGCTTTTATCTGTTTTGTGATACTGTTGGGCACATTATATAAGTTGTCCTTATGGCTTTCTGTGCCATTTACACCCCCGGCTCCAATCTCTGTATTCCCATTGTTCACATGAACATGCCATTTACCTGTGTCGGGCCCGTTATGGGGCGCCTCAACTGCGAACTTATACTGTTTGGGGTTGAGTGTTATCCAATTGCGGTTTGCAAACACAGGGGATGCGACTGACACAAGCATCCCCGCGGCAAGCACGCAGCAGACTACTGCTTTTTTTAGTTTTTTCATTATAACCTCCACCAGTTTTTACAGCAAGTCTACTACCCGCCAGGAAAATCCAAAATATGGCATCGGTTTCAGCAATGCCATATTAATGGGTTTCCCATCCTTCCCACTATTCCGTATAATATGTATTATTGTATTGAATCGCGCGTTTGCGGCATGCCCCGGTGTCTGTGGGGTTGCAATCAGAGTGTTTTAAATGCAACTGTTGTGGCACCAACTTGCTTAAAGAGATGCCGGAGAGCTTATTTAAGCCAAGATTGGAGTTTGCAGCTGAAAGGCGGTAGGCAGTGGAGATTTTTGTCGAGGGCTTAGGCTACAATGCTGGGAAAGAAAAAATATTAAACAACATCAATTTTTCATTGCCATCAAAAACTGTTATGTCAATAACAGGGCAAAACGGCTCTGGGAAAACCACGTTGTTGAAATGCCTGTCAACGTTGATACTGCCCAATACAGGCAGCATCCTGTTTGACAGCGATAAACTGAACCAAGGCAATAAGCTTGGGTACCGGAAAAAAATTTGCCTTATGCTGGAGTCATCAAAAAGCCTATACGCCAATTTGACATTGTTGCAAAATATCAGGTTTTTCCTAGAAATCAACAATTGCAATTATAAAGAAAATGAGGGTTATATCGACTATTTATTAAACGCTTTTTCTTTAGAGCAACATAAAAACAAGCTAGTTTCCTCGCTTTCAAGGGGAATGCAGCAAAAAACAGCTATCACTATCGCGCTTGTTCCGGAATATGATCTAGTTTTATTAGACGAGCCGCATATCGGCTTAGACCAGCAATCCGTTGAAACGCTAAAAAAGGAGCTTTTGTCCCAATCAAGCGCCAAGAGCATTATTTTTACAACACCGATAGAAACTGTACTGCTCGAAGCGTCATCATACAACATGGTATTGGAGAATGGCGAAGCAAAGAGTTTTGATATCATAAAGAGTTTTGATATCATGCGGTAAACGAGGAGAGAAAAGAATGGCAAGAATAATAAGAATCTGTTTCCTGAAACAGTATTGGGAATTGGCAAACAGAAAAGGCAATTTCGTCTTCAGCATATTCTTAAACGCGTTGGTGTTGACTGTGCCTTATTTTAATGCAATGTCGTCGGGCGACTTCACCTTTCTCGGCATTAACTATTTTGTATTCATATTGCTTTACATAGTAATATGGTCAATAATGAACTCCCTTGCCCAGGTTAATGACATTATCCAAAAAGAAATCCAGGTAGGGACAATTGAACAAATCCAAATGGCATCATGCAACATAACGACCTATATGCTGGCAAATATTATCATTAAAAATATAATCTCTATTTTGTTGATTACTGCTGTATTGGTGGCGAGCAGCGCCATTACCAGCTTGGCGGACAAATGGCAAATCGTGTCATTTGCCATGACGTTGCTTATCGGGAATATTGGCTTGGCTGGAGCCGGGTTGATAATGACAACTATTTCGCTGCTGGTGAACAATTTCAAGAATGTGTTTTTTATTGTTAGGACTTTTATTATATGGCTAATGGTAATAAGCGATGCGAATATACTTATACCGTTTACTTACGCAAAATCGATATTAATAGAATTGTTTATTAGAGATACATATCTATGGCAAATGCCTCTGGACAGCATTTTATTCTTTCTCCTTAACACCCTGGTTTATATTGTCCTTGGCGTACTTGTATTCAATAGCATTGGCAACAAACGATATATACAGAACAATGAATAAGCAAACCCCTGGTTCGGGAAGCCTGGAAGGGCGCAATGCCATCCTAGTAGAGGGATAGCCCCATCGCTTTTTCATTGCCAATATGGGATGGCTCAGTATGAGGCAAGCTTTCCGCTGATGTCGATGCCGCGCTGTTTTGCCCTCTCAACCACTGAGTGCAGCATGACTAGCTTGTTGTTGCCAGGGGGCCGGGCCAGCTGCCCTTCTTTGACTAGCTTGCTCATCGACCTTGGATTCATGCCAAGCAAATAAGCAGCCTGCTTGTTCGTCACTGTTGCCGTGTCCAAATCCCCTTCTATAAGTATAGCACCTGGGGCTTCTAGCTTTGTTGTCTCTGCAATTGGGTTTTCCGTTGTCCTTTGCTTTGCCTCGGCGGCTGCTGTTGCGCGCGCAGGCTCTGCGATAGCTGTTTCAATATAGCTGGATATAAATGAGTTTATTGACTGCCCGCCATGCCTCTCCCTCAAAGCTGTTTTGAGTTTGTCTTTATAGCCCTTCTTGACGACAAGATTTATCCTGTCGTAATTGTCCCGCATAAAATCGTTGATTTGCTTGTTTCTACTCATAACATGATTGTAGCATACTCATAACAGTTTTATATGGTATACTCATAACCTCGTTTCGGTTATGCTCATAACTTCGCATTAGTTATACTCATATCACAGACAGGTTATGCCCATAACGCAGGTGTGCCATATCATTATTCCGTTAAACTAACCTTTATTGTATTATCCAATATTTTCCATATAACTAAGAAATGGCTTAGATACGCGCTGTTTCAAGGCTGTATCCCGCTAGCGATTCCAGTAGTTGCCCGTGTCACGCAATAATTGGCGTTTTTTTAATGCGTTTTCGCCATATAGACAAAAAAAAGAGAGCCCATAGACTCTCTGCAGCACACCGCACTAGTCCTTTCATCGTTATTCATCTCCCTCAACACCTAGCTTTTGCCTATACTGTTTGGCAGACTCTACAATCGATGCATACGCCCCTGCTAACTGCTCAATCTGCTCAGCGTCTTGCTTGCTAAAATTCTCCCATATAACCCCTAAAGCAGCGCGCTCTAAGCCCAAGCTGGCTTCTTTAGTCCACATGCCGCGCGCAACATCAAGGGCTTGGCGTTTTTGTTCAAGCTCTTTCTTTTCTTCGATGCTTGGCGGCAGCTGGGGAGACGCGTCCCGCGCGAGCATTGCCGCGTTTGCTTTTGCAAGGCAAATAGAGCTGTATAAGACAGACTGGAGATCATAGCTTGAGAGCAGTTCGCATATGACAGCCAATTCCTCCTCATTAAGGCGCCTCAATCCTGCTAGCGCCTCCTTTGTCAAACCTGAATTCTCATTGATCCTGTTATTAGTTACCCCGGTCAAGTAATCCTGCGAAACCTCAAAGTATTCGGATATCCTCGCTAATGCCTTTATGTCTGGCACGCGCTGGGATGCCAGATATTTCGTAATCGAGGGGCGCGCGATATTAACCGCATTCGACAGCTGGTTTTGGCTCAACCCTTGCTCATCCATTAAGTTTCTTAACCTCTCGGCAAATATCTCCATGGTTAGCCCTCCAATTTTTGAAGATAAATTTATACCAACGTTGTTATCTCGGCACATTTATGATAATCTTTAATAACGATACCACTATATCATAAAATCAGTAACTTATGGCACATCAAATGGAAGAGAGGTGAAAAAAAATGACTGAATGTTTATCAGTTGAGGAATTTGCAGCGAGAGTTGGCATCTCGGGCGAAGCTTTGCCTGTAAAAAAAGAAAATCCCGCGACAGACGGCGAATCTGCAACGGGGGCGATGGCCAGGGACTATAATCCTAACCCAATTATACAGATGAATAGGCACGTTTGCAACCCAAGCGCACGGGAGGGTCTATAAGAATGCAGGAAACAACGTCAAAGACGCAAGTTGACGCAATCAACAGCCAAGAGCCTTATTTTTTACAGGCAGCCAAGCGCACGGGCTACATATGCCCGGCTTGTGGCAATGGCAGCGGAGGAAACGGCACTGGCATTGTAAAGGATCCGAACAGCGGGCGCTGGCACTGTTTCAAGTGCCAGCTGCACGAGGATATTGTCGGGCTTTTCGGTATAGCCAACAGGATAGAAGGATTCAGGGACAAAGTGGAGGGGGCAGCGGCTTTCTACCAAGTAGAGGCAGGCAGCGGAATGCGAAAGGCTTCAGGCTGGGACAGCGCAGCCAGCGGCCAGCCGCCCAAACCTAAAGCTGAACCAAAGCCGGATTTTACCGACTTTTACAGAGAAGCACACAGCCATATCAGTGAAACCAGCTACCCACAGCAAAGAGGGTTGAGCCAAGAAACCATAGCCCATTTCAATTTGGGTTATGTTCCCGACTGGAGACCGCCAGACAATCCAAATTCGCCTCCTAGCCCTCGATTAATCGTGCCAGCAAACAAACACAGCTATTTATCGAGGGATACGCGCCCAGATGCGCCAAAAGCATATGACAAAATGAAAGCTGGCAATGTCTCGCTGTTTAATGTTGGGGCACTTCAGGAGGCGACAAAGCCCATATTCATTGTGGAAGGCGAAATAGACGCAATGTCCATAGTGGAAGCTGGAGGCGGCGCCGTGGGGCTTGGTAGCACATCAAATGTTGGGGCATTGCTAAAGTTGTTAGAATCGGAGATGCCAGCCCATCCGCTGGTGGTGGCGCTTGACAATGACGAAGCCGGAGAGAAAGCCGCTGGGGAGCTTGCAGGCAAGCTAGAAGCCTTAGGGATTGCCCATTGCAGGATTAACCCGTATGGAGACCGCAAAGACGCCAACGACGCGCTCGTAGCAAACAGAGAGGTGTTTATCATGGAGATAGCCAAGGCTGAAGAAGCTGCCCGAAAAAAGGACAAGCCCACAGAGGCGGTGGCGACATCTGGTGACGCGGAAGCACTTGAAATTGAAATTTTAATGGCTTCTACTGTCGAGCCAGCTAAGGGCGAGCCTGTAAAAGAAAAAAGCAAGAGCTTTTACAGCGAATGCGTCGGCTTGTTTGCGCGGTATGGTGAAGAGGGCGCAAAGCCGCATATACAGAAAGCGATTTCCGAGCGCGGGTTTGACACAAATGATTTTGGGATCAATACCACCATCGACAAGGCATTAAAATACTTCAATGCGAAAATCAAGTCAAAACCGGGCTACATACCACCGGAGGACTACAACTTCACACTGCATGAAAATGCTGACGGAAAAACAGACAAGTTTGCCACATTCAAGGGATGGCTGGCAAAACAGGTGTCAATCAGGCTCAAATACGACAGCTTCAAGCAGGCGATCGAGTACGAACGCGCACCGTGGGCGCATGAGGGCGTTTTGAGCGACACTGACGGGCTCAGGCTGCTTACATACGTCAACCGCATACATGGCGCATTGCGTTTTTCCACAAACGACAACGCCTACTACAGGCAGCTTTTGGAGCTTGCGGAAGAAAACAAGTACGATTCCGGCCAAGACTTTTTCAACGGCATACCAAAGCCGGAGGAAGGCGCACAGCCAACCGGAATGAGGGATCTTTTCCGACGTGTTTTAGGGATCAATGATGATCTGTCTTTTGAGATGATCGGCAAATCCTTATTTGCTACCTACAAACGCCAATTTGAGCCGGGGATAAAGTTTGACAGTGTCGTTTGCCTGATTGGAGAACAAGGGATCGGGAAAAGCACAATATGGCGCAAGCTGGTTGGCGATAGCAACTTTTCCGACAGCCTGACATTCAGCGACCTGAGAGACAAGACAGCCGCCGAGAAATTGCAAGGCATCTTGATTGCTGAATTTGCCGAGATGTCCGGATATCGAAGGCAGGAAATAGAAACTGTCAAACAATTTATCAGCTCAAATAATGATAAATTTCGGGCGCCCTACGCCAAAGCTGTCACAAGCCACAAACGGCGGGCAGTGCTTGTCGTCACTGCAAATGAGCTGAACTTGCGCGACCTCTCAAACCGCCGATTTTGGATTGTGCAATGCGACAAGCCTGAAAACAGTTACGGCAACGCTGACGCGCTGATCACCGACGAAGAAGCCAGGGCTTGCTGGCAAGAGGTTTTATACAGCGGTTTGTACGATAAAGACTTTTGGACTCTGTCAGACGTAGCCGCAGCGGCGGAAAGAGCCAAGCAGCACCTCGACATTGACGACTGGATCCATGACGCTTTGGTAAACGGGGATCTGTATACACTGGAAGACGGCAACACTTACGACTATGCTGCCCTTTACGAGCTGATCAATCTGAACCTGAATTCCGCTATGAAGTTCACCCGGAGCGGAATAAACGACAAAAAGATACGAGCCGTCATGACGAAGCTAGGCTGGCAATTTAAACAGTCGATCAGGATAAACAACAAAGTGACGAAGGGTTTTTCCAAACTGAAAGAGCCTGAAAAAGTGCCACAATACATAGACGGAGCGTTCTAAAAAGTGTAGCCCCTAATGTAGCCCCTTTGTAGCCCCTAAATAGCAAATGTAGCCCCTATTGCCCTTGTACACAAAAGATAGAAATTGAACACAACCTGCGATCAATCAAGAAATGTAGCCCCTAAAGACAAATGTAGCCCCTAATGTAGCCCCTAAAACAGCTAACGGGCTACATTTTTTCGGCATATCTATGCGATAAAACTGGAATGTAGCCCGTGTAGCCCCTAAATAGTCTATTAATAAATAGGAGACTAAAGAGAGGTATGCAGGCTCACAGAAGGGGTATATTTGCGTGTATATAATTAATAAGGAAATTAGGGGCTACACGGCTACAAAGCCCACAAAGTATCCAGGCAGACCGCCGGGCATAATTTTTCTTTTTACAGGCAAATGAAATATCGGCAGTATTGAAAACCAATCCGCATTCGGGGTTTAAAAACAAAAGGACCTCGCCGCCGTCCTGGATTTGACAGGATGGTGCCAAGGTGCTAGAATAAAATAAAATAGCAAGGCCGCGAAGCCGGTCAGTGCCAAGTTCAAAAAAACAACCCCGCGCTACCAGCTAAGCGGTTGTTTTTTTTATGAAAAACACAGTGACTGTGATTTTGACCGTTTTGCCGATCGAAATCGTCAATGTAGCTTTTTCCATAGCAGCACCCCCTTCACCAGTATGTGCGGTGCCCTGATGGAAATAAGGGTGGCGCCAACCGCCTTGCGGCCTTGCTGTGCTGATTATACCAAACTCCGCCAGGCTTGGCTGCCTCCAAAGGTCCCTTCTTTGGAGGCAGCCCCTCTTTTTTTTTGCCAGCGTTTTCAAGATAAAATTTCCTGTGGAATCCCAGCCCGCCATGGGGTACCATGGCATCAAACACACATTTGTCCAATTTATATATAGCAAGGGGAGGGGCGCCAATGGCGATCTACCACTACGACAAAAAATTTGTCAGACGCTCGAAAGGGCAGTCGGCCACAGCGAAAGCCGCCTACCAGGCGGCGGAGCGGATATACGACGAGAGGGCGGGCGCGGTCCGCGACTACACCCGCAAAATGGATGTCATACACACGCAGATTTTCCTGCCGGAGGGGGCGCCGGAGGCGTGGCTGGACCGC
>Ga0082212_10012313_pt1 | contig 10779 bp, 10 predicted proteins | sample TergutNt197P3_FD_71548 | JGI IMG/M metagenome (GOLD analysis project Ga0082212, IMG submission 71548) | Neocapritermes taracua P3 segment gut microbial communities from Petit-Saut dam, French Guiana - Nt197 P3 | ecosystem: Host-associated > Arthropoda: Insects > Digestive system > Gut ...
GCTTGTTATGAGAGGCAGCAATCAAGGGGAACCATTTTCCATTAGAATACCTTTGACTTATGTGGAACAGAATACGAGTGGTGGCGAATTACAGCCTGTTTACTCGCCGATAGCATGGGTGCATAATGGAATGTTGCATGTTTCGGGAGTCGCACCGGGCGAAATGCTAAGCGTGTACACAACCTCCGGTATACTTGTATATACCGGCACCGCTGCATCTAACGAAGAAAGTATAGCGTTGCCGGCGCAAGGGGTATATGTCATTCGATTAGAAAACAAAGCACTAAAAATAGTGTATATTTGATGAAACTCTATTATTTGCAAAACGTTCAACGACAGGGGATATTGGTGGAAAAATGCGATGAATAACAGTAAATATTCGCGTATAATTCATACCTTCTTTCTGTAAGGCACAGGACAGCATTTTATAACCTTAACACTCGGTGCAGGGGATCCCATGTCAAGCCCGCAATGACAGTAGGGTAACGATTCCTGTTTAACTAAAATATTTAATCAAAATATTTAACTAAATTATTTAACTAAATTGTTAATACAGGCTTTGAAGACTTTGTTAATGTTTTGAAAAAAAATTGCTTCAAATAATGAAAAAAAACAATTTATTATTTGTCATATTGATAGATGTTTACTACTTTTGCATCGTAGCATTGGTTTTTTGTCTTGAAACAAAAGGTACTGAATCTCAGCCCCTTATAAAAATAAAATGCTACCTTTTTTGTTATAAATCAGCAAGTTAAACAATTTGCATAATGTCATTTTATCAACTTCATGAGGATTTTTATTGTTCTAACTTACTGTTTATTTTGCGTATTATCTATTCATGCACAAGAAACTACGCATGAGCATACGCATGAACATGCCCGTAACGAAATCGGGATTAGCGGCGGTCCGCTTTACGCCTCCAAACACAAAGAATGGGGAAGCGGAGTTCATCTACACTATTTCAGAACACTGAGTCTGCACAGTAAATGGTCGTTGGGCAGCAGTTTTGAACGGGCATGGGTAGATGGTAATCATTTCAATATCAGTGCAGGAGTAAAATATCAACTACTTGATAAAATGAGTATTGCCGCACTTCCGGGAGTAACTTTTTTTTCGCATAATACGACAGATATTCACGACATAAACAAGTCGCAACGCCTTTTTGCCCTTCATTTTGAATGGGTGTACGACTTATTTCATTGGGATAATTTCCATATAGGTGCTGTTTTTGATTATTCGTGGACAAAAACCGATCCGCACATAATGACAGGCATTCATGCTGCCTTTTGCTTTTGATAATAAGGAAGGTTTTGGCGTCAGATTAGCAGATACCTTATTATTTCGAAGCGATACATTCAATTTCCACCAAAACATTCATTGGAAGTCCTTTAACGGCTACGCATGAACGTGCGGGTGCATTTTCGCTCGTGAAATAGGTTTTATACACTTCATTAAAGGCTGAAAAAAGAGCCATATCCGAAAGAAATACAGTCGTTTTCAGTATATCCTTCAATTCAAAACCGGCTTCGTTCAGTATGCTTTTTAAGTTTTGAAAAACTTGTTTGGTTTGTACTGCAATATCCGCTTCTGCCAATTTTCCTGTTTCCGGCACAATCGGAATTTGACCGGAAGTGTATAAGATACCATTCATCAATACGGCTTGATTGTAGGGTCCGATAGCAGCCGGTGCTTTTGAAGTTGAGATTATTGTTTTCATATTTAAATTATTAGTTTTCAATTGAATTATCTATCAATCGAAGGAGTTCGTCTACGGCTTCTTCCTCCGGAATATTCTTTTTAATACATTCTTTTCCTTTGTATAAACTGATGCGCCCTACCCCTGCACCTACGTATCCGTAGTCGGCATCTGCCATTTCACCCGGACCGTTGACAATGCAGCCCATTACACCAATTTTTAATCCTTTCAAATGACTTGTTGCCGCTTTTATTTTTTTCAATGTCGTTTGTAAATCGAACAGGGTGCGTCCGCAACTCGGACAGGCAATGTATTCCGTTTTACTGATGCGGCGACCGGTTGCCTGCAATATGCCGAAGTTGCAGGCTGTGAGTGTGATGGGATTATTGATATCATCATTATTCAAAAGCAATCCGTCAGTTAAACGGTCGAGAAAGAAAGAACCGGCATCTGTTGCCGCTTTTATCCGAAAAATATCCAAATTCTTCTCTTCGTAATGCAAGTGAATAATCACCGGATTCGTCGCTTTTTCCATAATCAAACGATAGATAAACGCCTTCTGTTCAAAGGTATTGTTTTTCGTTGAGGATAATATAACAGTGCTTTCCGGTTTTTGCTTTAGTAATGCTATCCATTTTGCCCATTGAGTAGCCAAATCCGAACAGTTCAACCGGATAAACGACAGGGATGAATCACAGGCAAGCCACGCATCTTTTTCTTTTGTGGTGAAAACCGGATAGCAATTTTCAGTTGGTGTATAAGCGGAATAATCAAGCAATACTTTTTGCTCCGCAGGGTATTTCAAGGCAGTGTTGGTTCCCAAATACAAAAAATCGGGGGTCAAATCCGGATTAACAACAACGTAAGATTCTGCTTGGGAGTAGTCGGAAATAACGAGGGGAATCCCCTCGCTTCCTACAACGTTTGTCATTGCGGGCTTGACCCGCAATCCCCTTGAATTATCAGGGAATCCGTCAAGCGAGAGATGACAAGCCTTTTCTTCTACATAATCCAACAACGCTTTCGCCACAGGAATTTCTGCTTCCGGGTCTTCACTCAAGGAAACACGAATGGTATCCCCTATTCCCTCCAACAGCAAAGTACCGATTCCGACCGCCGACTTTATTCTGCCGTCTTCGCCATCACCGGCTTCCGTAACGCCCAGATGCAAAGGAAAATTCATTCCTTCTTCCTCCATTCTATACGCCAACAGCCGAACCGTCTGTACCATAATCAGTGTACTTGATGCTTTTATGGAAATAACCACGTCCGTAAAATTTTCATCGACACATATCCGTAAAAACTCCATACAGGATTCGACCATTCCTTCGGGTGTATCGCCATAACGACTCATAATACGGTCTGAAAGCGAACCGTGATTCACTCCGATGCGAATGGCTGTCCGGTGTGTGTGGCAGATTTTCAAAAAGGGCGTAAATCGTTGGCGGATTTTTTCAAGTTCTTTCAGATACTCCTCATCTGTGTATTCTATTTGATTAAATCTTTTGACCGGATCGGCGAAATTACCCGGATTGATGCGGACTTTTTCCACAATTTTGGCAGCGGCTTCGGCTGCTTGGGGATTGAAATGTATGTCTGCAACCAAAGGAGTTTGATAGCCGAGCGACCGCAAGCCGTCTTTAATGGCTTGCAAGTTTTCGGCTTCACGAACGCCTTGAGCCGTCAGACGAACATATTCGCCTCCGGCTTCAATGATACGGATACATTGCCGGATACTTGCTTCGGTATCCAATGTAGAAGTATTGGTCATCGATTGCACCCGAATGGGATAGTCGCTTCCCATCAGGGTGTTGCCAATCCGGACAACCGATGATTTTCTCCTTTTCACTAATTCGTTTTAAACTTATACTGAACCGACGCCAACTCACGATTAGCCTGAACGATTTTTTCTTTCATCGACTCTTTGTAAGCGGCTAATTTTTCCCTGACTTTTTCATCTTTTACCGCCAATATTTGAGCGGATAAAATCGCTGCGTTCATCGAAGCATTTATACCTACGGTAGCCACAGGAATACCGGGAGGCATCTGTACAATCGCCAATAAAGCATCTAATCCATCAAGGCTTACATTGATAGGTACTCCAATCACCGGAAGCGTAGTCATCGAAGCAATGACTCCGGGCAAGTGGGCTGCCATTCCGGCTGCTGCAATGATTACTTCAATTCCTCTGCTTCTTGCGTTTTTAGCAAAGTTTTCCACTTCTGCCGGCGTTCGATGTGCCGATAAAGCGTGTATTTCAAAAGGAATTTCAAACTCGTCGAATATCTTGGCTGCCTTTTCCATTATGGGCAAATCGGAAGTGCTGCCCATAATTATACTGACCACCGGATTCATCATTTTCCCAAAAATGCCCGGTATGCTCCGGCGTCCATCAACCCATTCAAATCGCTTTCTTCAGAAATACCAATTTTGATAATCCAACCTTTTCCATAGGGATCGGAATTAACCAACTCCGGTTGGTCTTCCATATCGGGATTTACTTCCAATACCTCGCCGCTAACCGGCATCAGCAAATCCGAAACCGTTTTAACCGCTTCAATGGAGCCGAAAACACTTGCTTTTTCAAGCGTTTCTCCAACAGTGGCAACATCGATGAAAACAATTTCACCCAATTCACTTTGAGCATAATCGGTAATACCTATATACGCTTCATTACCTTCTACACGAATCCATTCGTGGTCGTTTGTGTACTTTAAATTTTCAGGAAAATTCATAGAATTAATTTTATAATGATTAATGATTAATTATATTTCTTTACGTAATCGTGCTACGGGGATATTCAATTGTTCCCTGTATTTGGCAACTGTTCTTCGGGCAACCTCATATCCTTTTGTCTTTAATTCCTTTACCAATAAATCGTCATTCAGAGGCTTTAATTTATCTTCTTCATCTACGCATTTTTTCAGAATGGCTTTGATTTCACGGGTAGAAATCTCCTCGCCTTCTTCGTTCAACATCGCTTCGGAAAAAAAATATTTCAAAGGATACACTCCAAAATTGGTTTGCACATATTTACTGTTGCTAACCCTTGAAACTGTGGATTTATCATAGCCACACCGTTCGGAAACATCTTTCAGAATCATAGGTTTCAGATTGGATTCTTCGCCGGTAAGAAAAAAATCTTTCTGTATTTGTATGATTGCCTCCATTGTTTTCCTCAAAGTCGTATTCCTTTGTTTAATAGCGTCAATAAACCATTTTGCCGAGTCCACTTTCTGCTTGACAAAATCGAATGCCTCACTTTGTTTACCTTTCGTATTCGAATAATTATTAAGCATATCGTTATATTCCCTGCTGACACGTAATTCCGGAATATGTTGTTCCTGCATATAAAAAATCAATTCCCCATTGTTTGCTTCAACAAAAAAATCCGGCGTTATTTGAGTCATTTTGGTTACCATAGCGCTTTCCCAAGTATTCCCCGGTTTGGGATTTAACAAGGTAATTTCTTTGATGATTTCTTTTAATTCATTGTTTGCTTCAACAAAAAAATCCGGCGTTATTTGAGTCATTTTGGTTACCATAGCGCTTTCCCAAGTATTCCCCGGTTTGGGATTTAACAAGGTAATTTCTTTGATGATTTCTTTTAATTCGTCTTCATTAATATTTGTACTTCGTATAATTTTATCGTATTGTTTTTTGGAAAAAGCCTCGAAATTATGTTCCAATATCCGTATAGCCCGCTTTCTTATCTGCGTCTGCTCTTTTCTTTTTAATTGAATTAAAAGACATTCCTGTAAATCAGCAGCACCTACTCCGGGAGGATCCATCTCTTGAACGACCTGCAAAACTTCTTGAATGATTGAAACCGGAATTTCCTTCCCATACTGAAACAATAAATCGTCCGAAATGGTTTCCGGTTTGCGGCGGATATATCCGTTTTCGTCCATATTGCCAATCAAGTATTCTCCTATTATCATTTTATCCTCCGGCAAATCTTTGAGATGCAGTTGATTTAACAGAAAATCTTGAAACGATTCCGATTCGGAGTAAGGAATATCCTCCCGATAGTTTTTATCCGAATAATAAGTCTGCTGCAATTTATAATCGGGAATATCGTCTTCGGTGCGATAATCGCCCAGTAACATATCTTCCTGACTGAAATTGTCGTCCTGTTCAAATTCGGAAAGTGCATCTTCCGGTTGTTTTTCGGTTTCGGCGTCCGGCAGTTCCTCCAATGCAGGATTGTCCTCCAATTCTTGATTGATTCGGTCTTCAATTTCCAAACCGGTAAGTTCCAGCAGTTTAATTTGCTGAATCTGCAGCGGAGAAAGTTTCTGTTGTTGCTTTTGTATTTGTCGTTGCCCAATCATTTCAATTATCTTTTCCGAATCGGCTACAAAAGTAGTACTTTACAGGGAAGAAGACAAATTTTTTTTAGATAAGCTCTGTCAATGCCGGCTTTCCATAGAAATAGTGAATCCCTCTGCTGTCATTGCGAGGGATTCGCCCGAAGCAATCCACCCTTCCTTCCCCGCAAGGGGAACAATATGTATAACCCAGTGCAAGCGAAGCTCGGGGCGCGGACAACTCCCCTCTTAACTCTTAACTCTTAACTCTTAACTCACATATTGTATATTGTACAATAAGTAGCGGATTCTTATTGTATTTTTTATAATATTTAATAAATTAGATTATAATTAATTACAATTTATTTTTCAAAATATTTTTTATTTCAAAAAAAAATATTTACATTTGCCATCAAAAAAAATACCATGAGTATGAAATATATGCGAACCTATGTTTCGGTTGATTGTGTTGTTTTCGGATTCGATAAAAATCAACTGAATGTTTTATTGGTCAGGCGCAATTCGCCAAGTTTGGATAAGAAAGGCTTGAAGTTGCCGGGCAGCCTGATCTATCAGCCGGAAGATGCCGATGCTGCGGCTAACCGCGTGTTGTATGAATTAACAGGCATTCACAAAATGACTTTGAAACAATTCAAATCTTTTACTTCCCCAAAACGTATAGCAGACAAACGCGATGTCCGGTGGTTGGAATATGAATACCATAACTCCATCGACCGCTTGATTACGATTGCCTATCTCTCCTTGTGCAAAATTACTCGTAAAATAAATGTAGCCTCCAAATACAAAGCAGTGGAATGGATTCCTGTCGCACAAATCCCTGCGATGCCCTTCGACCACAACCAAATAGTGGAAGAATCATTGGAAGAAATCCGGAATTGGGTGGAAAAAGATCCGGCGATACTGTTCAAATTATTGCCGGTGAAATTCACAGCAAGCGAATTAAGAACATTGTACGAAGCTATACATAATCGAAAATACGATGCCCGCAATTTTTATAAAAAAATGAGCCGGATGCCCTATGTTCTCCCTCTGAATGAATATCAGGCCAATGTGAAGCATCGTGCTGCAAGATATTATAAATTCGACCGGAAAATATATCTTAAGATATTAGAGTTTAGAGTTTAGAGGATATATTTTTAATTCGTAATTCGTAATTCGTAATTTTTAATTCGTAATTCATATATATGTATTTATTGGGTTTTGATGTAGGAAGTTCTTCTGTCAAAGTATGCCTGGTAGAAGCGGAATCGGGAAAAACCATTGCACAAGACTTTTTTCCAAAGGTAGAGATGCCGATTATTGCCCAAAAACCGGGCTGGGCGGAACAAGAACCGGAATCGTGGTGGACAAACTTGAAGCTTGCGTTTGAATCGGTCAAGACTCAAGCCCGTATCGATAGCGGCGAAATAAAAGCCATTGGCATATCGTGGCAGATGCACGGTTTGGTATTGGTCGATAAAAACAAACAGACGCTTCGGCCGGCAATTATTTGGTGCGACAGTCGGGCGGTACCCTACGGGGAAAAAGCGTTTGCTGCTATTGGAAAAGAAAAATGTTTGCCGCATTTACTCAATTCTCCGGGTAATTTCACGGCGGCTAAATTGGCTTGGGTGAAAGAAAACGAACCGCATATCTACAATCAAATCGACAAACTGATGCTCCCCGGCGATTACATCGGTATGCGTTTGACCGGCGATATCGTTACCACTGTGGAAGGCTTATCCGAAGGTATTTTCTGGGATTTCAAGGAAAACCGGTTGTCGGAAGAAGTGATGAATTATTTTGGTTTTGATGAAAGTTTTATTCCGGCAATCAAACCCACCTTCGGTGTTCAAGGGACAGTTTCGGCAGAAGCAGCCAAAGAATTGGGGCTGAAAGAAGGCACACCTGTCTGTTACCGCGCCGGCGACCAACCCAACAATGCACTTTCGCTGAACGTGTTCAATCCGGGTGAAATTGCTTCTACTGCAGGAACTTCCGGTGTGGTTTACGGGGTGTTGGGACAGGTGAACTACGATCCCCTCTCGCGTGTCAATACCTTTGCGCACGTCAATCACACAGCAGAACAAACCCGTCTGGGCGTTCTATTATGCATCAACGGAACAGGCATTTTGAATTCATGGATGAAACAAAATATTGTGCAGACAGGAATGTCCTACAACGATATGAACCATTTGGCTTCACAATCGCCTATCGGCAGCAAGGGGATTTCGATCGTTCCTTTCGGAAACGGCGCCGAACGCATCTTGGAGAATAAAGACAGCGGATGCTCCATTCACGGCATTAATTTCAATATTCACAACCGGTCGGATTTGTTGCGTGCTGCTCAGGAAGGTATCGTGTTTTCGTTCCAATACGGTATGGAAATTATGAAAGAAATGGGTATGGATATTCGCATCATCCGGGCAGGTAATGCCAATATGTTCCTAAGTCCGGTTTTCCGTCAAACATTAGCAAGCATCAGCGGAGCAAGCATCGAACTCTACGATACCGACGGATCGGCAGGTGCAGCCAAAGGCGCAGGTATTGGAGCAGGCATTTATACTTCGAATAATGAGGCGTTTGCATCTCTCGAAAAACTCGCAGTCATCCATCCGGAAGCGGAATTGCTTACTCAGTATCAGGATGCTTATGGGAAATGGAGTGAAACGCTGAAGGGTAAAAGGTGAAAGGTAAACTGTAAAAGGTAATAAAATAGGAAATATAATAGAAGATAATCAGATAGTAAAAAATTAAAATATAAAATCTATGACAACAAAAGAATTCTTCCCCGAAATAGGAAAAATTAAATTTGAAGGAAAAGAGAGTAAAAATCCTATGGCATTCCGTTATTATGATGCCGAAAAAGTAGTGTATGGTAAAAAAATGAAAGACTGGTTCAAGTTCTCTGTCGCTTGGTGGCATACTTTTTGTGCCGATGGAGGCGACCCATTCGGACCCGGAACCAAATCTTTCCCTTGGGCAGAAGGCGCATCCGATTTGGAAATCGCTAAAAAGAAAGTGGATGCAGGATTTGAATTTATGCAAAAAATCGGTATTGAATACTATTGTTTCCACGATACGGATTTGATTTCGGAGGGTGATTCGATTGAAGAATACGAAGCCAATCTCAAAAAGATTGTTGCCTATGCAAAGCAAAAACAGGCGGAAACCGGCATCAAACTGTTGTGGGGTACGGCAAATGTATTCAGTCACAAACGTTACACGAACGGTGCAGGTACGAATCCCGATTTCAAGGTCGTAGCCCGTGCTGCCGTTCAACTCAAAAACGCTTTGGATGCCACCATTGAACTCGGAGGAGAGAATTACGTATTCTGGGGTGGCCGCGAAGGCTACTACTCGCTGCTGAATACCGATATGAAACGGGAAAAAGAACACTTGGCAAAACTGCTGACTGCCGCTCGTGATTATGCACGTTCCAAAGGTTTCAAAGGAACTTTTCTGATTGAACCAAAGCCAATGGAGCCAACCAAACATCAGTATGACGTGGATTCGGAAACCGTTATCGGTTTTCTGCGTGCATACGGTTTGGACAAAGATTTCAAATTGAATATCGAAGTCAATCACGCCACATTGGCCGGCCATACTTTTGAACATGAATTGCAAGCAGCGGCTGACGCCGGTATGTTGGGTTCAATAGATGCCAATCGCGGAGATCCTCAAAACGGCTGGGATACCGACCAGTTCCCTATCGACACTTTTGATCTCGCTCAAGCGATGTTGGTGATCCTGAAAAACGGCGGATTACAGGGCGGCGGTACGAATTTTGATGCCAAAACCCGTCGCAGTTCTACGGACTTGGACGATATTTTCATTGCACACATCACCGGAATGGATGCCTTTGCCCGCGCATTAGAAGCAGCAGCGGATATATTGGAAAAATCACCCTATCCAAAAATGTTGAAAGATCGTTATGCTTCTTTCGATTCCGGAGAAGGTAAAAAATTTGAAGAAGGCAAATTATCGCTCACCGATTTGGTACAGTATGCTAAAACGAATGGCGAACCGGCTCAAATAAGCGGTAAACAAGAATTGTATGAGGCTATTGTCAATATGTATATTTGATGAAATATGAATAAGAATTATAATTTAACGTATATTATCGGCATCACCTTGGTAGCCACCATAGGAGGCCTGCTATTCGGATACGACACGGCAGTCATTTCAGGGGCGGAGAAATCGCTCGAAGCGTTTTTGATTAAACCATTGGGATTAAGCGCTTTTATGCATGGAGCGACTGTTTCGAGCGCATTAATCGGTTGCATCATCGGAGGCATTATATCCGGATTCCTCTCCAATCGACTGGGACGTAAGAAATCTTTACTGCTGGCTGCTTCCCTTTTCTTTCTTTCGGCATTGGGGTCGGGATTCCCTGAAACATTGTTCTTTAACCATGGTGAACCCTCTATCGGACTGCTGTTAACGTTCAATTTCTACCGGATCATCGGAGGTATCGGCGTAGGTTTGGCTTCTGCCGTTTGCCCCATGTATATCGGAGAAATTGCACCCGCCGAAATTCGAGGGCGTTTGGTTTCATGGAACCAATTCGCCATCATCTTCGGTATGTTAGTCGTCTATTTTGTGAATTGGGGTATTGCCAACGGACAGACCATCGATTGGATCAACAGCATCGGTTGGAGGCGTATGTTTCTTTCCGAAGCCATTCCGGCGGGACTTTTCGGATTGTTGATACTTTTCGTACCCGAAACACCCCGTTATTTGGTGATGGCCAATCAAGACGAAAAGGCTTTG
>Ga0082212_10012314_pt1 | contig 10778 bp, 14 predicted proteins | sample TergutNt197P3_FD_71548 | JGI IMG/M metagenome (GOLD analysis project Ga0082212, IMG submission 71548) | Neocapritermes taracua P3 segment gut microbial communities from Petit-Saut dam, French Guiana - Nt197 P3 | ecosystem: Host-associated > Arthropoda: Insects > Digestive system > Gut ...
CTGCAGCCAGCCGGTTGTTGAAGTGGGCAGTCCCGATTACGAAGAGGAAAGCTACAGAAACCGCCGCGTTGAGTTTATTCTTCACAAATAGAGATTAACGTTCGAGCAGCACGAATGAAAACGAATAAAATGATTATTTCGTGATCATTCGTGCTATTTCGCGGTTAAGGGCGGAGTATGATAAAAATACTGATAGTGGAAGATCAGGCGCTGCTGCGCGATACGCTGGAAAACCTGATCGGAGCGCAGGCGGACATGGAAGTCGCGGGAACAACGGACAATGCGGCCAACGCGCCGCAATTGTGCCGGAAGCTCAAACCCGATCTGCTCCTGATGGACGTGATAACGGCGAACGATTCCAACGGCATCAGTTTTGCCGGGGTAATACACAAGGAGCAGCCGGAAATAAAAATAGTGATAATGACGGCGCTTCCCGCAATAACGTTTATAGACGAAGCGAGGAAAGCTGGTGTGGACAGCTTTATATATAAGAGCGCGGGACAGAAGCATTTATTTTATGTGATACGCAGTACGATGGACGGGATAGGAGTGTACCCCGGCCCCGGCGATTCGCCTTCATTGACCGGGCGGTTTACGGAAACGGAGATATCAGTAATCAGCCAGGTGTGCCAGGGGAAAACGCGGGAAGAAATAATCAGGGAGCTAGGGGTGACGGAGTTTGCGCTGAGGGCGGTGATAACGTCAGTATTGGACAAGACGGGGTTTGACAGCATAACGAAGTTCGCGCTGTACGCCCTGAGCCGCGACCTGATAGTAATCCCCAATTAAGCCGCGAAAGCGGCGTTGTCAATCGAACGGCTCCGCGAAAGCGGAGGCGCAATTCCTAATTAAGCCGCGAAATCTCATCTCCAGCCATAGTTGAAAATTCAACCATCTCTGGTTGAAAAAATAGGGTACGTTTCCGCACTTTTATTCCTGATAATAGGTATCTTTTTTTTAATTACCCTCATATGGGAAGGAGGTTATTATGAAGAAGATTTTTATCCTGGTTCTTACTGCAGCAGTTTTTGCGGTAATAGGATGCGCGACTCCTGTTGAAAACCCCAATGTCGGCCCGAAAGTTACGGTAAAACTACCCGAATTGTTCAGCTTTGATCCCGACGACGGCGGCACGGAAACGGTGTCTATTTCGGTTACCCACGTTCCGAAAGTCAAGATTAAGGAATGGTCGATCGTTGTAGACCGCCAGCCTTCGGGCCAGCGCCAGCCGCGCCCGGAACTTGAGCAGGCCGGATTGGGCGACGCCCAGCGCGCGGCCGAACGCGCGGAAGCGGACATGAACCAGCTCTTCGCCGGCGGAACCCCGGAAACGGCCCAGGCCCAGACCAGGGAAGCGGCCAACCAGCGCACCCCCCAGGGGCCGTTCTATGAAACCAGCGGCACGGGGAGCCCGAAAGACTGGACGTGGGACGGCGTAAGCTCCCGCGAACCCCGCCCGGGGCGTGAACGCGCAAGAGTGCAGTCCGCAACGGACTACCAGTTTAAGCTGACGGTCACCGACACCTTCGGCAACACCACCACCCAGGAAGGGACGATCAGCGTCGGCATTTTGGTCTACCGCGATGCGGAGGGGAACCTTCGGATGCAGGTCAGCAACATCGTGTTCCCGGGCGGCTCGGCGAACCTCGGCGCGGTAAGCGACGACGACCAGCGGGCGAACCGGAGGGTGTTGAGGCAGGTAGGCGGAGCCCTGAACAGGTTTGCAGGTTATTCGATAACGGTAGAAGGGCACTCGAACCCGGTCCAAATGCCGGGAACGCCGGAGCGCGAAGCGGAAGAACGCGACGACCAGGCTCTGAGCGAACAGCGGGCGCGGTCGGTAATGAACTATCTTGCAGAGGCGGAGAGCAACAGCGTAGACGCCGCCAGGATGTCCGCGGCAGGCAAGAGCTGCAGCCAGCCGGTTGTTGAAGTGGGCAGTCCCGATTACGAAGAGGAAAGCTACAGAAACCGCCGCGTTGAGTTTATTCTTCACAAATAAAAGATTAACTTAAATCTTTTCATCTGACCGCTTCACTCGAAGCGGTCAGATTTTTTTTGCTAACTCTTTTGCAGGCCCAGAACCTTTAACCGGTAAACGGCGCGGCGCAGTTTTGATTTTGCCTTGTCAATTTCAAATTTAAAATGAGCGGAGCTCAGGCTTTCTTCGGCCTGTTGTTTGGCGGCAACGGCGCGTTCCCTGTCAATTTCTTCGGGCCATTCGGCGGCGTCAACCATCAGCACGTTTTTGTGATCTTTCACTTCCAGAATACCGTCGGTGATGAATGCAGACCGCCATTCGCCCTTGCTGTCCTTGATGCACAGTACGCTCGTGACCACCGGAGCGGTGAAAGGTGAATGATGCGCGTATACTCCGATTTCGCCGTCTACCAGTGAAAGGGTGGCGGCTTCTGCTTTACCGGAGAAAAAAAGCCGGTAAGGGGTATGAACCTCGAAGTTAAACAGCTCAGACATTACTTTGCCCTTTCAAATACATCGTCTATACTGCCGGCCATATAGAAGATCTGTTCGGGGAAGGAATCGCACTCCCCGTCAAGGATCATTTTAAAGCCCCGCACCGTTTCCTTTACCGGCACATAACGCCCCGGAATACCGGTGAACTTTTCCGCCACAAAAAACGGCTGGCTGAAAAAACGTTGAATCTTCCGCGCCCTGGTAACAATGAGTTTGTCTTCGGCGGAGAGTTCGTCCATGCCCAGAATGGCGATGATGTCCTGCAGTTCCTTGTAACGCTGAAGGATCTGCTGTGTGCGGCGGGCGGTGTTGTAGTGATCCTCGCCTACAACCGAGGCGTCAAGAATACGGGAACTAGAAGCAAGCGGATCAACCGAAGGGTATATTCCCAACTCAACGATTTTACGGGAGAGGGTGGTTGTCGCGTCCAGATGGGCGAAGGTGGTCGCCGGAGCAGGATCGGTCAGATCGTCGGCGGGAACGTAAACCGCCTGAATGCTGGTAATCGATCCTTTTGAAGTGCTGGCGATTCGTTCCTGAAGACTGCCCATCTCGTTGGCAAGCGTGGGCTGATAACCGACCGCGCTGGGAATACGCCCCAGCAGGGCGGAAACTTCGGCGCCTGCCTGAATAAAGCGGAAGATGTTGTCGATAAAGAGCAACACGTCCTGCCCGTCCTGATCGCGGAAATGCTCTGCCATGGTAAGGCCCGATAGGGCGACTCTCATGCGCGCGCCGGGGGGTTCGTTCATCTGGCCGAACACGAGCGCGGTTTTATCGATGACGCCGCTCTCCATCATCTCCTTCCAAAGATCGGCTCCCTCCCGCGAACGCTCGCCGACGCCGGCAAACACGGAATAGCCGGAATGTTCGGTGGCAATGTTACGGATAAGCTCCATGATGACGACGGTTTTTCCCACGCCCGCTCCTCCGAACAGGCCGATCTTGCCCCCCTTTGCGTAGGGAGCGACAAGGTCAATTACCTTGATTCCCGTTTCCAGAACCTGTGTTGCGGGACGCTGCTCCTCAAAGCTCGGGGCGGGACGGTGAATGGACTCGTACTGAGCAGCGGAGAACGCGCCCTTGTCGTCGATGGGATCGCCGGTTACGCTGAACATTCTGCCCAGCACTTCCTTTCCCACCGGCATACTGATGGGGCGGCCGGTATCTTCGGCCTGAAGGCCGCGGGACATTCCTTCGGTTGCGGACATTGCCACGCACCGTACCTTGTTGTCGCCGATGTGCTGCAGAACTTCCAGAACAATGGTTCTGTTTTCTGTTTTCACTTTCAGGGCGTTCAGAATAGCGGGTATCTGCCCCTGCTCAAAACGAACATCCACAACCGGACCGACTATCTGCGTAATGGTTCCTGTACTAATCATATATTAACCTCTTTTTTCCCGGGAGTTCACACTGAACACTTTGTTTGCTTTTTACGCAGAAATTAGAAATTAGGAGTGAGGAATTAGGAATTAAATTAATGTTGGCAATCCGGGCGTGATGACAACAAGCTATGTTTCCTAACAAGGTCTTACAATTCCTCATTTCTCACTCCTAATTCCTCATTCCTAATTATTTATCAGCTAACGCCGCGGCGCCGCCCACTATTTCCGACATTTCCTGCGTAATGCCCGCCTGCCGGACGCGGTTGTATCTGATCTTCAGCGAAGCAAGCATATCCTCTGCGCTTTTGGAAGCCTCGTCCATGGCGGCCATGCGGGCGCTTTGTTCGCTCGCATAAGCTTCTACCATGGATCCGTAAATCAGACCCTTGATATACAACGGAACCAGGGCGTCAAAAAGCGCTTCCGGCGAAGGCAGAAACTCAAATTTTAGCTCCACCCTTTTTTCGCCCCCGATTACCGAAAGCTCATCCTGAATTTTTTCCGGCATCAGGGGAATAATCTGCCGCTCTACGGGCTGCAGTTTGATGGCGCTGAACATATGGGTATACACGACATATATTTCGCTAAACACTCCCCACAGATATTGAGAAACCATATAGTCGGCAATTTCTCCTGCCTGCTCCACGGTGGGCATTTGTGAACGGAAAGAAAAATTTTCCAGGATGATATGGGGTGAATGAACAAAGTAACGATAACCGATAGCGCCGATGAGTACCAGTACCGGATTTTTTACCCTTGTGCAAAGATCGTTTACCTGCCGGAAAACATTCGCATTATAACCGCCGGCAAGCCCCTTGTCGCTGGTTATCACAATTATTGCCGAACGGGAAGATTTTGTAGGATCGTTCTTGCGGAAAAATTCACTGCTGATATTGCCCGCGCCGGAGAGAATGTCGAACATGGATTTTTGAATTCTTTTAAAGTAGGGCTCGGTATCCTCCAACATTCTGCGGCCTTTGCGTAGTTTTGCGGTGGAGATAAGATTCATCGCCTTTGTTACCTGCAGAGTCTGCTCTATGGCCCGCATCCGCAGGCGTACATCCCGTAGGTTTGCCATTTTTCTACCTTTTTAATTTCTTAAAGTCTTCCACTGCCGTACGCAGTTCGCCTTCCTGTTCTGCGGAGACAGCGCCGGTTTCCGCAATGCTCTTCATCAGATCCGCTTTCTTGTTTTTAAGATACAATAAATAAGTTTTAACAAACGAAGAGATTTCCTCCACCTGACTGTCCAGAAGATACCCGTTTACCGCAAGAAAGAGAATCGCAACCTGCTCTTCCAGAGGATAGGGAGAATATTGAGGCTGTTTGAGAACCTCCATCAGCCGCTCTCCTTGCGCGAGCTTGTCCTGAGTAGCCTTGTCCAAATCGCTGCCGAACTGGGCAAACGCGGCCATCTCCCGGTACTGGGCAAGGTCCAGCCTCAGGCGGCCTGAGATTTTGCGTATGGCTTTTGACTGAGCCGAACCGCCGACGCGGCTTACCGAAAGGCCGACGTCTATTGCAGGTCTGAAACCCGAATTAAACAATTCAGAATCGAGGAATATCTGCCCGTCCGTAATCGAAATTACGTTGGTGGGAATATAGGATGAGATGTCCCCTGCCTGCGTCTCAACAATGGGCAGGGCGGTGATAGAGCCGCCGCCTTTTGAGTTGGAAAGTTTCGCCGCCCGTTCCAGCAGGCGCGAGTGAAGGTAAAACACATCGCCGGGGAAGGCTTCGCGTCCGGGAGGGCGGCGAAGGAGCAGGCTGATCGTGCGGTATGCGACTGCGTGTTTGGAAAGATCATCGTAGACAATCAGCACATCTTTTCCCTGATGCATAAAATGTTCCGCCATTGCAACCGCCGCATAAGGGGCCATGTATTGAAGAGCCGCGGAATCCGAAGCAGAGGCCAGTACCACAAACGTATAGTCCATGGCGCCGTTATCCTCAAATTTTTTAATGATCGCCGCTACCGAAGACGACTTCTGTCCGATGGCGCAATACACGCAAATAACGTCTTTCCCTTTTTGATTGATTATCGTGTCGATAGCGATGGCGGTCTTGCCGGTTTGCCGGTCGCCGATTATCAGCTCACGCTGGCCGCGGCCGATGGGGATCATGGCGTCTACGGAAACACAGCCGGTTTGCAGGGGCGTATCCACGCTGCCGCGGTCGATTACCGGCGCGGCCGGGTTTTCCACGGGGAGGTACTCTTCGGCGGCGATTGCACCTTTGCCGTCTACAGCTTCGCCCAGGGGGTTTACCACCCGGCCGAACAGGGAATTTCCCGAAGGAACGGAAACCACTTTGCCGGTTCCTTTCACTTCTTCACCGTCCTTAACCATGGACTCGCCGGAGAGAAGCACGCAGCCTACATTTTCATCTTCAAGGTTCAGTACAATCCCGGCCGCGCCTGAGGCAAATTCAACCAGTTCGCCGTAAATCGCATTGGTCAGGCCGTAGACAGTGGCGACCGAATCGCCCACCTGAACCACAAAGCCCGAACTGCCGGATGCAGCCCTGGCCTGCCAATGTTTAATCCGCTCCTCTAAAACCCTGGTAAGGTCGTCATAATTAGCCATTGTTTCCTCCCGGTATCATCTTTGCTGCCTGAGTTAACTCCGCCGTTATGCTGTTCAACTGCCCCTTGAGACTCGCGTCAATGTAAAACCCTGCGAACCGCAGCAGATAACCGCCCAGCAGTTCAGGTTTGATATGGGTTTTCATTTTAATTCCTGTTGCTCCGGTTTTCTCTTTGATCATTTTCGTCAGTTCTTCTTCAAAATGAGCGGACTGCACGCTGTCCATGGGAGCCGCCGATTCCAGGGTTACATCAAGTATCCCCTTTCGCTCATTCAGCGTTTGTTCGATCTTTTCCAAAAGCGTATCAATGTATCTGAAGCAATTTCTTTCGACTAACAGGCAGATGAAACGTATCGCGTATTCCGCCGCTGGATCAGTGGAGGTTTCGTTTCTTTGAAACGCGTTTCCTTGAAACGCGCTTCTCTGAAGCGAACTCTCCCTCAGTATTTTTTCAAGTTTTACCGAGGCGCCGTATCCAAAGAGGGCGCCGTGAATTGACTTGACCGGCGGTACAAGGGCTTTCAGGCACAGAAAAACAGCGTCTGCGTTGCCGCCCGATACTGCGAAAAACGCCTCCGCCCAGCGATCCCTATGAAACACTTAACTTAACCTCAGTCTGGTGCGGCTGAACAGCAGCACAATTAAATCGAAAAGGAAACGAAATTTCATTATCTGCCTTTTAACGCCGCCAATTCATCAAGCAGCATATTCACGTAACGCCGGTCATCATCGCCGGAAAACTCCCTGGAAACGAGCCTGGAAGAAGCGGCGAGTACCAGAGCGGCGGCCTCGATCTTGAACTTAGCCAGAGCGGCCTGATGTTCCGCATCAAGTTGATTGCGGGCCGCGGTAACAATATCCGCCGCTGCCGCCTTCCCCTCGGCAATGATCCGCTGCGCCTCGTGAGCGGCCTCTTCCCGTGCGTTTTTCAGAATTTCGTCAGCAATATCCTCGGCGTTTTTTAATTTGCCTTCGTATTCCCTAAGCAGCGCCTGCGCCGAAGCCTTGTCTTTTTCCGCCTGATCAATGGAATTCTGAACCCGCTTTGCCCGCTCCGTCATGATTTTCGTTACCGGCTTGAACAATATCTTCCGCAGAATAAAAAACAGAATGGCTATATTGATGATGGTAATTATAAAGGTGACGGAAAAATCAAGCATGGTTAGCTCTATCCCAGCCTGGTGATCAGAAGAATCGCAATAACCAGCCCGTATATGGCTGTTGATTCCGCCAACGCTACGCCGACAAAGAACATCGGTGTAATTTTACCGCTTGCTTCGGGTTGGCGGGCGATTGCCTGTGCGAGTCCCGATGTTGCAATACCGATGCCAATGCCGGCTCCAATACCCGTAAATACCGCAATACCCGCGCCAATCGCAATCAATACACTAAGATCCATTCTTTCCCCCTTTTATTCCTCATGTAATTTTACAGCCTCTGAAATATAGAGGCTGGTTAAAAACACAAAAATTACCGCCTGAATCATCCCATCGAAAAAATCAAAATAGAGTGAGAAAACCATGGGAAGCGCCACCGGAAGCAGCCCTTCGAGCAGGCTCATCATCACATAACCGCCAAGAATATTACCGAACAACCGCAGTGCAAGCGATATAAGCCGCGTTCCGTACTCCATGAGATTGAAAGGCAGCATCATGGGAAGCGGGTGCAGCAGCCGCTTGAACCAGCCGGTAAAACCACGCGCCGCAAAACCGCAGACCAGCACCAGCAAAATGGAAATTACCGCTAACGCCGCCGTAACGTTGATGTCCCTGGTGGGGGGGCGGATCATAAAAGGCGGAACAAACTCATGCCCAAAAGCTTTTATCTCCGGCGGCGAGATAACCCCGATGATATTTGCAAGTAACAGGAAAAGAAACAGCGAACCCATGTACGGGCCAAGGTGTTTTGCAAAAGGGCCGAACTGATTCTTTGCGAAATTGTTGAGGAACTCCACCCCGGTCTCCAAAACCGCCTGCGGCCCCGAAGGTACCTCTTTCAGTTTGCGGGTAAGGAGCAAAGACGCGATGATAAGGATGAGCATTACCGCCCACGAAATAATAACGGTTTCGGTGATGGGAATCTTGAAGTTGAACAGGGACAGAGTGAAAATCGTTTTTATTTCCAGCGCTTCCATTGTTCCTTACCTGTGGAATAATAATTATTTTTTGAAAAAGAAATCGTCCTTGAAGTATTTTTTTAATAGCTCTTCGGATACCTGATCGTGATTGCTCATTCTCGTATAGGTTTCTTCCAGAAATCCCTTGATCGTATAAAAACTGCCCAAAAGGAAAAATTCTGCAACCTTGGTCAAAGCGCCCAGGGACTGGTACATACGCATGGGGTTTTCCGGCGCGAATTCGGTCATCAGGTACTCAATGACCACCTGCTGGGTCAGATTCAGCCCGTAAACCACCTCGGAAACCGGAAAACTGCTGTGCATCCGCTGCTTACCCAGTTTTACGAAAAAATCCCCGACAAGGGAACGATCCAACCCCCGATCCAGAGTCCGCGCCAGTATAGGATAAAAAGCCTTGTTTATTTCGATCAGCCCTTCATCATCCATTGTTTGGTAGTGTTTTAAATGCGGCGCGTTACGGATCAGATCTTTCCATTTGATGGCAAAATCACGGGATTTCAGGTTGAGGTTATCTATCAAAACCCGATCTATCATAATAAGTTAGTATATCAGTATGGGCGGATTTTTACAAGTAAATGTTTTTTTTTAGAAATCCCGTCCAAAACAGTGAGGCTTACTTTCATTATGATGATCGATTCTGTGCCTTTCGGGAGTTTTTGCAGGTTTCCAGCCGGTTTTTTCGGCAATTTCATGGGCGATTTCTTCGGGGGTTTTTTTATCGGTTTGGATGATGATTTTTGCCAAATGCGGATAAGCGGCTGCGCGCCGTTCGTGCAGAGTGCGGTGGGTTTCTCTGGGATTTTCTGTTCGGAGGAAGGGCGGCAGTTCCCTGTCAGAATTTGAGATTCTGTCCCATGCGCTGTCAGCGGAAATGTTGAGGTACACCACTGCGGCGCCGAATTCTTCCAATATGGCGATAGCTTCGGGGTTGTCGATGATCCCGCCGCCTGTGCCGATTACCCGCCTGCCCGATTTGATGATGCCCGATTCGGCGATGCCCGCTATTGCTTCCGTCTCGGCTTTTCTGAATATGGCGGGATCCTCACTGTAAAGCTGTCGAGGAGTCTTTCCGGTCTTTTGCAGAATCAGATCATCAAGGTCTATAAATTTGCAGAAGTAGAACAGCGCCAGTACCTTGCCGGTACTGGTTTTACCCGAATATTTAGGGCCGGTCAGGATTATACTCTCCATGGGTTATATTATAATGGAAAATTTGATAAAATGCCATCAATGTCCGGTTCATGGGTTCTGTTCCTGCTTATTTTAATTTCTTCGATTCCCATTATTGCCGTGTATATTTGGTTCCGCCTTGCCAAACATCAAATTTCAATTGTCCGGTTCTTGTTCGCGCTTCTCGCAGGCGCCGCTGCTTTTTTTCCGGCTCTTATCCTGCAGAATTTACTGTCTTTTTCCTTTCCGGCCCAGGGCAGATTAGCCATGTTTTTTGAGGTTTTTGTCCGCATTGCCTTTACCGAGGAATTAAGCCGCCTGCTGATGCTTTTTGTTTTTTTTAAGATAAGCAGCCGCATTGCCTCCGGACGCACGCCTTTTCGCGGCACGGCAGCAGACCTTCATTCCGAAGGCCCGGACACCCCCAATCAGCCTCTTTCCTTCAACGTTATCAAAATGGGAACCGCAATCGGCCTTGTCGCCGGCCTGGGTTTCGCAATCATTGAAAGCGCCGTCTACGGCGCCTCGAACACCAACGTTCTGCTGTTACGCGCCGTTACCGCCGCCCCCCTGCACGCCGCCTGCGGTTCACGCATCGGAGCCGCCGCAGTAATGTTCCGCACCAGCCCCTTCCAGGCGCTTTTCCGCCTCTTCGCCGCCGCCGCCATTCACGGAATTTACAATTTTATGGCCGCCATGCCCGGTTTCCCCTCAATATTGGCGATCCTTATAACCCTTTCAGCCCTGATGACCTCGATTTTAATAATCCGCGGCGCCCAGGAACCGCAATATAAATAAACGCTCTGACCCGGCTGTTCTTGCGTCATTTGCTCATACCCTCTTGACAAAACCGCAATAAATTGATAGTGTACCAGTAACGACGCAAGGTAGAGCAGTTGGCAGCTCGTCGGGCTCATAACCCGGAGGTCGCAGGTTCGAGTCCTGCCCTTGCTAAAGCGTAATTCCCTATGGGATATAGAAATAGTTAAAGACTACCGGAAGAACCGGCGCCTTAACTCCAATAC
>Ga0082212_10012315_pt1 | contig 10778 bp, 7 predicted proteins | sample TergutNt197P3_FD_71548 | JGI IMG/M metagenome (GOLD analysis project Ga0082212, IMG submission 71548) | Neocapritermes taracua P3 segment gut microbial communities from Petit-Saut dam, French Guiana - Nt197 P3 | ecosystem: Host-associated > Arthropoda: Insects > Digestive system > Gut ...
AACTTGCAAAGCATTGGTTACTTATACTATAAACGACAACTGCACCGGCTGCACCAAGTGCGCCAAAGCCTGCCCCGTAGATGCTATTGCCTACACCCCTTACGAAAAACATACGATTGATGTGGAGAAATGCGTGAAATGTGGGATTTGTGCGGAGATTTGCGCAACGGAAGCGGTGGTATTTAAAGATTAAAGATTTAAAATTTAAGATTTTTATACTGCTTCATCCAACCTCTCAATAGCCAGCCTCCTGTGCGCATAAATTGCCGGGTTTTTTTGTCCTAAAATGTTCAGGGCGCAGAGTACGGCGTTTTTGGCGTCAAGCATAGTGGCGTTTGGCACATTCGAGGGCATCCGAAGGGCGCTCCATACATCTTCCGGAAATTCGTTGGCAGTGGTGCATACGGAAATCAAGGGCCATTCGGTGCGGGCAGAAAGGATAGGTCCAAGCCCGTTGCTCATCCCTACCAGCGCAATAATTACGCCACCTTCGGGGTAAAGTGTGTGCAGCCTTTCCAACTCCTTAGTTACCAACACCGTTTTTTTGTGACCGGAAATAACGGGCATTTCCACTTTCAATCCTGCTAAAATAGGAACATCCGGAAGCTTATCGCTTTCCGAACCGCGCCAAAGCACAAGAGTTTGCTCCGGAATATTAAATGGCGCATCTGTTTGTAAACTCCAAGTACCATTATCCAACACATCGGCAACCACTAATGTACCATCGTCGGTAATACCAAATTCAAATTTGAAATCTATTAACCTGTATCCTAAATTGTTGCACGCACCTTCCAACACCAAGAAACTTTTTCGGGCAAGTTCTTTAATTTGGTTCATCTCAATGTTTTCGGGCAAACTTATTTTACTTTCCTCACAGGCAAGCGGAATAGTATCTGTTGGTTTTGAGAAAAATTCGATGCGCAAACTGTGAAATCGGTAGGGTAATTCATCCTCCTCACTCTTTTGCCTGATAAAATTCTCTACTGCGTATCTGCGTGCCACTACCTCAAGCGGTATAAGTTTGCAGTTTTTTTTCTCCATTTCCGTTTCCGAAAGTTGTGTGATGAAAGCAGTTGGGATGCCTGTCTTTTCAAGAAGTTCAAAAATACAGGCAGCGGTGGTTTGGGTGAATGTACTCATTTTCCTTTGTTTTTTTTGTGTGGCAAAAAAATAAAAAATATTCTTATATCTCATTTTTCTTAAAAAAAAACGGTTAAGAAAAATTGGAGTAACATCGAAAAACATTTTTTTCTATATGTTTGCTCGTCAAAAAAAAGACAATGAAACTCAAAATAAATCACCAAGCAATCGAAGCCTCCGAAGGCGAAACCCTGATTGAAATTGCACGGCGCAACGGTATTGCGATTCCCGCGTTGTGCTACGCAACCGGCTATAAACACCAATCCTCCTGTATGGTTTGTGTGGTAAAAAACTGCGAAACCGGACAAATTATTCCGGCGTGTTCCACTATTGTTGCAGAAGGTATGAGTATTGACAGCGAAAGCGATGAGGTGATTGCGCTGCGCCGCCAATCGTTGGAACTGCTGCTGAGCGACCATATTGCCGTATGCAAACCGCCCTGCGATACAACAAAATGCAAACTACGACAATATGCCAACGAATATCGCGCAAAATGGAGCAAATACCCACGTTATTCGGCAATAAAAGAAACACAACCTCAGCATATTAAAGGCAATTTATGGTTTGATGTTACCAAATGTATCAGATGCGGTTTGTGCGTTTACAACAGCACCAATGGTTTTACATTCAAAGACAGAGGTTTTGGAATGCAGGTGGTTTTGCCGGAAGAGAATGTGAATAATGTGGATGAAAAACTTTGGGAGGTTTGCCCGACACAGAGTCTGTACCATGATTTTAATAAGATTGACATGATTACCAAGATTAAATCAGAATTATAAGAAGATTTGCTTGATTAACAAGATTAAGAATAATGAAAAAAATTAAAATACAAAAAATTAACAAAAATCCCCACAGCCATAATCATGGTAATCAAGCAAATCTTCTTATAATCATGGTTCTAACCTTATGCACTTGTACAACTAAAACTCATAATTCTGATATTTCAAGTACATCATGGGCTATTTTTCGCGGCGATACTGCCCTTACCGCTTACACCAATGTATCGCTGCCGAAAAATCCTGTACTCTTATGGGAGTTTCAAAGCGATGCCTCTACCAAGTCTTCTCCTGTTGTGTACAACAATGTGGCGTACTGGTGTAGCAGGCGCGGGCACATTTTCGGCGTAAATATTGACGGTAAGCAGGTTTTCGATTATGCTATGGAAACGGCTGTAGATGCCACGCCGATGATTCACGACTCGGTACTCTATATCGGACGAATTGACGGGTTGTTGTATGCCATATCATTACAAAAACAAGATACTTTGTGGAGTTTTGAAACGTGGGGGCAAATTGCCGCCTCGCCCAACAGAATTCATTTTGAGGGAAAAGATGCCGTTATTGTAGGCAGTTACGATAACTATCTGTATTGCATCAACAGTAAAACCGGCAAAGCAATGAACCGTTTTGAATCGGGATACTACATCAACGGCGCGGTGGCACAGCACAACAACTATGTCGTTTTTGGCGGGTGCGACGGCTGGGTGAGAATTGTGGATTGTATTTCCGGCATACAAACAGATTCTTTGGATGTGGTAAATTACATTCCTGCTTCACCTGCCATTAGTAACAACCAATGCTACATCGCCGATCATTCCGGAAATGTTTACGAAATTGAAATAGATAAAGGTAAAATCGTTTCATCAAAAAAAATAATTGAATCGAAAGATGAAAGCCACGCATTGGTTTCTGTTCCGGCGGTTTCCCATAAGATAGTTTATGTGGCTTACGATGACCGGTATCTTTACGCCATTAACCGTAAAGATGGTTCAACCGTATGGAAATATTTGTTGAAAGGCGATGTTGGCGAGAGTTCTCCTGTAATTTGTAAAGATAAATTGTTGGTATGTACCAAAACCGGAATCGTTTCCATACACAACACATTAACCGGAGAATTACTATGGGAATACGATACGGGCGAACAGATTATGGCTTCGCCGGCGGTGATAAATGGACGTTTTTATGTATTGACGATGAAGGGGAGGTTGTTTTGCTTTGGAAAGTCTGAACTGTGATTTATATGATTTTCTTGATTACTGTGATTGATTGGAAGGAGTTGCAAGTTAATTGCCAAATCCCATGCTAATGGTTAATAACGAAGTTAGTGCCCCCATTACAATAGCAACAAGCGGAACGAGAATGTTCTCTATAATAAGTAAATATTGTATTCGTTTTTTGTTAAAACCTAATGCAAGATAGAGTTTTACTTCGTTCTTTCGCGCCACTATGTTTTTTCTTATTACAATGATGAAACAGAAGATCCCGAGCAGTAAGCCCAAACCTCCCAATGTCAGAAAAATAGTAAGGTATGTATCTGTTACACTGTAAAACAGTTTCATCCTTTCGCCGGTGGTCATTACACGAACACCGTAACTGTTAAGCGCTTGCGAAATGAGTTCTTTGGTAGTTGCAATATCAGCGTCCGGCACTTTTATCAACATAATTTCGCTGCCGGAAATTTCGCTCCAAATTTGGGAAAACAGCGTTTTATCCATTAAAATAGCCCCTTGAAAAATAGAGTTTTGAATGGTGCCGGCTAAAATGATGGTAACGGGTTCTCCCTTATCTCCTACATAAACAAGCGTATCTCCCAGTTTCTTATTGAGACTCCAAGTTAAAACGGTTTCGTCCACCAAAGCCGGATATAAACTGTTTTTTTTATTATCTGTGTAAATCTGTTTCATCTGCGTGCTAAAATCGTCATTATCAAAAATGGTTTTCGTAATAACAAACTCACCGTTTATCAGTTCGTTCATATCAATTCCCAGCACATTTGGGGTAACCACCTTGTTGAGATTGAGGCAGCTGGCATCGTCGGCGGTGTATTTCAGTAGAGACGTTGCATGTAGAGACGTTGCATGTAGAGACGTTGCATGTAGAGACGTTGCATGCAACGTCTCTACCCCCGTTAAATCCTGCAACCCCAATTTGGCGCGCCCTTCCGCTGTTTCTATGTTGTGATACACCGGCGCCGCCGTTTCGCACCACAGCGAAAAACCTCCGGTGGCTGCGCGCATTTGCGAACTGTCGGCAAAGCCCCGCCGGTTCAGCCCTACCGTAAACACAACAAACACCCCCAACGCCAACGTGACGAATGATAGCAATGCCTGTTTTTTGGTGTAAAGTAATGATGCCCATAATAGTTTTGAAGTGCTGAATTGTATTTTTTTTAACCGCAAAGGGCGCATTGTTGGAACGTTGCGTGTAGAGACGTTGCGTGTAGAGACGTTGCGTGTAGAGACGTTGCGTGTAGAGACGTTGCATGCAACGTCTCTACGATTTGCGCGCACAATGCCAAGATACAACAACATCATTGACAAAACCACCCCAATAACCGCCGCAATGCCAACGGTTCCCCAATTCGGATAGAGGCTAAAACCGTCTGTGTGCGTGGCACCTTTCCATACATTGCCTAACAAGAATAAAATCAAGTATGTATAAACTAATCCTGCTACGATGCCCATTATGGCAGAAATGAAAACAACCGGCACCGTTTCTCGCCAAAGTATTTGTTTAACACACTTAACGGGAAAGCCGAGCGCCCTTAGCAGCCTTATTTCATTGCGCCTGCGGAACAGCATTTCCGACAACGGCACCAACATCAAAAATGCAGCAGAAATGATGATAAAGATGCCCAACGAAAGAAACAGACTTGAAAAATCAACGCCCGATTGGGCTGCCATAATACCGGCTTCACGAGGATAAATCAACTGTATGTCAAACATCTCGTAAGTTAATTCATTTAATTTATCAGTATCGCTAATTTGCAATGCGGTGGCGCACCCAAACGCATTTGCCCATTTGGGCGCCAAAGCGGAATAAGGCACGATGGCTTTGGGAGTGTTGCGGTACTTCTCCCAATACGCCTCATCTTCATCGGTAATTAAACTCATATTGATGGGCAAATCGCTGTTCCAATCGGTGCACCGCTCTACGTTGGACAAGCCCGGAAATTCTGCTAAAAAGATTTTATTTTCCCTCAATTCTTCTATAGGAACTATTTTTTTTATGATAAGATAAAGGCTATCTTCAACCAATGTTTTTAACTGTTTTGAAATAAAGTAACTGATAGAAATGGAGTCACCTGTTCGCGCATTCAATCTTTTGGCGGCATAATCGGAAAGGATAATTTCATCGGATTTTAGCGGTTGTTCTTCGTAATAATCAACGGCAGTAATGAAAGAGTAAGGAATGCGGTTGTTGCTATTGCTAATAGCATTTGCCAAATAGGAAAAAATTCGGTTAGATGGTGATTCGTTTTGGCAAAGGGTTTCAACTATTTTGTTTTGGATAAAAATTCGTTCTGAAGTTAATGTATGATTTAATTTGAACTCTTTGCGCTCTTTGCGTAAACACTTTGCGCCCTTTGCGGTTAAATCGTTTTGCATAAGAGTATCCAAACTATTATCAACAATTAATCCGCAATGCCGGTAATGCCAAGCCGCCGCAAACTCATCTTCCGAAATGATTCTATCTGATAAAATGAGGTTTATTTTTCCGGAAACCTCCAAAACTTCTGCCAATTCTTCTCTGTTCACAAAAACATTGAACGGAATAGTTTGTTCGTTTTTCAAATTCATATTACCTCCTTCTTCAACGGAAACCACCGATTGCAACTCCAATCTCATACTTGTAGTGTATGTATCGGTAACAAACATAGAGCCTAAGGGTACCATTCCGGCGGCGGGCAAGCGAAGAACGATTTGGTTTTGTTTTATTTCGTTAAACAATGCCCGATTGATTTTGGTTTGCCCCTTTTCAATGTGCATATCATCTACCCCCCAAACCGTAACAGGAATCAATTTGCCGGATACGGATACAAAACCGTTGGAAAGTAAAATGCCCCGAATATTTGTGTCAATTTGTGTAAATCTGTGGAGATTCTCTACTTTATTAAGCTCCCCAATAATCGCCGTATCCAAATACGAATATCGTAAAAAAATAACCGTTTCCGTTTTGCCGAGCCGCTCCCCTACCCTTTTTATCAACGAGTTGCGCACCGAATCGCCCACGGCAAGGCTGCCCACAATGACTGCTACTGCAACCATTACAGCAATGGCAATGAGGCGATAAAACGATTTGTATCGCAAAATACTACGAAAATTGCAATGCCGGATGTTCATACTAAAATTCCTTCTTTCAGTGTTAAAATGCGATGAGCGATTGCTGCCGTTTCCTCCGCGTGCGTTACCATTACAATGGTAGTTTTCAATTCTTTATTAACTTTTGCTAACAACAGCGCTACATTGCGGGCGTTTTCGGCATCTAATTGTCCGGTGGGTTCATCTGCCAGCACTAAGAGCGGTTTCATTATCAAGGCACGGCAAAGGGCGGTGCGACAGGCTTCCCCGCCGGAGAGCGTTTCGGGGTATTGCCCGGCAACCGCAGAAATGCCGGTCAGTTTCATCAGCTGCAAGGCATACTCGTGTTGCGCCTCTTCGGTTTTGTTTTGATACGCCAATGTGGGCAACAGAATGTTTTCCAATGCGGTAAGTTGCGGCAATAAACGGTGGTCTTGAAAAACGAATCCTAATTTTTGATTGCGCACAACGGCATAATCAATGTCGGGCGCAGTCATTTCCATAGCATCAAGCATATAACTTCCGGAATCAGGGTGCAAGAGCGTTCCCATAATGGAAAGCAGCGTAGTTTTTCCGGAACCGGAGGCTCCTTTTATAGCGATAAACTCGCCTTTTTCAACGGTTAAATTTACCCCACGAAGTACTTGATTGAAGGAGTTTTTACCGTCGGGGTATTGTTTGGTTATGGCAGATAATGTTATCATATTATCGTTTTTTTTATTTCATAAAATGAATGAACAAAGAAAGAAAAAATTGTATTGTTAATAAAATTACATATAAAAAAATATATTTTTGGCGAAATTTTTTGAAAATGAACAAATTAATAATAAGTTTCAAAGAAGAAAAAAAATCGAAACGAAAAGGAGGTTTGTACCATAAAACGCAAGTTAATCTTGCTTATAATTCAAACCGAATAGAAGGTAGTAAATTAACCGAAGAACAAACACGATATATTTTTGAAACAAACACGATAGGATTCAAAGATCAGGATGCGGTTCCGGTTGACGATATTATTGAAACTGTTAATCACTTTACTGCTTTTGACTACTTACTCGATACAATTGAGATGCCCTTATCAAATACCCACATTAAAGAGTTTCACCGTATTTTGAAAGCCGGCACTTCCGATGCAACAAAAAAGTGGTTTAAAATTGGCGAATGGAAAATGATGCCTAATGAAGTGGGGGGAATAGCAACTTCATTGCCTCAAAATGTAGCAACCGATATGGATAAACTTAACGAATGGTATCATTCTTTACTCAAAATAGATTTTGAAAATATTGTAGAATACCATTATCGCTTTGAAAAAATACACCCATTTCAAGATGGTAACGGAAGAGTGGGACGCTTGATAATGTTTCGTGAATGTTTGAAAAATAGCATCATTCCATTTATTATTGACGATAATCATAAACTATATTATTATCGTGGATTAAGAGAATTTGCAAGTGTAAAAGGTTATTTGATGGATACTTGTTTATCGGCACAAGATACATACACAAAGTGGATTGATTATTTCTATCCTAATCAAGAATGCCTTATTGTTGAATAATAGCAAGTGATGAAAATTCTCCTCATCGTTACCACTTCGGGCAACACCTTTTATTGCAGCAACTGTTTTCGCGATAATTTATATGCGGAAACGTTGCGCAACGCAGGGCACGATGTGGTGGTGATGCCGGTGTATTTGCCGCTTACCGACAAACTTTTTCCGGCAGATACGCCGGTGTTTTTTCCGGCTGCCTCTTACTTTGTGGCGCAAAAGTTCTTCACCAAAAGCAAAATGCCCCACCTCTTTGAAAAGATTTTAGATTCTCAGTATGTTTTGAATTTAGCCTCTTCATTATCCGGCACTACCTCCGCCAAAGGAATGGAAGATATGACCCTTTCGATGATTAAAGGCGAAGGGAATATTTTTACCAAACAGGCAGAAAAGTTAATAGATTGGATTGAAAACCACGAGCGCCCAGATGTTATCCACCTTTCCACTTCGCTGCTGATTGGCATTGCCAAAGCCATTAAAAACCGGCTGAATATTCCGGTGGTGTGTTCGTTGCAAGATGAGGAAGTTTGGATAGACAAGTTGGAAAGTATCTATGCCCAAGAAGCGTGGGCATCTATCGCACAAAATTTAAAATATATTGATAAATTTATCACTTCAAGCGAGTATTATAAAGGAATAGCGTTGCATAAAATTCCGGAAATTAAAGAAATTGACGTGGTGTATCCGGGGGTTCATCTTGAAAAATACAAATCGGAAAGTTATCCGAAAGAACCTACGATAGGTTTTTATTATAGAATGAATTATGAAAACGGCTTGGATATTTTGGCGCAGGCGTTTGTGAAATTGAAGCAGGAAAATGCCATTCCAAATCTGAAACTGAAAATCGGCGGAGGTTACACCAAAGAAAATAAAAAATTTATCCGGCGCATTCAAAGCATTTTAAAGCCATATAATAAAGATGTGATTTGGACACATTATTCTTTGGGCGAACACACGCAATTCTACAAAAGCATATCGTTGATTTGTGCGCCCTTGCGTTTTAATGAAGCGTTTGGACTGTACCTCAGCGAAGCCTTTGCCGCCGGCAGACCGGCTGTGGTACCCAACACCGGCTCGTTCAGCGAAATTGCTCATAACGCCGGCTTGCTGTACACCCCAAACCATTCTGAACCATTGGCAGAAACTATTAAGAAGATGCTGACCAACCCTGATGTTTACGAACAATGCAAAACAAACGCTTTGCAATTATCGCAGGAAAGATATAGTGATGAGAAGGCGGCGGAGAAACTTTTGGAAGTGTATCGTCGTTACACGTTACAAGTGACAAGTAACGTGTAACGCGTAACGTGTCAATATTGAGAAGTTAACAGTTTGAATGTTTTTACCGTGTTTTCGTTTGAAATGGTTAGAAAATAGATGCCGGCTTCAAATTTGCTTAAATCAATACGTGCTGAAGTTAATGTTTGTTTTTCAACGATGATTCTTCCGGTAATATCGGTTACAAAATATTTGTAGTTGGTTTCATTTGTTATTCCTTTAATAAAAAACACTCCATTGGAAGGGTTGGGGGAAATGACAATTTTTTCCAACTGATTTTGAAAAACAGACAAGCAAGTTTCGGAAATTATTTTCAATGTTGTAAAAGGCGACAGGCAGTATTCTTCCACACTACCTACGGGCGCATCAAATTTTTCACGTACAAAATAGGTGATTTCTTCTTCAATGGCTTCGTGTGTAAAAGTATTTCCGGTAAAAAAAGGATCTTTACTATCCAAACTCTCATACCATAAGGCAGTGCCTTCCAAATCAAGATTTATTTCAAAATCGTGATTATTACAACCTATTATATCTTCTATTATTGGGGCATCCGGCATTTCAACGGTAATAAAGTCTTCTTTTTGCATTGTATTTGATCCGTTAATATTAGTTACCATTAAACTTACAGTGTAGATTCCGTTTTCCGTGTAGGTATGCACAGGATTTTTCAAATTACTGGTTGTTCCGTCTCCAAAATTCCATGCCCATGAGGTAGGCATATTCAATGATATATCTTTAAATTCAACCGCTCCTACACAAGTATTTTCAATATTTGCAGAAAAATCGGGGGTAGGCGGTACACCATCCACACATTGGAATATAATTTTAAATCCGGAACCATTAACAGCAACATCAGAATAAAAATGTATTGTAATATATTCTCCGGTAGAAGATATCGTTCCGGGATTTCCCGTGGTGTTGCAATATCTGGTACCATTAATCTGCGTGCCGGTTGAGTTGCCGTCAAAAAATTCAACATAATCGTAATTACAAGTGCTACCTGATCCGGCTTCAATATCAAACTCTTCTATGGTTAAGATTATCTTTTGCGCTCCGGGCGCATGTATAACTAATTTTGAATTAACGTTATGAGGATAAGCTCCATTTGCTCCGCCCGGGTCATAAACAACACCTGCACAACCTTCAATAGTATTCTGACCGGTAATCGGCATAACGACATTGCAAATCATTGAAGAGTTTATTTTAATATAATTTTCTTTCACTATGGTACCACTGCCACATTCTCCGCCATCGGCTGTTAGGGTAACAGTATAAAAACCTTCTTCAGTATAGGTATGCACGGGATTAACCTCTGTAGATGTAGTACCATCACCGAAATCCCATTCATAAGAGTTGCCGTTAAAAGTTTTATTGGTAAATGTAACTATAGCAGGGGTTTCACAATAAATGGTTTCCAATGCTTTAAAACCAACCGAAACGCCGCCTTCAAAAGGTTCTGTAAGTACGCCTACCGCATAAAAAGCATCACCCACAGATTGTACTTCTTCAGTACAACCGCCAAACAATTCCGAGGCTGCAATCAGCGAATAATTGCAAGCATCCATATATTGCGAACTTGGAGTTAAATATTCTGTTAAGGTTTTGTAAGCAAGTTGTTCCGCATTTTCCATACCAATGGGAGTAACATTGTAAGCATTTCCCGAATCGTTGGTTCCTGATCCTCCTTCACAAAGCAGATAAAACCAATAATTCAAAACACCGCTATTGGTATGCACG
>Ga0082212_10012316_pt1 | contig 10778 bp, 13 predicted proteins | sample TergutNt197P3_FD_71548 | JGI IMG/M metagenome (GOLD analysis project Ga0082212, IMG submission 71548) | Neocapritermes taracua P3 segment gut microbial communities from Petit-Saut dam, French Guiana - Nt197 P3 | ecosystem: Host-associated > Arthropoda: Insects > Digestive system > Gut ...
TTTCGACAGCCATATCCTGCAAACGCCTTTGCCTTTATAACTGGCTTTCCATGCGCCGTCAATCCGTTTGATCCCCGCGCTTCCAGAAGCTCTCGATACCGACATCTTGTTTTTCCGCAAATACGCAATAAAATCCAACGCGTTTTTTTTCATTTCGCCGTCAAGCAAATCAGAGATGATATCTTCAATTCTGGGTTTTGTTTTTTGTTTTTCTACCGGTATTCCCGCTTCATGTTTCATCAAATATATATGTTCTTCTTTTATAAGTTTCTTGATTTCTTCTATATCGTCTATCGTAATGTCCGGTATTTCAAGCACATACGCGCCGCAATGCGATTTGATTTCGCCGTCGGAAAATGTGTGTCTATATGTATGCGATTCGGGTTCCCCCATACAAGACGCAGAACAACCGCCGCTTGTGCAACGGGCGGCACGGGTAGGATATTTGAGGATATACTCTCTGACAATTTCGGCGAACTTATTTGAATAATCTTTGCACGCCGAATATTTCAAAGAAAAATACGGGGTTCGCTCCCTGTCTTTGATGCCAATTTTAGCAATCGGTTTCGTGTGCGAACCGTGCTTGAATAACATATAGCCCTTTTGTTTTATCGGGTTATAACCGAACTCAGATAGACATGTTATGATATGTTGGTATAACGGCTTGATTTCATCTCCAAGCTCTGATAAAAATGAATTTATCAATTCTTCCTGTCTTTTTATTTTCATTTAGAACGATTCCTTTCGTACATTATATAAACTTTTTACGCTATAATGTATCCTGTTATTTTAATTATACCATTTTTAATATGACAACAGAGCGTCATATTTCACCCGAACGCTTTGTTAATCTTTATAGTGTGCTTGACAGAATCATTCGTACTCGACTATATATTTTGAATATTTGTTCGCTTATTTTATTATATCATAGGCTTTTTCTTTTTTCAAGGAATTTTTCCATATTCATTTATTTTTTACATTTTTCGTCCAATAATTTATACATCATTTTTACTTAAAATATAAATATACGCAGAAAACGGCGATATTTAAAATTAACAGCAATGGTACGCCTATTTTGAATTTCATGTGTTTTGTTTTGTGCCGGAATATCTGCATACCCAATAATGCGCCCGTTCCGCCCATGAAAACAGCCGATAATATTAGCGTTTTTTCGCTGATACGCCGGCTGTTTCGTTTCGCTTTTTGTTTATCCAAGCCATACATGGCAAAAACGATAATATTCCAAATGATAAGTATGATTATAATTATTTCGATTTTTATATCCGGTAACTTTTGCGCTCCTTGTTAATCCCACTTCTGAACTATAAGTTTTTTTTGAAGTATCTTCAGCTCTGACTGCCTATCTTTATAATCCGGCAGAACTCCCTGAACTATTTCCCAAAAACGCGACGAGTGATTATGTTCGCGTATATGCGCCAACTCATGCACCACGACATAATCAATGACGTCATCGTCTGCCATGACGAGCCGCCATGAAAAATTTATGCTGTTCCTGCCCGAACACGAACCCCAGCGTGTTTTTGCGCTTGTTATTTTGACGGCTACCGGATTTACGCTCATCTCTTTTGCGTATTCGCTGACTTTATTATGGATTATACGTTTAGCTATTGCCTTATATACCTGAACAACCGCGCCTTTGATTTCATCGGGCGCAAGATTCGGCGGCAGATAAAAACATTCTTCGTCAAAACCGGCACGTTTGCCATCTTTGATTTTGATTTGATATATATTTCCGGCAAGCATTACCATATCGCCGTAGTTCAGCGTAAATTCGGATTTTTCCGCATTAATCTGTTCGCGCAGTCCGAGAGACTTTTCAATCCACTTTTCTTTTGACGCAATCACTTTTTCTATATCGCTCTTGGGCATTTTCAACGGAGCACGGATTTCTACCGCGGCGTCATTTGTGATATATATGGCAACGGTTTTTCGCCGTGAGCGGACGAGTTTGTATGGTATCATATAATCAACCTTTTCAAAATACTAATATTACGCTTATATTGCTTTAAAATCCAATCTAATAAATTGCTTCCCGTTTGGCAAGTCATATATAACTCGATTAATGGTTACGAATCCGTTTTCATTCATTAATAGTATGATTAAATCTTCATTCTCTTCTTCTCTCTGTTCGGCAATAATATCAAAAACATGCTCAAATCCCGATTTCGACACAGCTACCCCATCGGGATTTACTTGTATTACGCATGATATAATTTGATTTTTCCTCGGCAATCCAGCTATAATCTTAATAAAATTGTCAAGATGTATATGCTTAATCAGTAAATTGGCAATTATTAAATCACTTTCCGATATGACTTTCACAGTTTCGTCTGTATCTGTCATCAAGTCTAATTGAAAAAGAAAAAGCCTTGATTCTATATCCTTATATCGCGCTCTGCACTCATCAAGAAAATGTTCGTTTATATCAATACCAATAACTTTAGATATTCCGCACGGAATAATATGCTCTAACCCGTTTCCGTTTGTAATCCCCAATATAGCAGCACAAGAAATGGAACGCTGTTCTTGCGGAAGCAGTTCAAACTGTTCTTTGATTATTTTGTTAAGCATTTGCGTTTGTGCTACATTCGGGTGAGACATATGTGCGTCATAATCGTTAGGCTTAATAAAATTCCAAGCGTTATCTTTCATAAATATTTTCCTCTATTTTACAACTCTATTTCCTGCCCTGGCTCAATGATTAGTTTGTTCGGCGCGTCCCATTTTTCGGCTTTTTTACGCACAGATTCGCCGGGTTTCAAGTGAATCAGAATATTATGCTTCGCACCGATAATCCGGGCGCATTCGGCGGCTTCCTCCAATCCCATATTGAATAACCCGTCGCCGGGAAATAACGCGTAATCAAGTTCCATAACGGCGAATGTCTCCATTTGTTTTGTCTTGGATGTGTCGCCGCTCGCGTAGATTTTTATACCGTCAAGCGTTATGATATATCCGACGCATTTCGCGGGGTCATGTCTTTTATTGCCCGCTTCAACAGCCTGAATATATATGCCGCCAATATCAAAACTGTTATGTTTTCCCCCAGCGAGAGCTTCTTCGTTGGTTATAATCCGGCACTCCTGTTTTTTAGCGCATTTCTTGATTTTGTTATGGTCTCCGTGCTGATGGGTAACAAGAATTATGTCCGCAGGCGCGTCGTAACCTTTCCCCTTGTACGGGTCAACATAAATAACGCACCCGTCATTGGCAGTCAAACGGTAACTGCCGTGACCTTGAAATAATAATTTTGACATAAATAGTCCTCCTGTTCTTGTGTTATTTATTTTTTGCTCTGCTGCCCGTCATAATGGCTTTGATAGCCCTGTACCAGAACGGCTCCATACGTTTTTTGACTTTCTCCAATTCCTTTGAGATTTCAATTTAATAGCGTAAGACAAACCGTATAACGCTTCAATAGCAGTGGAATATTCCACGCTCGTGTTAGGATTACCCTTTCCGTCAACGGCGATATACGTCATTTCCGGCACATCTATAATGGCCGGCGTGGTTTTAGGTTGGTATAATTCTTTTTGGGTTTTCTTATAATCTATCGGCATTTTTCGTTCTCCTTACTCTCGGTTTTATCAAGTCATAGCTCCGTTCAATCATTCGTTTTAGTTCGTCCTCCGGCACGTCACCGTCGATAACAACCGTGTTCCAATGGTCTTTATTCATGTGGTATCCGGGCGTTACGTCTTTGTAGATATGACGCAGTATATCGGCTTCGTTCGGCTCGCATTTTAGGTTTGCTATAAGCTGTCCGTTATGTACGGTTATGAACGCGAAACACTTTTTATTAATTTCGTGACGCATAGCGGTCCACGCGCTTTCGTCGATTACAGAATCAAAGGGATAATCCTCGAAGGTGAGCGGGAACGTCAGGCAATATTCAATTAATTTCTGTCTTTTCATAATTCTTGTCTTTCCTCACTTTCCGGTCAACCGCGTATAATCCGTGCCCCAACAATATAATAAATGCCAATATTCCCGCGATATATGCAAGCGTCATAACTCCGAGTCTGTCGAAGTCAAGGAAAAAGTACGGAAACCTCACGGGTACGGCGGTTGCTTCCTCCAAAACATTCTCAAACGTATCGGCGAAATGATAGACATAACCCGCCAACCCCGCGATACTGGTGAAAATCACATAGAAAAGCGGAAATATACAAGTAAAATATGCGTCGCGGTATTTCAAGCACTTCGCTTCGGAGAACAGTATGTAGTCTGCAAGGCACAGCAACGGAGTTACGCCGTGCACCGCCAAATTCTCAAACGATAGCAGATAATCTATGCCGAGCGTACCCGCAAGCAGCGTCCAGAAAACGATAAAAGTCACAAGCACATTCACTACGCAGACCATTTCGAAACGTACAAAAAATCCGGCAGTCCCTCGTGTATCCTCGCGCAGACTCTTTACGGTTTTTATAGAGAGCATGGCAAACAGAACAATTGCGAGCAGATTGCTCTGAATCGTATAATACATAAAACTGTGAAAACTAATCATACCGTCGAATATGCCAATCTGTTTCATCAGCCCTACGGCGGCAAACAAAAACGCTGTCAGCCGAAACGCAAGGGCAAACCGCTTGTTTTGTATCATGACTCGTCTCCCGTTTATACTTTTATAGTTATATCATTTTTTTTACAGTATTGATTAACGTATGACTCTTCCGAACACTCAATCATAAGACGGGAACAATTCCCAAAAGCTAAACCGCCGATATACGCCACATTATCAGGTAAAGATAGAGTTTCTAAACTTCTGCACCAATGAAACGCCCCGTTCCCGATACTTTTAACTCCGATAGGCATATTTATGTTTGTTAAGCTCACACACATATTAAACGTCTGGTCTTCAATGATTTCTATTCCCTCCGGTATATTTATACTTTTCAGATTTTTACAATGGCTGAATGCACCATGCTCGATAGATACAATACTTTCGGGCAATTCTATTTCTGTAAGACTTTCGCATCTACCGAATGCGTTGTAGTCGATACGCTTGACGCTGGCGGGTATGTTTATTTCATTCAAATTTTTGCAACCGCTGAATGCGCTGCCTTCAATAACCGTTACACTATCGGGTATATATATGCTTGTCAGATTAATACATTCGTCGAACGCGCCTTCCAAAATCGTTTCAACACCGTCAGGGATTTCATAAAATTCTTCATCAAGCCCGCATGGATAACATATAAGAGTTTTTTCGTCTTTATCGAATAATACGCCGTCGATAACGGTAAAATAATCGTTATCTTCGTCCATGGTTATTTCCGACAATTCTTCGCAACCTGAAAATGCGAAACCTTCGATAACCTTGACGCTTGCAGGGATTTCAACGCTTTTCATATTCGTACACCCGCAGAATGCGCCTCTACCGATATTTTCTACGTTTTCAGGGATACATAAATTTATAAAATTACAACTTGCGAACGCTTCTTCGCCAATACTTATGACGCTATCCGGTATATCTATTTCAGTAAGGCAAACGCATTCGTAAAATGTTTTCTCTCTTAATTATATCAATACCTTCAGGCAGATTTATTTCTGATAATTTTATGCAGGCATTAAACGCCATATAACCGATTTCTTCTACGCTTTCCGGTATTTCTATGTTTTCCAATCCAACGCACCTGCTGAACGCGGCATATCCGATTTTTGTGATTCCATCATGCAATATTACTTCAACCAGTTTATCGCAGCCACTGAATACGCGGTCGCTGATTTCCGTGACTTTTTCAGGTATCGTCACAGAAGTTAAACTTTTACATTCGCTGAATGCCATACTTTCGATATTTTCAATGCTGTCAGTCAAAATGATTTCCGAAAGATTTTCACAATACGAAAATGCGCCGTACCCTATAGTTGTTACGCTATCAGGTATTTCAACGCTTATTATGTTATCGCGTTCGTAAAAAGCCTCTTCGCCGATTGCCGTATATCCGTTCGGAATGACTATATAATCGCCTGTATATTTTTCGGCGTCTTCCGCTGTAAATATCTTTTCATTCGTTTTTTCCACGCTTTTTCCTCCGAATCTATTTTTATATTATGTTTATCACATCAAAACCCACTCTGTCTTGCGTATATCGTCAAAAATTTCCTCCATGGCTGACTCTACGTGTTTCTTATTTTTATCTGAAATATCCTCAAACAATTCAAACATCATTTTTGTGTTTTTCTTCCGCCATCTTCCCACCACTTCGCCGTTAAGCAAAATCGGCGGCATTATTATGCCCGCAAGGTTGAATATACCGCGAATATGTTTTTCCGGCAGATATATACTCTCTTTTTTCTGATAACCAAGCATAAGCTGGTCGAAACCCGCAAGTAGTATGCAACGCGGAATCTCGGGATAATCGCCTTTTAATTCTTCCAAATAAAAATAACTTTTACTGTCGATTTCAATTTGCATGAGCGGCAGTTTTTGCATGATTTTTTTTGCTTGCGTTTGCGAGCAGCCAAAATAATACGCCGTATCCCTTATAGTCGCGGGCGCTATATGCGTAAAATATCTCTGCATCATTTCGAGTAATGCTTCATCTTCGTTCATCGGCACATACGACGGAGATAACGCAAACGCTTTTTTCTCCTGCACGACATAGTTTATGTAACCGCGCAAACATAAATCCTGTATCCCGCCGCCCCATTGCTGGAACATCTCACCCAATTCATGCTCTGTAATACCGTGTTGTAAGCATATTTCTTTAAGTTCGTCGCGGGTTTGCATACTTTCTTTGAGCGAATCAAGGATTATATGCGAAAAATGACGCTGACGCTCAGGGGTAAGCAGCCATTGCCTTGTTATATGGTGAACATAGCCCTTGAAATCATCGGAACGATATGGGTGATTCTCTCTTTTATACCGGAATAATCCCAAGTCGTCTTCTGCAAAAGCGTGAATTGTGCCGCGAACAGTCCAATTTTTGACGAGTCCGTCCCCGAAATTCTCTTTGGTTATATTCTCATTGCAGCGTATTTTGAGCGAATGAAACACATTCACCATGATTTGCGCCTGAAACCCGTTTAAATCATGGCAGACCGTTAGTTTATCGGCTTTTTCCGTCAGATGCTGACGGCTTAATTGTATTTGTTTTAGTTCTTGTATTGATAACATCAGATTTACCGCCTATATAATTACTATTTTTATAAATATCGCCTGACTTTCCCGCAATACGCCGCATATTCCTCTCCGTAATGAGATTTCAAAAACTTTTCCTCCCGCATTACCTGCCGGTGAATCGCCAGCGCAAACAAAATCACAGCCGTTATAATGACGATGTTCCGGTGAATGAGAAATAATCCTGTGAAAAACATCAGGAAACAAACGTATATAGGATTACGGCTGATTGAAAACATACCGGTCGTAACCAGTTTATCGGGGTTTTCCTCGTCAATCCCAACGCGGAAAGAGTCCCCGAAACTCGCCAGCGTCAATGCGAATCCGGCTATCGCTGACGCGCACAGCGCAAGTCCAACCCAACCGGGAATAACAGTTTCCCAAAACGGCTTAATTAACGGCTCCCACATGGGTAACCCAAAAGTTTTCGCTAATACGGTATAAGCAATAGCCAATACCATGGGAACCAGTATGAAATCGCTTTTGTCGGTCGCTCCGAAAACAAGCGCTTTGATTCCCTTCTTCCGCATGATTGCCGCACGTATCAAGACAATACCGACAAACGCTATAAAAGCGCACACGCTCAGTATATTTTGAAGATTCATATATTACCTCAGTATCTTTATTGAAAAGTTTTAGGATTGGAATAACCGGGCTTAACCAGAACATTATCTTTATCCTTGATAAATTCGTCGTACACACCCTCCCATTCGTCGAAACCGTACTCTTCTACTGATACCGAAATATACTTTTCCGGTTTCCCCATGGTTTTGTTGACGATTGCGCTGATTTGCTCCGCGGCTTCCTGAAGCTGTTTCTGCGACGGTCCGCTGATGGTTTTGATTACGATATGCGGCATATTATTTTTCTCCTTTTTTAATTAATTTTTTATTTATAATATATTTAATACTTTCATTTTGATTATAAAATTAAAACATAGCCGCTGTTTTCTGTAAAAGCCTGATTTCATCTTTCGTCAATGACCTTGTGAGCGTTTTTGTGTCGATTGTATCAGGCAAAGCAAGAACATCAACTTCGAAAATCGTTTTTGCAAGCACACACGCATTAAGATATGCGCCGCATGAGTTCTGATGTTCGCCGTCTGTATCATATAAATCAATGATTCCGCGCAGTGAATGCCATGCCGTTCCGCACCGGGCAAGCAAACAGCCGTCAAACATTCCGCAAAGCTTCTCATGCGCGTCGTCAACAGCCTGCTGTCCGTCAGGATTGTTTTTCTCCGACCATATGCCAAATAAAACCGGGATAGATTGAACAGCCTGTATTTCTTTGATAAGCGGGATTCCTTGTTCAATCAATATTTCTTCTCCGTCAAACGGGTGCGCTTTTTGCTGTATGACTACAAAATCATAATTCCCATGCCGAAGATTTGGCAATGCACAGTTAGAGCTTAAATGCCACTGCCAGTTTTGCCCTCCTTGCGTACACATCGCCGCGTGAACTTCGATTCCTGCCTGTTTACAAATATCTGTGAACAGCCACAGCAAATTTTCAACGTAAGTATGGCTGTTGCCAATAAACAATACTTTCTTCATAATCCGGCGGTCTCCTTTAACTTTTAACTCTTGGGCTTTATGTTATTTAACTGGCACGCAAAATTCACATTTCCCGTCTTCGACCAAATCATACTGATAACGCTCCAAAATGGGTTTCGCCGTATCAAGCTGTAATCCTTCTTCTTGCAGGCTTTGGATACCGCAAACCCAGAACTCCTGTACTGCCTCTGCTGTATGCGGAATAATAAATAACCGCGTATTTGCCGCCGGGAATTTCGCCACGCTGTACCGATTCGTCTGCGGGGAAATCAACCGACGAGACCAAACACACATCATAGCGGCATTGTTCAGGCGGCGTATCTGCCGGATTGTCCCAAGCGATTCCATATATGATGCTGTCTTTAAACAAACCACGCATATCAGCCCATTTTTTCATTTCCGCCATTAATTCATAATTCTCAACTCCATACGCCCCGATTCTTCGCATATATAATACAGGCTGTTCGGGAAGCTGCTCAATAATATATTTCATAACCAATCCTCTTTTTTAATATAATTATAACGGTACAAACCTGCATAAAAGTATTATACAAAATAAAATGGATGATAAAATGAAATTTTTAAAAATAATATATAAATATATACCCGGTATATTTATTGACTGATTATTTTTCTCGTGAATCATCTGAGAGAAAACCGGAAACGAAACCAGACGACTATGTAGAATTTCACTGACACAGTACTCAATTACGGGATTAGTGTCAAAGTGACTTACGAGTATTAAACAACGCTGTATGCTACATGCGTGCCTGAGTCGTTCAGTGAGGTGGTTGGCTGAATACTGGAAGATGTAAGTCTGATTCTCGGCAGTGTTCAGTTGCCGCCTTTACCCATAATGCCCTGATGTTATTTGTGTTGAACTGACTGCCTTGTATTACTACGTGTTGCAGTAATACACATAGATATTAGTGAATATCTTGTCACTGTTTTGTTCACTGTATGTTTCGGCACTGGTGCACAATTTTCGGGTAAATACTTTTCTTCTTGGAAAGTCTCGTAATCACAGTGCATACGGTTAATGTTACTAGTGATAATAAACTCAAGATTAATTTAAACCGCCTTCAGATAATTGTTTGAAATATGAAATAATAACACTTTAAAATTATGTAAAGTTAAAAGGTAAAATTCACCGTAGTAGACAGCATGAAGGCCCGGAAGGGGAGAAGAGAAAAAGCTCTATGCTTTCTTTAATCCCGGAACTAGATGGAGGTGGCTGATCAACTCCACGCCCCGGCCGCTTTGGCTCTGGGAAAGAGACACAGTACCAAATGCAGGGGAGGCTGGGAGGGCCCATACGGCCGGTCTGGACGAGGGCGGGTAGTATCGCGCCTACTGGGATTCGATCTCAGGCTTATATGTGTCAATATCTGTTTAGACGTACTGTAGGTCTAAACAAAGCCGTGAATAAACGAAGATTCTTTCGTTTGAAAGCATCAATCACATGTAATGTGTAAAGAGATTTCAAATTAGGTGGAATAAGGTTGCTTTTAAAAACTGGAAAGCATAATTTGCAGGGTTCTGTTTCCTTCTAACTGAAATTGTCAGTCAACAGAGCTACTAAGCATAATTCATATAAGTACTGCGTGGTTAACCGTGGTTAGTGTACGTAATTTAATTAATCACCATGATGTTACTAGGAAATTAACAGGGAATTATGGAGTTTCCATTTTAAGAGTCGTTACGCGAACGCGCGTATATCGCCTAATTTTATGTTCTGTTGACAGTGGACCTCAGTATAATTACATTTAATGACCAAATTGACGCACAATTCTTTTTTTGTGTATGTTTATTTCAATTCTCTACATGTTTCGAACATTCAAGTGCTCAGCATCAGGAGATTCAATTGTATCCATACGATATCTGGCATATGTCACTCTATGTAGGTGACCATCTGGTATGCAGGTTTGGACGGAACTCCGTCCAAACCTGCATACCAGACGGTCACCTACATAGAATGACATACACGTATACCTGATATCGTATTGATATAATTGGATCTCCTGACGATGAGCACTTGAATGCTCGAAACATGTAGAGAATTGAAATAAACATACTCA
>Ga0082212_10012317_pt1 | contig 10778 bp, 7 predicted proteins | sample TergutNt197P3_FD_71548 | JGI IMG/M metagenome (GOLD analysis project Ga0082212, IMG submission 71548) | Neocapritermes taracua P3 segment gut microbial communities from Petit-Saut dam, French Guiana - Nt197 P3 | ecosystem: Host-associated > Arthropoda: Insects > Digestive system > Gut ...
ATTATCATCAGTGCAAAAGATTTTCCGCGTCACTGGAAAACAATGACCCGCTTTGTCCGATTTTTCCGACAAAAAAACGAATGCCCCATTCTCCTGCTTAAGGGGGAAACCTTTCCCAAAGATGAAGCAAACAAGGCAAAGATCCTGGAGATAAACGGCGTTATTTCCGAATCGTTAAACAACCCCGACGAGACAAAAAAAATTCAATCCTTATTTGCCCGTCATGACAAACGGTCGGCTTCCGGCGTCAGGCAGGAAAGCCGGAACAGGCTGGGTTTTGTCTTTTCGCACCCTGTAAATGAAAAACTGGTTACCGGAACGGTAAAAACGGTTACCGCCGACGGTGTTACTTTTGAACTCGATCAGCAGGGATTGGCGGAAGGTTTAAAATTAAATACCAAAATTAATGCCTGTTCCCTTAGGGCAGGCAAGGATATTTTGTCTCCCATCTGCGCTGTACGCAGGACAGGGAAAATCCTTGCCCTGGATTTTCTTTCGTTCCCCGGCGCCGAAAAAGAAACCCTGGATATGTACCTGGGTTAAACTGTTATGCTACGTCGGCAGTTGTGATAGTTAGTTTTCCATCTGCTTTGCGGGTGGCAATATTCCGGAAATAAGTACTGTATTGCTTGTCCATTACCGCCACATGGGTTAAAACCCAGGCTTTTAAATAATGGGCAAATTTTTCCAGAACCAGCCTTTTACCTGTACCAAAGTCCATTGCGCTCTTAACAACAGTCATTGTAAATTCATCATGCGTTTTTTTATGTTCGGCATATCCGGGAAACCTGGTTGCCTTCATGTACCTTTCTTCTGTCGAGAAGTGTTCTTTTATATAGTCTACCGCATTCTGAATAACTGTATTAAACCAGGCGCGTTCTTCTTCTTCGTTTCCTGTTGCATGGGCAAATAAATCATTGACAAAATCCAGAAGCCCTTTGTGCTGGTCATCAATGATTTGAATCCCCATTGAGTACGACTCAGACCATTTGACATGATTCCCGCTGGCCAATACCGTGCTGGATTTAAGTTTTAGCATAATAAACTCCTTGTTGGGGGTTTCCCCATAATTTTTTGTTCTACACTGTTAATATAGTTATAAAGAATTCACGGATAGCACCTGACGGGGAAAATGATTTATCGCAAAATACACCCTAAAACGGGAAGTGTAGATTACCATTTATTTAATTGATTTTTGCTGCCAGGCATGCAATAATAATGGCATGAAAAGAATAGTAATCTCCATATTAATGATTGCAGCCCTGGCAACAATGGTCTGGGGGCAGGCGTCGCCAAAGACGGCAGGTGAGTTTATAACACGGGGCATTCAATTTGCCATACAGGGAGATTACGAAAAGGCAATCGCCGACTTTTCCGAGGCAATAAAACTGGAACCCAAGCAAAGTGCTGCCTATGCGCTGCGGGGAAGGGCCATATATGCCAGTGTGTCAACGGTAACAGGCGTAAGCGAAAATTTTAGCAGTATTAATACAACTTCATCTTTCGAAAAACCAGCACAAGAACGGGTGCGCGCTTTCGACAGGGCAATTGCAGATTATACCCGTGCAATAAAACTGGATCCCAATAATTCCAATACTTACAGGGAACGCGGGAATGTTTATTCCAACAAAGACGACCCAAATAAAGCCATTGCGGACTACAATCAGGCGATCAAGCTGGATCCCAATTATGCCCGGGCATACAGCAACCGCGGTAATGCATATTACCGAAAGGGCGACATTGCCAGGGCCATGGCTGACTACAGCCAGGCGATTAAGCTGGATCCCAATTATGCCATGGCACATAATAACAGAGGCCTTATGCATGCATATAATGGCGATTTTGATCAGGCCATCGCAGACTTCAGCCAGGCGATCCGGCTGGAGCCCAACAATGCTGATATGTATAACAACCGGGCTACTGCATATTATGATAAAGACGACTTTGACCGGGCAATAACGGATTACAACCAGGCAATCCGGCTGGAGCCTAATTTTGCCAATGCATATTGCAACCGCGGTAATGCATATTATTTTAAAGATGACATTGATCGGGCTTTAGCAGATTACAATCAGGCGATCCGGCTGGAACCAAATTATGCTTATGCGTATATCTGCCGGGGTATTGTTTATTACGATAAAGACGACTTTGACAGGGCACTTTCTGACTACAACCAGGCGATCCGGATGTACCCCAAGATAGCCTATACATATAACCTGCGCGGTAAGGCATATGCAAAGAAGGAAAACCTGGATAAGGCAATAGCGGACTACAGCCAGGCGATCAAACTGGATTCCGGTTATATCAATGCGTATTGGAACCGGGGCAATGCATATGGTTTAAAGGGTGATCTGAATAAAGCAATTGCAGATTTTAGCCAGGCAATTAAAAGGGATCCAAAATTTTTTAGTGCGTATGCTAACCGCGGCTATACGTATCATTTAAAAAAGGACTATAAACGCGCCATTGCAGATTATGAAGCGGCGCTGCGTATCGATCCGAATGATGACGATGTTAAGGCTTTGCTCGAAGATGCCCGGCGGGGGCGGTAGGGCTAAAAACACAATAAAAATTCCTGTCGACAACCTCTTCCAATTCAGCCATTTCGGTTCCCTGTTTTGCTCCCGCTTCTTTGCGTATTTTTACCGCCGCTTCCAGAATCGCGCCTATATCCTGCCAACAGGAATATGCTTTGTTTTGCAGCGGCTGGTAGGGGGCGTCTGTTTCCAGCAATAAATGTTCTGCGGGAAGTTCGGCGCAGGAGCGGATTGCGTTTTTGTGGTTAAGGAGAAGGGTAGTGCCGAAAGAAAAAAAACATGGTATGCCTTTGCGGATCAGGGAAAACGCTTCGTCGGGGCTGCCGGGCCACGAATGGAACACAACAGCCGGAAGTTTTTTTAAGGTTTTTGTATGGGGAAATATTTTATGCATGGCGCGCCGGACATGAAGGACAACCGGCAGATTATACTGACGGGCAATTTCCAAATGTACTGTAAATAATTCATCTTGTATAGTTTCGGTTTCTTTGTAACTTTGTGAATACAGGTCATAGCCGCATTCGCCCACGGCGGCAATTCTGTTTTCGGCTGCAAGTGTCGTTATTAATGTTAGTGAGTCGTTAAAATCTGCGGCAGAACAAGACGGGTTTTCCTTTCTATTGTAGGCAGGAAGCTGCGGGTGAACGGCAAAACACGGAAAAACAGGCGCAGCGCTATCGGTTTTTGCAGAGGCTGCCATTTTTTCGTGAAATAAAAATTCTTCTTTGGTGCATGAACTGGCAGCACATGCTATGCCTAGGGCTCTGCGTTCTTTTTCCGCATCGGGAAATAATTCAAGCAAATCCTGCGGGTGGGCATGGGCGTCGCAGGCCATTTATTACTGGTTGTCCTGGAGGGCGGTGCTTATGCTGGATATGGTTCTTTGCAACGATTCAATCTGCTGGGATTGTGAAGCGTTTTGCGCCCTTAGGCTTTCCACTTGCCTGTCCCGCTCGGCGATGGTTTCTTGCAGTTCCGCAAGGGCGGCATTTTGCCCGGCTATCGCTGCTGACTGGGAAGCGACTTGCTGCCTTAGGGCTTCTTCCGCACCTTTGCCGGGCAGAACCGTGGCAGGTTCTTCTGCCTGAATAGCAGTAAATGAAAAGCCGGGAGTTTTCTGCGCTTCCCCTGAGAGTTTAGAAAACTCTTCCCGGGCCAATTCCATTGCTGCCCTGTCCTGGCCGGAAATATCTTCCAGGAACCCTAGCTGTTCTGCAAGCCTTTTTTCCCGCTGCCGGACTTCCTCTTCCCGAACCCTTGCCTGTATTAAAAGCTGCGTTTTTTCCTGCTGCAGGCGGGTCAGGCTTTCCCGGTATTCTTCCTGCCTTGCCTTAAGTTCTTCCAGGGCTTTCCGCTGTTCGTCGGTTAATGTTTCCAGTGAATCAAGCCTTTCAAGTTCGCTGTCAACTTCTGCAATACGCCTGTTCATGGCGTAAATGGCGTCGTTTTTTTCGTTAAGCTGGGAATTTGTTTCGCTGATAATTGCACGGATCAAAGCCTGCCCGCTAGTGCCAAGGCCGGATGTCCGTATTTCCGCCGCATCTGTCTGTTGAAACGTAAAAAGCAGAAAGATTCCCGCCGCCAAAATAACAACAGCGAAAATATTAACCCATAAAGGAAAAACTCCCCGTTTGGCAGCTTCTTTTTTGGAAGGGAGCCCGGGGGCGGCAACGGCATCACGGGCGGAAGCGCTTTCTATACGCCGGTTAATCTCGCTCCGTTCTTCTGCTGAAAATATCTCTATATCTTTTTGATTATCCATAAGCCCTTTTTATTTGCCGCTGTCTACCGCTACCGCTTCCTTTGTTGCAAGGCGCACCCCGCCTGCCTTAATGCCCTTTACATTGTAATCCTGCGCCTTGAACGCTTCGCTTAATACTTTTAGGCGGGGCTTTGGTTTATATTTAACGGCAAAGGTAAATCGCTGCCTTGTGTCCCCGTGTAGCACCGTACAGCCGTCGCTTAACAGGGCGTAATCTTTGTTCATAATCCATCCTTCGATCTGGAAACGTTTTATGCAGGGGTATCCGGTTTTGGGCTCGGTGTAGATTATGGTAAAAATTATCGAAGAAATAATATCTTTATTTGCTTCGCCTATGTACACCGCTTTGGGCCCGATAAAAGCCTTTTCCGGAATATCGGTAACCGACCACAGGCCGTTGCCCCGTATCACAAGAATTCTGTCAAAGGGGGACAGTTCCGCAACTACTTCGCCGCCGGAAACGGCAGTTCCCAGATATCCGCTTCCGCTGTCGTATTTAAGCTGCACGTCTTTGCGGACTACTTCCTTTACGTCTATTTTGTCAAAGAGCCCGACCTTGGTGCGCCGCCTTCCTCCGTTCAGTTCTTCGTCCGCTTTTATTTTGCCGATGATCCCGTCAAGATAACGCAGCGCATAGGCGGTAATGTTTTTAAGATGGTGGTTTATTTCCTTAATCCGGGCATTAATGGCATCCATTTCTTCATGGGCTTTATTAATATCAAAGAGTGAAATCCGCCTGATAGGAATTTTAAGCAAATGTTCCACGTCTTCTGCCCTGACACCCCGCGAGCCGATTTCTTTTGCAAAGGGTTTAAAGCCTGCAATTACCGCATCGTTGACCCCTTTGGCGGTTTTCATTTTTTCTATTGCTTTGTAAATGCGTTCTTCGATAAAAATCCGTTCCAGGTTTCTAAGGTGAAGTTTTTCCAGTAGTTCGCTTTTTTCCAATTCCAGTTCTTTGGTAAGTATCTTTACCAGGAGTTTTGAGTGATATTTTATGACTTCGGTTATGCTTATAACCACAGGCAGGCCGTTTTTTATAACCAGGAGGTTTGCCGAAATGGACTGCTCGCATTCGGTAAAGCCAAAGAGGGCGTCTACCGTTTCTTCCGAATAAACCCCCCGAGCAAGGCGGATTTCTATTTCTACTTTTTCTGTTGTATAATCGCTTATCCCCTGTATTTTTATGCGCCCCGCCTTGGCTGCGCTTTCTATGCTGTTGATGATGCTTTCCGTTGTCGAGCCGAAGGGAAGTTCCCGGATAACAATGCGCTTGGGGTCGGAAGTGTCGAGTTTTGCCCTGACAAGGACTTTGCCGTTGCCGTCCTGGTAATCCGAGACATCGACCTGCCCCCCTGTGGGGAAATCCGGGTACAATTCGAATTTCTTTCCCTGAAGGCAAGCCTTTTCCGCCTCAAGCACTTCCAGTACATTGTGGGGCAGTATTTTGGTAGACATGCCGACGGCAATCCCTTCCGCCCCAATGACAAGGACTACAGGGATTTTTGCCGGAAAAAGCACCGGCTCTTTTTTTCTGCCGTCGTAAGAGTCTACGGTGGGGGTAAGTTTGGGATTGTAAAAAATAGCTTTTGCCAGGGGGGTAGAGCGGCATTCGATATACCGCGGCGCCGATGCTTCGTCCCCGGTATAAATGTTGCCGAAGTTCCCCTGCCTGTCTATAAAGAGGTCTTTGTTTGCCAGCACAACAAGGGCGCTGCCGATAGACGCATCGCCATGGGGATGATACTGCATGCAGTGGCCGACGACGTTTGCAACTTTATGGAACTTGCCGTCATCCATTTCAAACAGCGAGTGCAGGATACGCCGCTGGACAGGTTTTAAACCGTCTTCCAGATCGGGGATTGCCCTGTCTTTAATTACATAGCTGGCGTATTCCAGAAAATTTCTGTCAAACAGATTTTTGATGTAAGCCATGAGTGTTCCTAATCAGAATAGGGTATAGTAATGTCAAAGCTAAGTCCATACCCTTTTTTGCTGTTTAATTGAATGGTTCCCTGTATTTCCTTTAACCTGTCGCGGACAAGATTAAGGCCGATACCTCTGCCTGCATGGATGTCTTCTTTTTCCGATGTACTGAACCCTGGGGAAAAAATAAGGTTAGATAGGAACTGTTTGTTGGTTTTGTCGTCAGGATTTTTTAATAAACCAAGTGATGCGGCTTTTTGCGCAATACGATCGAAGTCTAGCCCCTGACCGTCGTCGGCAAGTATTATCCGGAGGCTGCCGTTTTCGGTTTTAATACTAAGGGTAATTTCCCCTGTTTCTTTTTTTCCCATTGCCAGCCGCTTTTCCGGCATTTCAATGCCATGATACACGGCGTTTCGTACCATCTGGGTCAGGATTTCCTTAATGGCACGTTTGTGTTTATGGGAAAGGACTTCTTTGTCAAATGTTTCCGTTTTGAATGTTACTTTTTTGTTTTCGTCAGAGGCTACCCGTTTACATGCCTGTTTTAATGCATCTACAAAGGCTTCGTCTTCTTTGACGGCGGTTTTTGCAGAGCTGCTGAAATCGCGTATTCGTTTTAACGTATCTTCCAGGTTTTCTTTTTCGTTTTTCAGTTTTTCCAGTTCAATGGCAATGTCTTGTATTTCGCCGGGCTCCGGTTCGGTTTCCCTTTCCCGCAGGGTTTTTATATTAGTTTCCAGCTTATGGAGTTTTTCCCCGTATCCGGAAAGCCCGACAATCATGGCATTGGATTTTATGGCATGAACAAGCTGGAATAAATTTACCACAAGTTCTCTGTTTTGGATTTTTTTGTTTTGTACCAAAGATGATATGCGGCCAAACTCATCATTGGTGTCCCCGATAAATTCCGCAAAAACATTTTGATCAACCTGCATTACTTCAAAAAGGTTGCGCATCTCATCCTGCCGCCGCGCTTCTTCTTCGGCAAGCTGCTTTTTTAAAAGGGTCTCGGCGCTTATATCCTGTATCGTCCCCATTGTAAACACTTCGCCGCCGGCCTGATCTACGGGGGCAAAGATACATCGCAGGGTTTTGTGGAACCCGGTTTCTGCACTGGTGTAGGAAAACTCGGTAAGCGGGTTTATTTCTTCTATCATTTCAGTATCAATTGATTTATCCATGATCATGGTAAAGTAGTCGGAAATAGTTGCAATGTCTTTTGAGGCAAATGATTTTTTCAGCAGGCCGGTAAAGGATTTCCCCTGAAGCTGTTTGGCAGAAAGGACATCTTCCAATGCCCTGGAATACGACGGCTGAATTCTGTATTCCCTGTCCATCAGGAAAAGGCCTTCCTTTAAGTTATCCCGCATAGCTGCAATTTCATCGCGCTGTGCCTGAATGTTCTGTATTAATCTGATTGTTTCGGTAATGTCCTGGATAAGAATAACCCAGCCAAGGATCCTTCCCGATTCTGAATGGCCGTTTCCCGATTCAATGCGGTTAAGCCACCCGGAATAGATCTTTCCCGGTTTATGCGCAAGTGTAAACTCAATCTCCCTTCGTCTTTCGCCCTGGCCGGTATCTTCTTGATCGGTGTTCAGCTCATTGGGCCAGTTGTCCAGCCCGTGTATGGAAGCCCCCTTATGCAGTTCAGTTAACCCGGGAAAGAGCTCTTCTGCCTTTTTATTTGATCCTGTGTACGACCCGCTGTGGTCAAGGACCACAAATGCGTCGCGGATTAAATCCATGGTTATGGCATGGGCTTTGGGTGCAAGGTCGAACATATCATTTTGAATTATGTTGTAAAAAAAGATAAAGTTGGAAAGTACCATTACAAACGGGGTAAAGTTTATCCCTGTAAGAGGGGAAGAAGGGAAGTACGAAAGGGCGACATAACTTAAATTTGCAAAAAGCGGCGCCAGGGCGCTGATTAAAAGCAGGATCATGGCAAGCCGCCGGGACTTTGTCTGCTTTACCATGCTGCGGACAATAACGACGAGAGTAAGGCCAATGCAGAAAATGGGGTAGAATGCGCCGACCAGATAAAGCGGGCCGTGTTCAATGGACATTCCCAATAAATGGTTGTCAAAATTATAAAAATAGTTCGAGTACAGTAAATTATGATAATCAAAAGTTAAAACAACAAAATAAAAAAGAAACGGGATAATCAGCAGCGGAAAAAAGTAATATTTTTTCGGCACCTTAATTTCGCAATATTCGGCTGTAAAAAAGAAGAAAAACGGGGACATAAAACAGCCCCCGACATACATTATTTTAACGGCAACAACTGCGCCGCCCAATGTTCCGCTGGATATTTCTATTAGGTAGCCCAGGTTATAAAAAATAAGCGTTACAAGGCAGTAAATAAATTTATATCGTTTTTCGCTTCGGCACCGTTCAAGGGTAACGGCAATCATGTATGCCGAAAGGGCAATGGATGCAAAAATCAAAAGCTGAACAATTAGCAGCGCCATAATGTCCCCTGATAATTAAAATGCAATTTTGGAAAGCTTTTCCATAAATATTTTATCATTGATGGGTTTGGTAATATAACCGGAAACTCCCGCTTTAACAGCTTCGATAACGCTTAGTTTGGCAGCTTCGCTGGTTATCATTATTACAGGAATGTCCTTGTATTTATCCATGGTTTTTATCTGTTTTAGAAAGTCAATGCCCGAAAGGTTCGGCATATTCCAGTCCAGAAGTATCAGATTAACTTCGTATTCCGATAAAATCTGCATGGCCCTGGAACCGTCTTCGGCTTCCAGGTAACGGACTGGTATTTTTAACAATTCAAAAGTATTTTTTACAATGTTCCTCATGATCCGTGAATCATCGACAACCAGTACTGTCTTCATCCGGCGGGCCCTCCTGCTTTTACGTTAATATGACATTTGCCGTGGCCCACGCCGTTCTGATTTTTTTGTCTGTACATGCTCACCGGTTCGCATGCTTTCATCCTGCGACCTCAATCAGGTTTTTCATGATATATTCGCGCCGTTCCGGTGTGTTTTTTCCCATATAAAACGAAAGTACCTGCGGCACCGCTTTAAGGGTGTTTACGGAGACAGGTACAAGCCTCATATCTTCCCCGATAAACTGGCCGAATTCTTTGGGGCTTATTTCCCCCAGACCTTTAAAACGGGTTACTTCGCTGGAGCTGCCCAGTCCTTCCACCGCTTCGGCGCGTTCTTTGTCGTTGTAGCAGTACCGCGTTTCTTTTTTTGTCCGTACGCGGAAAAGGGGGGTTTCCAGGATAAAGATGTGCCCGCTTGTAATGAGTTCTTCAAAATACGATAAAAAGAACGTAAGAAGCAGGTTCCTGATATGAAAGCCGTCAAAGTCCGCATCTGTAGCAATAACAATGCGCGCATAGCGGAGGCCTTCTATATCGTTTTCTATGCCAAGGGCTGTCATTAAGTTGTACAGTTCTTCGTTTTTATAAATAGCCGTTTGTTTTTTGCCGTACATATTTTCGATTTTTCCGCGAAGGGAAAAAATTGCCTGGGTCATTACATCGCGGCTTGTAACCATCGAGCCTGAAGCGGAAACACCTTCGGTAATAAATATTGTAGAAAGCTCGCCGTTTTTTCCGTCTTCCAGGTGGTACTTGCAGTCTTTAAGTTTTGGGATTTTAAGGGAGATTTTTTTTGCCGCTTCCCTGGCTTCTTTTTTTACGGCGTTTAGTTCCGTCCTTAGTTTTTCGTTGGAAACAATTTTTTGTTCCAGTTTTTTTGCAGCCAGGGGGTTGCGGTGAAGCCAGTCATCTACTCCTTCCCGTACCGCCTGAACAATCCATGACCTGACATCGGTGTTTCCCAGCTTATTTTTTGTTTGGCTTTCAAACACCGGACTTTTTATTTTAATCGCTACTGCGGCTGTTGTCCCCTCACGTATATCTTCACTCTTGTAGTCTTTTTTAAAGTATGCCTGTATGCCTTTAAGGAACCCTTCTTTAAAAGCAGAAAGGTGTGTGCCGCCGTCCACCGTATACTGTCCGTTTACAAAAGAAAAATATTCCTCGCCATAGTTGTTTGTGTGGGTAAAGGCAAATTCAATGTGAGCCCCTTTGTGGTACCCAATCGGATAAAGTATGTCGTCGCCTGTTTCTTCCGTTAACAGATCGAAAAGCCCCTGTTTAGATATATAATTTTTCCCGTTAAGCGTCAGGGTTAAGCCGGAATTCAGGTAGGTATAATTTTGTATCCGTTTTTCTACAAACTCCGCATTAAAACGGTAGTTTTCGAAAATAGAATTGTCGGGTGTAAATTCAACAAACGTCCCGTCCCTGCGTGCTGCGGCGGGCATGGTGGAAGCGCATTTTCCTTTGCGCTGGTTTTTTAAAACGCCCAGCTCAAAAACAGCCTCCGCAAAATCCCCGTTACGTATCGACACTACCCTGAAATGCGAGGAAAGGGCGTTTACCGCCTTTGTCCCGACCCCATTAAGGCCGACAGAAAACTGAAACACTTCATCGTTGTATTTTGCCCCTGTATTGATTACCGAAACACATTCCACAAGTTTTCCCAGAGGTATGCCCCGGCCAAAGC
>Ga0082212_10012318_pt1 | contig 10778 bp, 9 predicted proteins | sample TergutNt197P3_FD_71548 | JGI IMG/M metagenome (GOLD analysis project Ga0082212, IMG submission 71548) | Neocapritermes taracua P3 segment gut microbial communities from Petit-Saut dam, French Guiana - Nt197 P3 | ecosystem: Host-associated > Arthropoda: Insects > Digestive system > Gut ...
GGATACCAGCGATTGCGGCAACGAGTAGCGGCGGCAACGGCTGGTAAGGAATCTTCGTCGGCATCGTTGTGAAAAACGGTTACTCAACGTATTGTACAACGTTATCGAGAAAACGTAAACATTCCTAACGAATGCGGTCAGATTCGCCTCACCAAAACCTGCAACAAAATTTTATGCACCCCCAGTCCGCCTTCTTGCAACGTGTCTCTATTTCTATTAGAATGAGCAACAGATACTCACCACTGTTTCCTATTTCTCCCGGCATGTTCGACCGCTTTCTGATCTGGCTTGATGACCGTACTGTGATTCCCACTCTCACTCACAAACTGCGTAACAGATCGGTGCCAAATTATGCCTGGTGCGGCAGACTTTTGCCGACGATGGTGATCTTTACATTCCTCCTGCAAGCACTCACCGGTGTTCTCCTCTGGTCGTTTTACAGTCCGAGTGCACAGTCCGCCTGGGAAAGTTTGTTTTATCTGCAATTCATTTTGCCCGGCGGCTGGTTGATTCGCGGTATTCATCACTTTTCCGCTCAACTCATGCCCGTGCTACTCGGGTTTTACCTGCTCGGACTCATTTTCACCGGTCGTTACCGCTCTCCACGTGAATTCGTCTTTTGGACGGCGTTCGTTCTCTTCCTCCTTTCGCTCGGCTTGTCGCTCACTGGCGATCTGTTGAGTTGGACGCTCTCCGGCATGTCCGCAACGCTCGTTCGAGTCCGATTCCTGCAAATGCTCCCTTTCATCGGTGAACCGCTCTTCCGTATCGTTTGCGGCGGAGCCGAATTCGGCACGCTCACGCTTCCCCGATTTCTCGTGCTGCACATTTTGGTCATGGCAGGCGGATTCTTTGCCCTGCTGGTGCTCTGGCGATTGTTCGATTACCAAGCCCAGAACGTCCAAACCGGCATCAATGCACCAAGCAAAGACATAGCAAAATGTCAACGGCTTCCGCTCTTTTCCAACGAGATATTGAAACGTTCGTTGGCATCCCTTTTTGTGATGGCAGTTGTTCTGTTGCTCGTCTATCAAACGCCGATTTTGAACAAAGTGCGTCCCGATGTTTTTCCCATGAACGAAAATTTACCACGGGAAGCCTCGCTCGGCGTGCATCTCGGTGCCCCAGCCGATCCCGGTAGTTTTTACGATGCCGCCCGACCAGAGTGGTCGTTCCGCTCGCTGTACCATCTTTCCAACTTGAAAATCAAAGGCGAAGACGGCACCGATATTGACGTTTTTCCTGGCGAGAAAAAGTTCATTCCGATTTTCGTCATTACCGGCTGTGCGGTGATGTACGTTTTCCTGATTCCGGTCATCGGCAGGATATTCGTCGGACATTGTTTCAACGTGTTGGCTGTATCGGCACTTTTTGTTTCGCTCTGTTATTTGACGTATGCGTCATACCATCACGATTACATTGATCCGTCAATGCAGGCATTTCGAGATGACGAAGCGGCGGCGGCTCGGCTGGCGGAACGTGCCATTGAATTGTGTCTCACGTCAGGCATTCCACCGACTGGTGCGCTGACGCTGATGCAGACCGATCCGCTGATACAAGGACCCGCCTTGTACAAACAACACTGTGCGATGTGCCATCCATTCGCACCGGCAGAAGGGGAAGCGGAGCATCCTGACTTCCCGGCGATTGCAAGCGACACGCCGAAAGCACCGAATCTGTACAATCCGATTCGCAAAGAGTGGATTGCCGGTTGGCTTGATCCGCAGAAAATTCGCAGTGCCGATTATTTCGAGAACACGAAGTTCGCTTCGGGACAGATGGTCGGTTTCGTTCGCAGCGACTTGAAAGAAGCAATTGAAGATGCCGAATTGTTCGGCGAAGAAAAAGCGGTCGAAAAACTGGTCGATTTTCTGCTTTCCGAAGCGAAACGTGATGCTCCGCGAGGGGAGAGCGAACCGATTACGAAAGAGCAAAATGAACTTTTTTCGCTGTTGACGTGCGGTCAGTGCCACTGGACGTATGCTTCAGACAGCAAGCCGGTGATTCAAGCCCCGGATTTGCGCGGTTATCTTTCGCGGGACTGGTTGCTGGGAATCATTGCCAATCCTGAATCGACTCGGTTTTATGGTCCGCCGGTTGGAAACGACAAGGGCAACGATGCGATGCCGGCGTATCATCCGAACACCGAGGATGCGGTGATGAGTATGCAGGAAATCGGGTTGCTTGCCGATTGGCTTCGCGGAAAGTGGCACCGCTTCGAAAAAATTTCCAAAGTCGAAGAGGCGATGCAACCGGAGTCGGGAGAGTAACTTTGTGGTCTGTAGAAATTTTGAGGGAATATCAGCACTTCGAGTCCCTTTCTCCGGCGGGATGGTTGCGCTGTCGTAGTGATGCCGTTTCCCATTGACTTTTTTCGGTAAAAACACTACACTTGCCGGATGAAACGATCATCATTTTCGGCGGCGATTTTTGTTGCTGTTGCGTCTCTCTTTTTGTTCAGCGGTCAACTGACACGTCCTTACACACCGCCGCAACAGCCGCAGCCGCGTATACAACCTCAGCCGCGTCAACCGGTACAGCGTCAGCCGGTACAGCGGCAGGCAATTCCTCCCAGACCGACAACCACGTCCGCTAAGCCAGCAACACCGGCGGCACTTCCCGCAACAAACATGCCGTTGTTCTTTTTGTTGCCGGAAGACATCAAGTATCCCGAAATGCCGCCGGGAGCATCGCGGAATACCACATTGTTCGGTGATCCGAAAACCGAGGGATTGTATGTTACCCGAACGCTCATTCCAAAGGGAACGCAGACCATTCCGCATAGCCATCCCGACTCACGTACTATAACGGTCTTGTCGGGAGTGTGTTATTATGGACACGGCGAAGTATTTGACGAAAGCCGGACGATTCCGATGCCGCCGGGGAGTTTTTTCACGGAACCGGCGGGTGTGCCGCATTTCATTTGGGCAAAGGACGGCGATGTCATCGTTCAAACGACGGCGATTGGACCATCGGGAACGCAAATGGTCCCTACAAGACAGCCCAGTGGTGCGACCGTAAACTTTAGTCACCCTCGCTGAACTGAATATCCTTCAACTTTTTGTATTCCCCGCCGAGAGCATACAGTTCGGTGTCTGTTCCTTTTTCCACGATCCGACCTTCCTTGATGACGCAAATGATGTCCGCATCCAACACCGTTGCCAATCTGTGTGCAATCACGAAAGTCGTGCGCCCGCGCATCAATTCTTCGAGTGCCGACTGAATCTGCTGTTCGGATTCGCTGTCCAACGCACTCGTTGCCTCGTCCAACAACAAAATCGGGGCATCTTTCAAAATCGCCCTCGCAATGGCAACCCGTTGTTTTTGCCCGCCTGAAAGTAAAGTACCACGTTCGCCGACGTGGTTGTCGTACTGGTCGGGAAAACCAATGATAAAGTCGTGGGCATTTGCCGCTTTTGCCGCCGCGATGATTTGCTCCTGCGTTGCATTGGGACTGCCGTATTTGATATTCTCGGCAATCGTTCCATCGAAGAGAAACACATCTTGCGAGACCGCCGCTATGTTGCGACGCAACGATTCCAACGTCAATCGGCGAATGTCTGTACCGTTGATGAGCACTCTGCCTTGTTGCGGTTCATAGAATCTGCCAAGCAGATTGAATACCGTCGATTTTCCGCCGCCGCTTGGTCCAACGAAGGCGCAAAGCGTACCCGGCTTGATTGTCAGCGAAACATCGTGCAACACATTACCATCTTTATCGTTGTAGGCAAAGGAAATATTGTCGAGTTCGACATTCATCGGTGCCGGTTGCAGTGTTTTGGCATCCGGTGCGTCCACGATTTCCGATTTTCTGTCCAAAAAGTCGAACAATTTTTCGGCGGCAATGAGACCGGTTTGAATTTTTCCGCCGATACTGGTCAAGGATTTTGCCGGTTTATAAATCACCACCAACGCCAGCAGGAAGATCATAAAATCGCCCGGTGTCATTGTCCCGCTTTGAATCAGATAGCCGCCGGCAATCAATGCCAAGCACAAACCGATGGAAATCATAATTTCCAAGAGCGGTGTCTGCAAACCGGTCAACTTGATGGTTTTGAAAGCCGCTTTGATTCGAACATCTTCGATAGCGTTCATGTTTTGCGACTCGACATTTTCCGTTCCGAAAGATTGGATCGTTTTGACACCGAGGATCGACTGATTGATGTGCGAAAGCGATTTGGCATCGGCAGCAATACTGACATGGATAATGGCACGTTGTTTTCGGATGATGATAAGCAATGGTATCAACACGCCCGGTGCGAGAAACAGAAGGACGAGGATCATCATCGGAGCAAACCAGAGCATCAATCCGAGCATGAGCAACAGCGTTGCAATACTTTGGACAATGGTAATGATACATTCCGTCACTAGCGCAAGAACAGCAGTTACCAGTCCGGTAAAATAGTTCATGAGCGTACCGGTCTGCGAGTCATGAAAAAAGGAGATCGGCTGTTTGACTGTGTGTCGGTACATTTTCCGCCGCAAACCGGTGATGCCGAGCAAACCGGCTTTCGCCATTGTGAGTGTTTGGGAGTAACCGAAGACGCTTTTGGTCGTGTAGGCGGCAATTACGGACAGACCGGCAATGTACAGTGCCGTCATATTTTTGTCGATGATACCGTCTTCGACGATTTTTTTTACAAGCGTGATCGAAAATCCTTCTGCGGCGGCAGCGATAATAGTGCAAATAATCCCGGCGGCGAGCCATTTCCAATAGGGGCGACCGCATTCTTGCCAGACGCGGCGGTACAGCGACCAGTTGATCGGTGCCTGCGGTTTGTCGTTTTTTTTCGTGAGCGATTTGATTTTTTGTCCCATGGGTGGAGTCATTGTACACAATTTCTCCGAAATTGTAGCATTGGATAATTTGAATTCGCACAAAGTTGCGGGGAAAACAGGCAAGCGATTGAGTCAGCGAAGGGGAATACCCCTTGCCTTCCGCATACAGCCCTGACTTGAATCCGATTGAGATGGTGTCCTCGAGGCCGAAAACATTGGTGTGTATCCTTTCTGAAATCTTTATATGCCCCCCCTGTCCAATGGGCGTTTTTTTTATAAAATACTACGTCACGTTATGAGCAGATCAATCAAAAAAGGTCCTTTCGTTGTCCTGAAACTGTTTCGAAAGGTCGAAAAACTGGATGCCGTCGGTAAAAAAGAGCCGATCAAAACTTGGGCGAGGGCTTGTACCATCGTTCCGGAGTTCGTAGGGCATACGTTCCTCGTCCACAATGGGAAAGTGTTCAACAAAGTATTCGTTACCGAAGAAATGGTCGGGCATAAGTTGGGAGAATTCTCCCTGACCCGGATTTTCCGTGGACACGGCGGTAAAGGTGGAAAGAAATAGACCGGATTATTTAAGGTTTGATGAAAAAACGCTTGCGTTTTAGCCGCGGAGCGTGAACGAGGTGAATCACAATGGCAACAGCAGGAAAAACATACGAAGCAAAACATCGGTACGCACAAATGAGTGCGAGGAAGATCAGACCCTACGCTGATCTTGTGCGGGGAAAGTTTGCCGATGAAGCCCTCGAACTCTTGGCGTGCTACCCGAGTCGGGGAGCAAGGTTGATCGAAGCCGTGATTAAGAGTGCTGTCGCCAACGCAGAAGATCAGCGGGCACAAAACATTGCCGACCTCGAAGTCGTTGATATTCGGATTGATGGTGGTCCCATGTCTCGCCGTTTTCGTCCCAAAGCACGCGGATCTTCGAGTACCTATCTCAAACGAACCGCTCACATCACCGTTATCGTGGGGTGATTTTGGTGATGTCTTCCAAGAGGGTATTGACGGCGGCGGAACGTTTCGTACAATGGCCGTCAGATTAGCCCTCAATTCAAAAGGAGTATTTAATGAAACATCTCGTTCGTTCGCTCTGCGTTCTCGCATTGTTCAATTTCGTTGTTCTTGCCCAAGAACCGAACTGGAATCAGTTCCGCGGTCCTAATGGTATTAACCATTCATTTTCGACCGGCATCGCCAAGTCTTGGCCCGAAGGAGGACCGAAAGAACTTTGGAGAGTCGATCACCTCGGCGGCGGGTTCTCTCACCTCTGCTTCTACGGCGACAAGATGTACACGCTGGGAGATCACGGCGATCAGTGCTGCGTGATTGCCATGAATCGTGCCGACGGCAAGGAACTCTGGAAAACTCCCTTCGCCAAATCAGGTTATAGCGGCGGCTCTCAGGGAGTCGGACCGTTTGCAACGCCTGCATGTGACGGCGAGACCGTCTATGTGCTGGGGCAACACGGCGACTTCGCCGCTTTTGATGCCAAAGACGGTAAGGTACTTTGGAATAAAAATATCATCGAGGCTTTTGGTGCCCAAGGGTTCGGACGAGGCGGCGGGAGAGCCTGGGGGTACTCTCAGTCGCCAGTCATTGACGACGGCAAAATTTTGCTTCCCGTCGGCGGAGAAGACGGAGCTCTGGCGGCGTTTGACAAAACCGGCAAAATTCTCTGGCGAACAACTCAAATCAAAGAGCCGGCGGCATACACCACGGTCGTTCCGACCACGATTGGCGGAGTCAAGCAATATATGTTGCTGACGAATGATACTCTTGCTGGTATTTCGCCGGCCGATGGAAAGGTTCTCTGGCAGACAGGATTTCCCGGTCGAACCGCCGTTTGCTCCGATCCGGTGCTCTGCGGTGATGTGATCATGGCATCCTGTGCATACAATGTCGGTGCCTATTTTTATCGGCTGACAAAGGAAGGAAACAACACCAAAGCAACGGAATTCAAAGGCGGCATTCAGAATCTCACTTCACACCACGGCGGCATCGTTTCGGTCGGCGATCATTTTTATCTGCTGACAAACAGCGAGATGGCTTGTGTCGATGCGAAGACCGGCGAAATCGTCTGGAACGAGCGAAGCGTCGGAAAAGGTTCGATACAGTATGTCGATGGTGTCCTGATCGTCCGTAGCGAAAGAGGAGACGGAACGATTGCAATGGTCGAAGCCACGCCAGCCGGATACAAGGAACTTGGCAGATTCAATCAACCGAACCGTAGCGACAAAAGCAGTTGGTCGTATCCGATGGTAGTGGACAAAAAATTGTACATTCGCGACCAAGGTTTGTTGCTCTGTTACGATTTGAATTAGGGCGTGTTGGTACTAATTTCTCATAAAGATGACTATATTTGCGAAGGCGATGAAGGCGTTGTATGTTTCATCCAGTTTATCATACCGCGTATAGACTCGCCGGAACATCTTTGATGTCAATGGTTTGCGATCGGAGTTCTTTTTCGATCGCATCGAAGATGCCGTGTTCGGTAAGATCACAAACCCCTTCGCCTCCACCGGACGCAACACCGGTTGCAATATCCAACCAAACATCGATAACACCCAGTCCGGCAAAACGATGCGGCAGGTTTCGCCATTGGTAACCAGTGCGAACCAGATAAAAAACGGCGTTGATGATACGTCGGCGACAGATTTGTTTCGGTCCTTTCTTCTGTTGGGGAATCAATTTTTTGATGATTTGCCATTGCACGTCCGTCAAGTCTGTGCGATAATGAATGGCCCTCGCATGTTGCGCTCCTCCGCGAGTAAGGGCGATATTTGAAAGCGAAAGCGTAACATGTTTGTGACCAACAACGCAAGGCCAATTTCCTCCCTAGAAAGAGGAAAACACGATTAAAAACTTGCTCTAAGGGTGGGTGGCATCAGTAAAGATGCAAACAGCCCTCTCCCAGGGAGAGGGGGCAACATTGTTGCCGCCCAGTGGTCGGCAACCTGCCTCCTGAAAACACAATATATGAGTAACCAAAATTCGACATCAACAGAGCGTTCCGAATTGCAGGTACGATCCCTGCTCGGAGAAATTGCGCAACATGCCCAACGTGATATTCCGCCGGATGAATTTCATGCCGAATTTCTGCGCCGAGTCGTTTCCGCACTCGGAGCCGTCGGCGGCGGACTCTGGACGCTGGAACGCGGCTCCCTCACGCTCGCCTATCAAATAAACTTCAAAGAACTCAAACTGCAAGAAGGAGACAACGAAAAGCATGCCCGAACGCTTATCCGATTACTTTCCAGTCCCGACACCGGGACGTTGCTTCCGCCGCACTCTGCCGCCGAAGGGGACGACATCAACAATCCGACGGAAAACCTGTTGATCTGCTGTCCGATCCGCACCGAATTGGAAATCGTCGGAATCGTGGAAATCATCCACCGTGGTGACGCTCCCGTTGCCGTCCAGCAGGGTTTCGTGCAATTCGTTTCCCAAACGTGCCGGCTTGCCACCGATTATTACAAGAATCGGCAACTCCGGCACTTCGGCGAACGGCAAAATCTTTGGACCATTTTAGAAGACTTTACCCGCTCGCTTCATCAAAGTCTTGATCCAACGTTGACGGCGTACACCATTGCTAACGAAGGTCGCCGTTTGATCGGTTGTGATCGAGTCAGCATTGCTCTGCGGAGCGGCAGTGCTTGTCCCATCACGGCTGTCAGCGGACAGGATACCATCAATAAGCGTTCCACGACGGTGCGGTTGCTCGGCAACTTGGCAACTGCCGTTCTCAAGGCGGGCGAACCGATCTGGTACACCGGCAGCACGTCCGACTTTCCGCCGCAAATCGAGCAGATTATTGAAAAGTACGTGGATGAATCGCATTCAAAAATGATAGCGGTTTCCCCCCTTTTTCACCGAAAAAAACAGCACGATGAAGAACGAAAGGAAAAACGTCGCCGTCAGCGGCACTCTCCGTTTGGCGTGCTGATCGTCGAGCAAATCGGGGACAGTCAACTGACGGAACAAACTCGCAAGCGAATCGACATCGTTGCCGAACATGCGGGTTCAGCACTCGGAAACGCATTAGAACACCATAGTATTTTCCTGTTGCCGGTTTGGAAACTGCTCGGCAAGTCGAAAAAACTCGTTTCCAGCGAAACGTTGCCCAAAACGTTGACCGTAGCCGCAGTGATCCTTGTAGTCATCGCTGCGTTGTTGTTCGTGCCGTACAAATTTCAGATGCACTGTACCGGTACAGTCGAACCGATTCACCGGCATCGGATTTACTCTCCGCTTGATGCGGAAATCAAGGCACTCTATGTTGATCACAATTCGCCGGTGGAGGGACCGTCGGACGGACTTCGAGGAACGACGCTCTTGGAACTCCGAAGTCCTGAGTTGGAATCTTTGGGCGTGCAACTGTACGGAGAATATGAAAAAATCACACAGGAACTCATCTCACTGGATCGAATGTTGTTAGACCCGAATCGCCAGTTAAATGACCCCGAACGCGCTCAACTAGGCGGAGATAAGGATAAGGCGACCATTCAACTCGAAACGGTGCAGAAAAAGTTGGCAATTTTTGAACAATATCAGAAGCCGGAATTGTACATCACCTCGCCGATGGACGGAGTGGTAATTTCTTGGGACGTGCAACGCCGTCTTGTGGAAAAGCGTCCGATCAGTCGGATGCAGTACGTCATGGAAATTGCCGACTTGGAAGGGACGTGGCAGTTGGAACTCTTGATGCCGGAAAAGAAAATGGGATACATTATGGAGCGGCTACAACGGCAGCCGGACGTGCCGTTGCGGGTCGAATTTGTCTTGGCAACGAAGCCTGCTCAAAAGTTTTACGGCGTGGTTACGGAGATTCATGATCGGGCAGAGGTTCGCTCGGGCCCGGACAATGCGGGAGCGGCAGTGAATACGGTGTCGATCAAGGTTGCGATTGACGATTTGGAGTCTTTGCGTTCGGAACTGTATCCTGGTGCGGAGTGCAGTGCCAGAATCGACTGCGGCAAACGTCCGCTCGGTTATGTCCTGTTCTACGAAGTGATCGTCTATGTCCAGAAAAACATCCTGTTTCGGTGGTTTTAGTGAGTCAGCCCAACTTTTCCAGCACGCCGCAGACGATTTTTGTCAACTTCGGCTCGGCTGCGTTGGCAGTGGCGATGATTTCCGCCACATCACCCGGCTTCAATGCATCGGGCAGTGCCATGTCGGTAACAATCGACAAGCCGAGAACCTTCATACCGCAATGCACCGCCACGAGAACTTCGGGAACGGTGGACATTCCGACAACATCTGCTCCGATGCCCCGCAAAAAACGGTACTCTGCGCGAGTTTCGAGATTGGGTCCTAATACAGCAACGTACACACCTTTGTGAGCGACGATATTTTCCTTCCGGGAAACTTCGAGTGCCAAGTCTATCAATTTGTGATCGTAAGGTTCGCACATATCGGGAAATCTCGGACCGAGCCGGTCATCGTTGATGCCGACCAGCGGATTGATACCGAGCAGGTTAATGTGATCCTCAATGACCATGATGTCCCCTTGCCGGTACTGCGGATTCATTCCGCCGCACGCATTGGACACGACGAGCATTTCCGCTCCGAGTGCTTTGAGCACCCTGACGGGAAAGGTAATCTGCTTTGGATCGTAACCTTCGTAAGCGTGAAAGCGTCCTTCCATTGCCGCCACTGGAACGCCGTTGAGTGTTCCCACGACGAGGTTGCCTGCGTGGGTTTCGACGGTCGAGCGGGGAAAGTGCGGAATCTCTTCGTAGGCAAACGTCGCCTCGGCTTTGATTTGTTTTGCCAAGTTACCGAGTCCGGTGCCGAGAACGATACCGACCTTTGCCGTTCCTTGCCATTTGGAGCGGATAAATTGGAGCGATTCCTGAATTTGATCGTAAATGTGTAACATAGTGCTATTCTATGCTTTCGACACCCATTTTGCAAGCATTTCACGAGGATTGCCACTTGATCTGCAAAGTTTGCTATTTTGTGTTTCCTCGTTTCCTTTTGTCGTCGGCATC
>Ga0082212_10012319_pt1 | contig 10778 bp, 7 predicted proteins | sample TergutNt197P3_FD_71548 | JGI IMG/M metagenome (GOLD analysis project Ga0082212, IMG submission 71548) | Neocapritermes taracua P3 segment gut microbial communities from Petit-Saut dam, French Guiana - Nt197 P3 | ecosystem: Host-associated > Arthropoda: Insects > Digestive system > Gut ...
CCCCCCAAAGCCGCACCCAAGATTGCCAGCGTGCCTACTGCCGCTGCTGCGCCTTCCGGTGGAAGTGTGATTAAATCGCCGCTGCCGGGCGTAGTGCTCGATATCTTTGTGAAAGTGGGAGACACCGTGAAACCCGGACAACACGTGCTTATGCTGGAAGCCATGAAAATGGAAAACAACATTGACGCCGATAAAGAAGGCGTTATCAAAGAGATTTGCGTAGATAAAAACGACTCCGTTATGGAAGGCGATCTGCTAATTGTTATTGGGTAATTTTCTTACATTTTTTTCAACAAGTATGAGTAATTTTTTTGCTTTTTTTATAGAAGGAATAACCGAATTTTTGGGTTATACCGGTTTTGCCAATGCCACGTGGGGAAATCTCGTTATGATTATCGTTGGGCTCATTTTCATTACGTTAGCTATTGTTAAAGATTATGAACCGCTTTTACTCATTCCCATTGGTTTTGGTATTATTTTGGGCAACATTCCTTTTACCGGCGGCTTACAAATTGGTATTTACGAAGATGGCTCTGTGCTCAATTATCTGTATTTCGGTGTGTTAAAAGGGGTTTATCCTCCTTTGATTTTTTTGGGCATCGGCGCTATGACCGATTTTTCGGCGCTCATCTCCAACCCCAAATTGATACTCATTGGCGCTGCGGCACAACTCGGCATTTTCGGCGCGTATGCCATAGCCTTAATTTTAGGGTTTTCGCCAACCGAAGCCGGCGCTATCGGCATTATTGGCGGTGCAGACGGTCCAACCGCTATTTTCATTTCATCGAAATTGGCGCCCGGTATGATGGGAGCTATTGCTATTTCGGCATACTCTTATATGGCATTAGTGCCTGTTATTCAACCGCCTATCATGCGTTTGTTAACTTCTCCGCGAGAAAGAGTCATTCGTATGCGCCCGCCTCGCGTTGTAACGCACAGAGAGAAAGTGCTTTTCCCCATTCTTTGTATTTTGTTAACTGCCTTTTTAGTGCCCAGCGGTTTGCCGCTTTTGGGGATGCTATTTTTTGGTAACCTCCTTAAAGAAAGTTCCGTAACGCGCCGCTTGGCAAATACCGCCAGCGGTCCGCTTATTGATATTGTAACCATTTTAATTGGCTTAACCGTAGGTTGTTCCACGCAAGCCAACACGTTTTTGCGTTGGGAATCTATTTTGATTTTCATTTTGGGCGCAGCCTCATTTGTAATTGCCACTGCCGGCGGCGTATTGTTCGTGAAATTCTTTAACCTGTTCTTAAAAGAAGGTAATAAAATAAACCCGTTGATTGGAAACTCCGGCGTTTCCGCAGTGCCCGACAGTGCGCGGGTTTCTCACGTGGAAGGCTTAAAATACGATAAAACCAACTACCTGCTGATGCACGCAATGGGACCCAATGTAGCAGGGGTTATCGGTAGTGCGGTAGCTGCAGGGATTTTATTGAGCTTCTTGTATTAGTCCACAGATTATTGATAAACCACCCCTACCGTCTTCCTAACCATTTTTCTTTTCCCGTTCAAATGCCAATATTCCATCTTAACCACATATAAATCAGGAGGAACACGGTAGTGATTGTCTGAAACGCCATCCCAAAGAAAAACCTCGTTCTGTGCGCAAATTTGGTTGTTGGCAATGGTTTTAATTAAATTGCCGGTTCTGTCAAAAATAGTAATGCTGACTCGATTTTCACTCTCTTCAAAACTGCAATGAAACTCTACATAATCGGCAATACCGGTTTGGTTGGGGCAGAAAACTTCCGGCACAACAGTTAAAACATTTTCAAAAGAATTGTTATCGGAAAATTGCGAGTTTTGGTAGCCGGGCGTGGCAAAACCCACACTTTCTGCCGCCGACTTCCAGTTGTTTTCGTTCTGCGTTTCTCTTTCAAAACTCACACGCTCTAACGATACGCCCGAAACCGAAGTCAGCAACGGGTAGTGCATCTTTTCATCGTATTGAAATCTATCAATGGTATTATAACTTTTGTCGCTGAGAAAAATTACCCCAGAACCATTGGCGTAAGAGGGCATCGAGTCGCATTGTAGCAGCCGCTCAGGGTACGGCACATAGTACTGTTCTTCCGTAATTGTTTTGTATTTACACAACACAACATACTCATTAGGAAATAGTAAGAAACCACTGCTCACTGCCACTGCCGATTTATCGGGAAGGTCGGCGCCTCCGGAACCAATACGCAATGCTGCCAAGTCTATCACTTTTTGCGAACGGTTGTACAATTCCACAAATTCAGCCCGCGTACTGTTTTTAGCATTAAACAGCACTTCATTGATTACCACATCATAAGGTTGCGGCACACTTGGAAGGGCAAAACGATACGACTTATTCAGCCATAGTTGGTTTTGCGCACAGTCCCAAAGAGTTTCCTTTATTGTGAGTGTGTAAAGAACATTGGGTTGAATAGCATTTTGCAAACTAATATGTAGCACTTGATTATGCGGAGGCGCTTCTCTTACCGAAGCAATTTTTATATTCTTGTCTATTTCAAATAAGTGCAACATCTTTACACTATCGTAAAAAATGGTTTCTGTAAAAAACACACGCAAAGACATTGAATCCACAATCGTTACTTTTTCCACTTCAGGAGGAATAATATCCGGATTTGAGCCGTAAATGGAGTTTTGTTTTCCGGGAGTTCCGCCAACATTTGCAACGGAAGAATCCCAGTTATCCTCACCGGTACAGGGATTTCGGGGGTCAATCATCTCTAACGACCAGCCGCCATCTGCCTTATGATTATTTCTATGCCACGAACTTGAAAAGTTTACGGAATGAATCACTTCATTATCATCATTGTAGAGCACAATTTGTGTGCCCGCCATCGCAATGTTTAAGGAGGAAACGCGATACATATTCGGCTCCGCATCATCTTGATATCCGTTACAAGAATTGGTAACCAAGAAAATATACCCGTTGGGTGGAATGCGTATTTCCGGAAGGTTTTTATAAGAGTTATTTACTCTTAACCTCCAATTTTTCAAAACCACCGTATCGGGAATGCCAAAGTTATGAAGTTCAACATATTCACAATCGGGCAACCCAACCACAGGATGTGGGCGCGCCATAATTTCCGTTATCAATATGTCGTTTCTGCGAATTTTGGCAAAACAAAAAGTCCCAACAAACTTTTCCATTTTGTTTTCGGAAACATCATAAACATTCTCTATCTGAATAGTGTTGTCCGTTCTGTCCGGCAGTTCCTCGTTACAATATATTTTAATTAATGAAAAATTATGATTCACAAAATCACATTCCTCCGGATGAATGTTATTGTTTATCAAATAATTTGAAGACAACAATGCGGTTTCCGGCGTTACATTTTTCGAGAATTGAATGTGCAATGTTTTACCGTCTTGTTGCGGCAGCAGGGCAACTACCTTTGGTTTCACCGTATCCACAATGGGTGGTCCATAGTAAAAATCATCAAAGAAAAACTTCTTAATGTTTGATGCCGTGTATTTGCAATAAACCCCAAAGGCAGCGTGCTCCACTTGCGCCACACTCACGCCCGAAGCATCGGTTTCATAAATTCCGCTTCGATTTTCATCTACCAAAATCTCCCAATGGTTTGGTTCTGTATATCTTACTTTTACATTTAAAGAAAAACTATTGGCAATGCGTTCATCTTTTCCTCTGCAAATGGAAGTATGGGTGGTTCCATCCTGATAAAAAAGTTCAATGGCATCTAAGGCTAAATTTTCTCCAAACTGCAAATAGTAACCTTGTAAGAACAGGGAAGTTAGGTCGGTGGTGTTGGCAGTTAAATAGATCCGTGCAAAATTGTTGTTGGAAGGTGCAAACGGCAATCGAATATAAAACAGCCATTCCCATCCATCGTAAAACTGCGGCGAGGGGCGCGACAAATAGGCAACGCCCGCCTCAGTAGCATTGAGTTGCAACTCGTGATTATTATTTACAATAAATAATTCTCGATTTCCTACCCAATCAGGAAAATCCGCATCCAAAAAATGGTCAAAAATTTGAGAAAAAGAGAAAAAAACCGACAGGATACAACCTGCAAAAACGACAAACTTCTTCATAATGAGTGATGTATTAGTAATATGAGTACGTTGAGTTAAACGCGGCAAATATACACTCTCAAAATGCGTTTGTCAAGGGGTAAGGTGATTTTTTTTGATTTTTTTCTAACAAGTTTAATCAAATTTCAAGCAAAACAGCGCATAGAACGGCACGGAACGGATGTTGTTTTCAAAGCCGAAATTTTTTTGCGAGATTTTAATTGAGTAAGGGCAGTTGTATTGTTTTACAAAATTTGATAAACTGATGGCGCGGTTGCGTCTGCCTTTTTTTACTTCAATTGGAATAATGTCAATGCCGGATTGCACAACAAAATCAACTTCAGCGCTTTCGCCGCTTTTCCAATAATAAAGTGGAATCCGTTTGCTTGCAAAATCTTGTGCAACAAAGTTTTCTGCCAAACCTCCAATAAAACTGTTATCCATCTCTATCGAATTGATAATCATCTGATAGGGAAAAGCCGAGTGCATTGTAAGCATACCGATGTCGCTCATATAGAGTTTAAAATCACTAAAATCAATCTGCCCTTTCAACGGCATAACACCCTGCTCTATTTTGAGGCATTTCAAAACAATTCCTGCCGATAGCAACCAATCAATTGATTCTCCGAAAATGGAAGTAGTGCCTCCCTTCATTGCGAGTTTATACTGAAATTTGCGGTTTTCTTTCGAGAGTTGGGTAGGAATGGAGTCGTAGCAGGCACGAATTTTCACACTTGAAGTAGGCATAGCGTATTTCGCCATATCGGCAATGTATTCGTTCATAATCTTTGCCTGCACATCTTTTATTGCCACAAAACTGTTATTTTCAACATAATTTTTAACTACAGCCGGCATACCGCCAACGATACAGTATTTGTAAAACAAATCAAGCCCAAATTTATGAAGCGACTCAGACAAAGCCAAGTTTTGTTTAAAATGCATCTTAATTTCTTCAACAAAAGATTCTCTTTCCAACGCCCAAAGAAATTCCTCAAAATCGAGCGGATACATATTAATTTCATCCACTTTGCCTACAGGGAAAGAGTATTTTGCACGATTAACAGCCACACCCAGTAGCGAACCCGCTGCAATGATATGGTATTCCGGTGCATCTTCACAAAAATATTTTAAAGAAGTCAAAGCGCGCTCGTTTGCCTGAATTTCGTCGAAAAAGAGCAAAGTTGTTTCTTTTGAAATCTTTTGAGAAGTAAGAAACTCAATATCGTGAATAATTTTTTCGGGATGTAAATCGCCTTCAAATTTTTCGGCTATCAATCTGTCTGTTTCAAAATTTATGTGTATAACATTCTGATATTCATCTTTTCCAAATTCTAAAATGCTGTATGTTTTGCCTATTTGCCTTGCGCCATTCACAATCAACGGCATACGGTTTTTAGAATGTTTCCATTGCAAAAGTGCATCTGTAATTTTCCGTTTCATACGCTATGAAATTTTTCGCAAAAATATAAAACTCTCGGTAATAATCAAAATATTCTGATTTTTACCGAGAGTTTTAATAAAAAAATAAGAATAATAGATATTATCTATAATAGGGAAAGTTCTTTCCCGGATAGTACGCTTGCCCTGCCAACATTTCTTCTAAACGAAGCAGTTGGTTGTACTTGGCAATCCTGTCCGTGCGGCTTGCCGAGCCGGTCTTAATTTGTCCGGTATTCAACGCTACGGCTAAATCGGCAATGGTGGTATCTTCCGTTTCGCCGGAACGGTGCGACATTACGGCGGTGTAGCCGTTGCATTTCGCCATATTCACGGCATCAATCGTTTCGGTAAGAGTTCCTATTTGGTTCACTTTTATTAAAATAGAATTGGCAACCCCTTTTTGAATACCCTCTGCCAAACGTTTTACATTGGTTACAAAGAGGTCATCGCCAACTAATTGAATTTCGTTTCCTAATTTGTTGGTCATAATTTCCCAACCTTCCCAATCGTCTTCCGCCATACCATCTTCAATAGAAACAATTGGATATTTTTTCACCCAATTTGCCCAATAATCAACCATTTGCGTGGGCGTTAATTTATCGCCGGTGGATTTATGCAAATGATACACTTTTTCATCGGTAAGAAAATATTCGGAAGAGGCGGGGTCGAGAGCAATGCAAATATCAATGCCGGGTTTGTAACCTGCTTTTTCAATGGCTTTTAAAATCACTTCAATCGCTTCTTCATTCGATTTCAGGTTGGGGGCAAAACCGCCTTCATCGCCCACGTTGGTGGCGTATCCCATACCTTTCAGCACTGATTTCAGGTTGTGAAATGTTTCGGCGCCCATACGCAACGCTTCGGCAAACGTTTCTGCGCCAATAGGCATAATCATAAACTCTTGAAAATCTATGCAGTTATCGGCGTGCGAACCTCCGTTTATGATATTCATCATCGGAATAGGCAACGTGTTGGCATTTACGCCGCCCACGTAGCGGTAAAGTTCTTGACTGCTTTCTTGCGCTGCCGCTTTGGCAACGGCTAACGAAACGCCCAGAATGGCGTTGGCGCCCAAGTTGGCTTTGTTAGGAGTGCCGTCAAGTTCAATCATCCGTGCATCTATCTCATTTTGATTGGATACCAACATCCCTTTCAGCTCGTTGGCTAACGTACCGTTCACATTTTCAACGGCTTTCAAAACGCCCTTGCCAACATATTTCGATTTGTCGCCATCGCGAAGTTCCACTGCCTCGTGAATGCCGGTAGATGCGCCCGAAGGCACGGCTGCACGCCCCATTGCGCCGGCTGCAGTATATACATCAACTTCAACGGTTGGATTGCCTCGCGAATCCAAAATTTGACGACCAAAAATTCCAATTATTTCACTCATAATATTTGATTTTTAATGTTTTACATTTTTTTTATTAAGCGGTGCAAATATATATTTAGTTTGAAATAAATATTATGTTAATGATAACATTTCATTGAAGATATAAGCTGCAAATGATTCTGTTAGGTAAAATTAAAGAAGGAAAATATCAATTAAAAATTTTCGTTTAAGGTTTTTTCTGTTGGAATTGATATTATATCCATTGTGTAAATACTGAAAAACAGATGTAAAGAAAATAGTGGTGAACAAGCAATAAATAGGATATGTTCTTCTTATTTAACTTTTAATGTTTTTTTGCAAATTAATAATTAAATGAATTATGAACATCCAAAATCATATTCCCATTCAAACGCAACCCGAAGATTGCGAACGTTTTGCCCAAAATATTCGCGCACATCTCAAAAACTATATTCAAGAGAATAAGTTGCAGTCGTTAGTGCTGGGCATTTCCGGCGGCATAGACAGTGCGTTGTGTGCCGTTTTGCTTAAACCGGTTTGCGAAGCCTGTAACATTCCGCTCATTGGGCGCTCCATTACCATAGAAACCAACAAAGCAGACGAGATTGAACGCTCTATTAAAGTGGGAGAAAACTTTTGCCATAATTTTGAACATCTTGATGTTACCAATACTTATTTAGAAAACAGAAAAAACTTGGTTGATTTGGACAATTCCATGCTTTCCAAACTGCGTCAGGGCAATATGAAAGCTCGTATGCGGATGATACTGTTGTACGACTTGGCGCAACTAAATCGTGGGATAGTAATTGCCACCGATAACTTTACCGAGTATCTCACCGGTTTTTGGACGTTGCACGGCGATGTGGGCGATTACGCCCCAATGCTGCACCTTTGGAAAACAGAAGTATATGCGCTTGCTGAATATCTGCTTCCTGAATGTAACGAAAAACAGAAAGAAGCCTTGCAACTTTGTATTGATGCCGTTCCCGTGGATGGCTTAGGAATCAGTTCCTGCGATTGCGAGCAGTTAGGCGTAAAAGATTATTTTGAGGCAGACCAACTGTTTGTGCGCTATTTTCAAGGCGAGCAAGAGTTAGAGGCGCATCCGCTTATTAAACGGTATTGCCAATCGCATTATAAGAGAAATAGCCCTGTAGCGGTTGAAGGAGTGAAGGACTGAAGGATTGAAGGACTGAAGGATTGGTATTGAAAAGATGTTATTTTTGTACGCTGAAATAAAATAATAGATATGCAAAATTTTGAATCAGAAATAGAATTTAGAGAATTATTTAAAGAAAGGTTAAAACAATTTGCTTTACGTATCATTAAACTTTTCCAGGGGTTACCAAAAACCGGAGAGGCACAAATAATTGGAAAGCAGTTGTTACGTTCCGGAACGTCAGTAGCGGCGAATTATAGAGCTGCTTGTAGAGCGCGTTCAGGTAGAGATTTTTTTAGCAAATTGTCAATTGTTGTAGAAGAAGCCGATGAAACACTTTTTTGGTTGGAACTTTTATTAGATGCTGATATATTCTCAAAAAATAAATTGCAACCTATAATGACAGAATCTTTAGAAATTCTAAAAATTGTATCCACCGCCCGCAAAAATGCCAAACCCTAACAATTCCTTCAGTCCTTCATTCCTTCAATCCTTCAATCCTTCACTCCTTCAGTCCTTCTATTCATACCGCAACGCCTCAATCGGATCGAGCCGCGATGCTTTCCAAGCGGGATAGAAACCAAAGATCATGCCAACACCGACGGACACCGCGACAGCGGCGAAGATCATTTCCCACGATGCCGCTACCGGCCACCGGGCAATCAGACGCACAAGCAGCGACACACCGCGACCAAGCAACACGCCAATCGCACCGCCCATGACGCATAGCACAATCGATTCGACCAAAAACTGCCGCAAGATATGAAAACTCCTCGCACCGACTGCCATGCGGAGACCGATTTCTCGTGTCCGCTCCGTAACAGAAACGAGCATAATGTTCATGATTCCGACACCGCCGACGACCAGCGAAATCATCGCAACGACCAAGAGCAAACTGCTCATCAACTGCGTCATCGAACCTAAAATTTGCACGATTTCAGCCAAAGTTCGAATTTGAAAATCGTCTTCATCTCCTTCTCGGATACGGTGCCGGTCCCGCAAGAGTTCCGTAATTTGTGTAACGGCTTTTTCGATTTTCGTTTCACTCACAGCCTTAACCATGATGACATCAATGTTCGTGAACCGAATCGGTTGCGGCGAGTCGCTTTGTTGCTGTGCCGTCCGTGCCAGATAGAATGATGTCGCACCGGGATACCTCGCATTCAAATTGGTCGTTTCTGATGATGACGACTCGGTATTCGTGATGGTACTCTGACTTGCGGCACCGCTGACCCGGTACTTCACAGTAGTCCATGGAGCCAGCACGATGTTGTCCTGATCCATGCCCATCATGTTCGCTCCCTTGCGTTGCAAAACACCGATGACGCGGAACGACACATTATTGACCCGAACGTCACTTCCAACCGGCGACTTGCCGCCAAACAAGTCCCTCTTGATCGTATGTCCGATGACGCAGACTTTATTATTGTTACGTATATCGCGGTCAGTGAACATTTCGCCATCGGCGAGTTTCCAATTCCCCACATCGAGATATGCCGGTGTCGTTCCAAGGATATTGTCAGGTATCCAATTTTTGTTGCCGAACACAATCTGTGCCCGGGTGTTGACCATTGGCGCAACATTTTGTACGGCTGGACATTGTCGCAGTATCTCTGTAGCGTCGTCTGGTGTAAGTGTTTTAGAAGAACCGAGCCCTCGGTTCACACCACCGGTGTTCGTTGCGCCAGGAAGGACAATGACAGTGTTCGCTCCCATTTTTTCGATGTTTTCCCGTAACATCGTTTTCGAGCCTTGCCCGATTTCCGTCATCGCAATGACCGCCGCAATCGCAATGATCACGCCGAGCGTCGAGAGCGTGGAACGCATCTTGTTTCGTCGCAGTGCCCGAAGTGCTGTGCGAAACGTGATCGGAAGTAAGGAGGTGAGCATTCGCCGTAACGATATTCCCTCTCCCTTTGGGAGAGGGTTAGGGTGAGGGTTTTCCTCGAATTCCTGCAGTCCCCACCCTAACCCCCCCCCGGAGGGGGAGGGGACATTTTGTGGTTCCGTCGCAATCACTCCATCGACGATTCGGATAATGCGATGAGCATATTTAGCAACATCGGGATCGTGTGTTACAAGAAGCACGGAAATTCCTTCTTCGTTCAATTTCTGAAACATTTTCAGGATTTCGACGCTGGTGGTCGAATCAAGGTTTCCCGTCGGTTCGTCGGCAAGGAGCAGGTCGGGACTATTGACGAGCGACCGGCTGATAGCGACTCGCTGTTGTTGTCCGCCGGACATTTGCGACGGCGTGTGATCGAGTCGGTCGCCGAGTCCGACGCGATTCAGCAAGCCGAGTGCTTTCTGTCTGGCATCGATTTCTGACGGACGCTGCAACGAGTAATCCAGTGGCATCATGACGTTTTGGATTGCCGTAGTCCGTGCCAGTAGGTTGAAATTTTGGAACACGAATCCAATCTTTTCAGTTCGGATCAGTGCTCGTTCGTTCGACGACAGTTTGCTCATTTTGCGTCCGTCGAGCCAGTATTCACCGGAACTCGGTCGGTCAAGACAGCCGAGAATGTTCATGAGCGTACTTTTCCCGGAGCCGGATGCTCCCATAAGTGCAACCATTTCGCCGCGTTTGATCGTCAGTGAAATGCCACGCAACACCGGAACATCCACCTCGCCGAGATGGTACGTTTTACAGATGTTTTCGAGTCGGATTAAGTCTGTCATTGTTATATGGCGACGGTTTAGCCGCCTCGCCCTGCGAGGTGTATCCCCGCAAGTGCGCCCCGCAGGGCGAGGCGGTTAAACTATTTTTCATCACCTCGGCGTTCTTCTCGGAAACTT
>Ga0082212_10012320_pt1 | contig 10777 bp, 11 predicted proteins | sample TergutNt197P3_FD_71548 | JGI IMG/M metagenome (GOLD analysis project Ga0082212, IMG submission 71548) | Neocapritermes taracua P3 segment gut microbial communities from Petit-Saut dam, French Guiana - Nt197 P3 | ecosystem: Host-associated > Arthropoda: Insects > Digestive system > Gut ...
AGCCTTTCAAGGTACAGAGATTTATGATGTTTTAACGGCGGATATTGCTTCTTTGGATGCGACAATTAAACATGGAAAGGGTGTCCCAGCTAAGGACTTATGCCTCTTTTCAAAACCCTTAGAAAACAATCAATATAGTGAACTTATGGAACTTATTGAAAAAGAAAGCAACTTACGATATGCAGTTGCGATAATTTATGACAAAATCAAAAATATTAAGAAATAAGGGGAGATAATAATGTCAAAAACTTATTATAATGTGGTAGAAACCCTAGTTTGTATTTGCACAGTTAACGAAGGTAAGATAAAAATATATTTAAAACGTAAAAACAAAGACCCTTATAAAGGTTATTGGATTTTACCAGGGGATATTTTATCTAACAATGAAACTTTAGAAGAGAAGGCAAAAAATGTTGTTTTAGAAACCACAAGTTTATTAAATATAAAATTAATTCAAAGTCATATTTTTAGCAATATAAACCGCGATCCTGAAGAAAGAATAATCGCTGCTACCTATATTGCCATAACTCTTCAAGATGTTGTTAAAAATAATAACGAAATGAATGAAACGCAGTGGTTCGACATTGATGAGCTTCCTAAAATGGGGTATGATCATGATGAAATTATTACAACCAATATGAATATGTTAAAAAGACAAATAATTAATAATGAAGAAGGCATTTTGTTGAAACTTTTCCCAAGAGATTTTACTTTACCGGAATTGCAAAATTTATTTGAAACAGTAACTGGTAAAGAACTAGATCGAAGAAATTTCAGAAAAAAAATAATCACACAGAATTATGTTATCGATACAGGGGAAAAACATTCGCATGGTACTGGACGTCCAGGGAAGTTATATCATATTAATCCCGACGTTGGTAACAAAAGTTTCTTAGAATAAACAAGTGCTTAGAGGCATTTGTTTTCTATTAGGGGGGATTATATGGAAACTTTATTTAATGAGGGGTTGTTAGAATACGTTGAAAAAGAAATATTTCCTTTATATGAGCTAAATGATGAAGCTCATAATTTTAAACATATAAATTATGTTATTAAAAGAAGTTTAAAATTTGCTGAAAATATCAAAGACATAAATTTAGATATGGTATATACTATTGCTTCTTATCACGATATTGGACATCATATTGACCATTTAAATCACGAGAAAGTCTCAGCTGAAATTCTTTATAAGGATGAAAATCTAAAAAAATATTTCAATAAAGAAGAAATTAATATTATGAAAGAAGCCATTGAAGATCACCGTGCATCTGCTACTAACCATCCAAGAAGCATATATGGAAAAATAGTTTCTTCAGCTGACAGAAATACCTTAGTTGACAAACATTTAGAAAGGACATATTTATATATTACAAAAGATATGAATAATTTGGGGGATATAATTATAGATGCTATTGGTCATACGATAAAAAAATTCGGTGAAGAAGGCTATGGTGCTCATAAAATGTATTTTGAAGATAAAGAATACGATGAATTCTTAAGAGAAATAAGAGAACTTACAAACAATGAAAAAGCATTTACTAAGAGATTTAAAAAGGTAAATAATATTTAGACAAAGGAGTGTGGGGGAATTGGTTGATATTTTGAAAGAGATACATGAAAATAAAATAACTTCAGATGAAGGATATGATATAATTGACGAAACTGTAGATAAATTTCATGATGACAAATTGACAACCACTATAGAAGAAGAATTAAACCTTAACAAATATGAATGGGCTGCATATTGTTATACTGCAAGTTTAGAAACTATAGTTCGATGGCGATATAAAGGTTGGCCAATTGCCTGTGAACATTGTGGGAAGCCAATTAATTATCAGAAGTACTATTGGATAGTAAGAGAAGATAAATTAAAATGCCTTCATTGTGAATGATTCCTAATATCAATTCTAGATAGGAATAAATAACACAAAAGTAAAACAATATCCTCAAAATTTTTGTATACCACACAATCTAAAACAAACACCTAATTTTGGCGTCTTTACAAAACCAATAAAAAACAGTAAAAAAGTGTATAAAAAATGCTTGACAATCATATAATAAGGTGGTATGATTATACTGCGTTTAATTTGGATTTACTTAGGTAAATCTTTAATTAAGACATAAAATGAAACACCTGGATATGTGTAACGAAAGGAGGAAATTATGCCAACGATTAATCAACTAGTTAGAAAAGGAAGAAAGAGTAAAGTAAAGAAAAGTAAATCACCTGTATTAGGCATTGGTCTAAACAGTAAAGATAATAAAACGACAAACAGTAATTCTCCACAAAAGCGTGGTGTGTGTACTCGTGTTGGAACAAAAACACCAAAGAAACCGAACTCAGCTCTTCGTAAATATGCTCGTGTAAGACTTTCAAATGGTAAAGAAGTAGATGCTTACATCCCAGGCGAAGGCCACAACTTACAAGAACACAGTGTCGTATTAATTCGTGGAGGACGTGTTAAAGACCTAATCGGGGTTAGATATCACATCATTCGTGGAACAATGGATACAGTTGGAGTTGACAAACGTCGTCAAGGACGTTCTAAATATGGTGCTAAAAAACCAAAAGAAACTAAATAAAGGAGGATTATAATGCGTAAAAGACGTGCAGTCAAAAGAGATGTTTTGGCAGACCCAGTCTACAAATCTAAATTAGTTACTAAACTAATTAACCAAATCATGTTAGACGGAAAAAAAGGAACTGCTCAAACAATTCTTTATAAAGCATTTGACATAATAAAAGAAAAGACAAACGAAGAACCGACCGCTATTTTCGATAAAGCTATGGCTAATATAAAACCAGCTTTAGAAGTAAAAAGTAGACGTGTAGGTGGCGCTAATTATCAAGTACCTATCGAAGTTAAAGGTGATAGATCACAAGCTTTAGGTTTACGTTGGTTAGTGCAATATGCTCGTTTAAGAGGTGGGCATTCAATGGCTGAAAATTTAGCCAATGAAATAATCGATGCAGCTAATGGTGTAGGTGCAGCGGTTAAAAAACGTGAAGATACCCATAAGATGGCCGAAGCTAATAAAGCGTTCGCTCATTATAGATGGTAGGAAGGAAGCGACGAATATGGCTCGTGAATATAGTTTAGAAAACACTCGTAATATTGGTATCATGGCACACATCGATGCCGGTAAAACAACTTGTACAGAAAGAGTTTTATTCCATACTGGTAAAATCCATAAAATAGGGGAAACTCATGATGGAGCTTCACAAATGGACTGGATGGAACAAGAACAAGAACGTGGAATAACTATTACTGCAGCGGCAACCACTGCCTTTTGGAAAAATTACCGATATAATATTATCGATACTCCAGGACACGTGGATTTCACTGTTGAAGTACAAAGATCACTTCGTGTATTAGATGGGGCAGTAGCTCTAATCGATGCACAAGCTGGTGTTGAACCACAAACTGAAACTGTTTGGCGTCAAGCTGACGACTACAAAGTACCTCGAATGATTTTTGCCAATAAAATGGACAAAATGGGGGCCGACTTTGCTTTCAGTTTAGGGACAATTGAAAACCTATTAGGTGTTAATGCCAAAGCAATCGAATGGCCAATTGGTGCCGAAGACGACTTTAATGGTATTATCGACCTAGTAACTATGAAAGCATATAAATATGATGGGCAACAAGAAGAAAACCCAGAAGAGATTGCTATTCCGGAAGATTTAGCTAGTTTAGCTGAAGAAAAAAGATTAGAATTAATCGAAGCTGTTGCTGAATTTGATGACGACTTAATGAATAAATATTTAGAAGGCGAAGAAATTCCGGTTGACTTAATTAAAAAGGCAATTAGAAAAGGAACATTATCTGTAGAATTTTTCCCAGTAATGTGTGGAACCGCTTTAGGAAATATCGGTGTTAAGTTATTGTTAGATGCGATTATCGATTATATGCCAGCTCCAACTGATGTGGAATCAATAAAAGGTACTGATTTAAATGATAATGAAATAGAAAGACACCCATCAGACGATGAACCGTTTAGTGCGTTAGCTTTCAAAGTTATGACCGACCCTTTTGTGGGAAGATTAACTTTCTTTAGAGTTTACTCAGGACATGTAATGGGTGGCTCATATATTTTAAATGCATCAAAGAACAAAAAGGAAAGATTAGGACGTATCTTACAAATGCATGCCAATGACCGTTCAGAAATAACTGAGGTATTTGCTGGAGATATTGCGGCGGCTGTTGGATTTAAAGATACATCAACTGGCGACACTTTATGCGACGAAAAACATGCTTGTATCTTAGAAAGCATGGAATTTCCTGAACCAGTTATCCAATTAGCAATTGAACCAAAATCAAAAGGCGACCAAGATAAGATGGGAACAGCTCTGCAAAAATTATCTGAAGAAGATCCAACTTTTAGAGCTTCAAGTGATCCTGAAACAGGGCAAACAATTATTGCCGGAGTTGGGGAATTACACCTAGACATCATTGTTGATCGTATGAAAAGAGAATTTGGTGTTGAAGCTAATATTGGTCAACCACAAGTTTCATATCGTGAAACCATTACGCAGGCAGCTGATTGTGAAGGTAAACATATTAAACAAAGTGGAGGTCGTGGACAATATGGACACGTTTGGATTAAATTCGAACCAAACCCAGAAAAAGGGTATGAATTCGTTGATTCAATTGTTGGGGGAGTTGTCCCACGTGAATATATCCCAGTAGTCGATAAAGGACTGCAAGATGCTCTGCAAACAGGCATCTTAGCTGGTTATCCATTAGTCGATGTAAAAGCAACTTTATTTGAAGGTTCTTACCATGATGTTGATTCGTCAGAAATGGCTTTCAAAATAGCTGCTTCATTAGCTTTAAAAGAAGCGAAAACCAAATGTAAACCAACTTTATTAGAACCTATCATGAAAGTAAACGTGGTAGTTCCTGATGAATATTTGGGTTCAGTTATGGGCGACATAACAGCTCGTCGTGGGCGTCCATTAGGGCAAGAATCAAGAGGTAATGCGTTATCTATTGATGCGATGGTCCCACTTTCAGAAATGTTTGGATATGTAACAAGCTTACGTTCTAACACTCAAGGTCGTGGACAATATACAATGAAATTTGACCACTACGAAGAAGTGCCAAGAAACATTGCTGAAGAAATTATCAAAAAAAATGGGGGAAACTAAGCTAAAAGACTTGAATTTTTGGCTTAGCCCTGTTAAAATATAATATGTAATATATAAGAGGAGGAAAATTAAAATGGCAAAACAAAAATATGACCGTTCAAAACCACATGTAAATATCGGAACAATCGGACACGTGGATCACGGTAAAACTACTTTAACTGCTGCAATTAGTAGCGTATTAGCAAAGAAAGGATTCGCAGAATTTCAAGATTATGCAAATATCGATAAAGCACCTGAAGAAAGAGAACGTGGGATTACTATCAATACTGCACATATTGAATATGAAACTGAAAAAAGACACTATGCACACGTAGACTGTCCTGGGCATGCCGACTATGTTAAAAACATGATTACAGGTGCTGCTCAAATGGATGGAGCTATCTTAGTTATTGCAGCTACAGATGGACCTATGGCGCAAACTCGTGAACATATCTTATTATCAAACCAAGTTGGAGTACCACGTATGGTAGTATTCTTAAACAAATGTGATATGGTTGACGATGAAGAATTATTAGATTTAGTTGAAATGGAAGTTCGTGAATTATTAAGCGAATATGGATATGATGGGGACAATGCTCCAATTATCAGAGGTTCAGCTTTAAAAGCTCTTGAAGGAGACGCTGGATACGAAGCTAAAATTGAAGAGCTTATGAATGCAGTTGACGAATATATCGAATCTCCAGAAAGAGATACTGACAAACCATTCTTAATGCCAGTTGAAGATGTATTCACTATTACAGGTCGTGGTACAGTTGCAACCGGAAGAGTTGAAAGAGGACAATTAAAACTTAATGACGAAATTGAAATCATTGGTTTAAAAGAAACTAAAAAATCAGTTGTTACTGGAATTGAAATGTTCAGAAAACAATTAGATTATGCTGAAGCAGGAGATAATGCTGGTATCTTATTACGTGGAGTTTCTCGTGATGAAATCGAACGTGGTCAAGTATTAGCTAAACCAGGAACAGTTACTCCACATACTAAGTTTAAAGCACAAGTTTATGTTTTAAGCAAAGAAGAAGGTGGAAGACATACTCCATTCTTCAGTAACTATCGTCCACAATTCTACTTCCGTACAACTGACGTTACAGGTGTTATTGAATTACCAGAAGGTGTTGAAATGGTAATGCCAGGTGATAATGTTGAAATGACAGTAGAATTAATCGCTCCAATTGCTATCGAAAACGGAACTAAATTCTCAATCCGTGAAGGTGGTAGAACAGTTGGTGCTGGTAACGTTTCAGAAATAGTTAAATAAAAAATTACTGAGTTTTCTCAGTTTTTTGCTTAGGAAAGGAGTTTTAATTAATGAAAAATATAAGAAATTTTGATTTACATATGCATACTAATTATTCGTTAGACGGTGTGCATCCTGTTCATGACGTTTTAGATGCGTGTAGCGAAGCAAAAATAACCACTGTATCGATAACTGACCATGATTCTTGTGATTGCTTTGAGGACATTGATATTAATAAAACAAAATTTAGAGGGAAAATAATTTATGGCATGGAAGCTGATGCTTTGGTTGGGAACATAACTTATGATATACTTTGTTATGATTTCGAAATAGAAAAAGTAAGAGAGTGGGCACACAATCAGTATGGAACTGTGGATTTTAGACAAACGAAAATATTCGATAAACTAGCACTATTATGTGAACAATTAAATTTAAAAATAGATGATAGTATTCCATATGATGGTAAGGTGGAATATGCTCATGCTGCTTTATTTAGAATGGCATATAACGTTCCGGAGACAAAAACATATTTAGAAAAATTAAATGTATTTACAGTAACTGATTTATATAGGCAATCAACAACCAATGTAGAATTCCCGTTATATATTGATATGCATATAGTGTGGCCAAATATTAAAGATGTAGCTAAAATAATTCGTGAAAATGGAGGAAAAATATTTTTGGCTCACCCATTTAAATATGGAGAAAATAAAGATGTTGGCAAAACACTTGATTCGTGTTTACCATATGTTGATGGAATTGAAATATGCAATGAATCAACTTTTGAACAAGTGCAATATTTATACCAATATGCCAAAGAGAATAATTTATTAGTATCCGCGGGAAATGATTATCATGGTAGTTCTAAGCATAGTGAAGTGGGAGTTTCAAATATTACTGATGAAATGGCAGAAGATATTAATATGTGGTTAGATAAATGCGCTAATTATATAGAACTTTAACAAAACAATATAAATAAAAAATTACTGAGTTTTCTCAGTTTTTTTGTGATTTTTTTCGAAAAAAGAAGGGATAAGGGCTTCCCGCGTCGTATATTACTAATAGGGAGGCAATTTATGAATTATTACGACGAAATAAAAACCACATTAATAAAAAACGAAGTTACACGTAAAATAAATGATTATTCTAAAAACAGAAGCGATTTAAATGCTTACTATGAAGTAGGAAGATTACTAGTAGAAGCACAAGGTGGGGAAGACGAATCAAAGTATGGCGATAAACTGATTAAAGAATATTCGACAAGACTTACAAATGAATTGGACCCAGGATATAAAACTACTAACCTAAAGTATATGAGACAATTTTATTTGTTAATTGGAAAAGGTCAGGCATTGCCTGACCAATTGACATGGAGCCATTATATTGAAATGTTACCTTTGAAAAATCAAAAAGAAATCAATTATTATATAAACATTTCAATTACACAAAATCTACCTTATCGTGATTTAAGAGAAAGAATAAAAAGTAACGAATACGAAAGAATAGGATACAAAGAAGAGTTGGAACAACCCAAAGTAAATACTTTAATTAAAAATTCTATTATTATTAAAAGTAATTCAAATGAAGAAATTACTGAGCACGCCCTAAAACAATTAATTCTAGAAAATATGGATAATTTCTTAAAAGAATTGGGTATTGGTTTTACTTATGTTGGTAATGAATATAAAATTAAAATAGGAGATAGATATAATTACATTGATATATTGCTTTTTAATGTTGAATTTAATTGTTATGTGGCCATTGAACTTAAAGTAACGGAACTCAAAGCTGAATATATTGGACAAATAATGAAATATATGAATTACATAGACAAGCATGTCAGAAAGCCAAGCCATGATAAAACAGTAGGTATTATCATATGTAAAAAACATAATAAATTCGTCATGGAATATGTTAGTGATGACAGGATATTTCATACTACTTATCAATTAATGAATATAAATTGTTAATTTTATATTGCACCATAAAAAACTGATGCAACTAGGCATCAGTTTTTAACATTAATTTTTTTATTCTGTTTTTAAGAAAAATTTACTATATATAGCCGCAAGGCCGCCACCCACTAATGGAGCAACTAAGAACACCCAAACTTGACTTAAGGCTTCACCACCCACAAGTAGTGCAGGACCAAAACTTCTAGCTGGATTTACTGATGTTCCAGTTAAAGCAATACCTAAGATATGTACTAACACTAAAGCAAGCCCAATTACAAGTCCAGCATTGTTAGAATTGCCATTTTTACCGGTAACACCCATGATTACAGTAACAAATACGAATGTTAATACTACTTCGATTATGAATGCGCCATACCATTCAAAAGCACCAAAGAAATTTTGTCCTAGTTCTGTAGTTCCAAAGCCTCCTAATTTTAAGAAACCAACCAGTAATAAAGCTCCTAAAATACCTCCTATAATTTGTGAAATTACATAGAATATAAAATCTTTTACGTTCATTCTTTTGTTAATGAACATTGCAAGTGATACGGCTGGATTAATATGGCATCCAGAAATTGGTCCTATCGCGTAAGCCATGGCCACGATTACTAGACCGAATGCAAATGCAACTCCCAGAACTCCTAGAGACGCTCCTGCAAAGACTGCTGCTCCACACCCAAATAGTACCAATACCATTGTTCCAAGTGCTTCTGCTGTGTATTTACCTATTTTATCAAACATAAAAATACCTCCTTCTTCTATTTTATATGTTATAGGCTAATATAATTATAACACAAATTTTAAAAATATCCATATTAATGTCAAGAAACGACATATAAAGACACAATCTATTGAAAATTCATATAAAATAGTTTATGATATTAATGAATAGGAGAAGTAACAGTGAAAGAAGTTAATAATAGACATATAAAAATAATAATAAATAGTATATTAGTATTTTTGACCTTGATATGTGTTACTATCACGGCATTTTCTTTTGTGAAAATATTAGATAACAAAAGTAAAACTTCAAAAATGGAAATAAATAGCTTAAGTATCGGTTCAATTTTAGATATTCCAAAATATACCCCATTAGAAGATGATATTGTCATTCCAGATATTAAAGTCGCACCTATTAATGATAAACAAGATGGACAAAAAAGAAGTCATGGTAATTCCAAAAATACCAACGTAAATGATGCTAAAAAGATGTTTGAAGCAAAAGGGATATCAGTGGGAATAGATGTTTCCAAATATCAAGGAAATATCGATTGGAAAGTCGTTAAAAATGATGGTGTAGAGTTTGCTATGATTAGAGTTGGTTATAGAGGATATGAAACTGGTGAAATTGTCTTGGATCCATATTTTTATCAAAACATTAAAGGAGCTACTAATAATGGTATTAAGGTGGGTATTTATTTTTATTCTGTTGCTAAAACTGAACTTGAAGCTATGGAAGAAGCCAAATGGACAGTAAATATTATTAGAAATTATAAAATAACTTATCCAGTAGCTTTTGATTTGGAAGATTTTGATAGATATCGATTAACTGGAGTAAGTAATGCTCAATTAAATAAAAACGCTGTAGCGTTTCTAGAATATATTAAAAAAAGTGGCTATCAACCAATGCATTATGGTAGTAAAAGTAAATTTGGCGCTGTATGGAACATGAATACATTGAATAAATATAAAATATGGTTAGCCCATTATACAACCAGTACTGATTATGCGGGAATATATAATATGTGGCAGTATAGTAGTAAAGGTTCAGTAAAAGGTATAAATGGTTATGTAGACATGAATATTGCTTATTTTAGATATTCACAGGAAGCTAAAGAAGCTGCTTCAGAAGAGGAACTACGTAAAGACCCCAATAAAGAAGTGATTGATAGTACACCATTTACTGAAACAAATGAACAAGCCAAAACAACGACCGGAGTTAACTTTAGAAGATCACCATCAACTTATTTGGATAATATCATACAAATGCTTAATAATGGTGAAATGGTATTAATAACTGGTATAAGTAATAATGGTTGGGCCCGTGTTCAATATAAAGACATCATCGGATATGTTTCATTGATTTATTTAGAAATAATTCCATCTGAAGAACCAGAGGAACCTGATGAATTAACCTAGTTTATCTCCAACATTTAAATCATCAATTGTTCCAGCTGGCAGTTCATATGTATAATATACTTTCTTTTTAGGCAAAATAATTCTATAAGGTTTAACGTTTTTATATACATAAAGAACGGTATTTTGCTTGTCTGTCAAGACAACATCAATGTTTTTATACACAAAAAAGGTGTGGATACCATTACAACGTATTCTCAAACCATCGACAAAAGATTTATTAAACATTAACCCTTTAAAGTTTTCCACATGTCCAGAAGCGTTTTTAATTGTCAGATATTTGCCATTAATATACAT
>Ga0082212_10012321_pt1 | contig 10777 bp, 11 predicted proteins | sample TergutNt197P3_FD_71548 | JGI IMG/M metagenome (GOLD analysis project Ga0082212, IMG submission 71548) | Neocapritermes taracua P3 segment gut microbial communities from Petit-Saut dam, French Guiana - Nt197 P3 | ecosystem: Host-associated > Arthropoda: Insects > Digestive system > Gut ...
GAGCAGGCAAATAATCGAAGGCGATAATCCAGCCCACAAAAACCAACTTCGCCGGAAAGCCGATTGACTTTGCATTGACGTTCACACAAACGGCACGGCTGCATCTGTCGGCGCACCTCCTCAATCAACTCCGGTAGCCGATGACGATTCCGTTTTATTTTTGGTTCGGCAACGGCGCATTCCGATTTTTTCCATAGACAAGGATCGGCTCCAACCCGTTTCAAAACCGGAATCAAACCTTCTGCGAGGTCTGAAACAACGATTTTCCCGTCAGGTTGGAGAAAAATCTTAAAGTCGCCAAATGGAACGATATGACTACAAGTATTCCTCATTTTCCAGTTCCAAATTTGTTTCTGCCAGATAGTATTCCGGCTTGTATTCTCGGTGAACGCTCTCATCATCGTTGTTCGAACCAGTCAGGAGTTTCTCAAAAAATTCGGATACCTCAGCGCAAGACGAACCGACGAAACCCTCGGTTTCCAATTCCACCTTGCCGTTTGGTCTGATTCTAATTTTGATTTCTCGTGGTAGTTGCATAGTGGTCAGTCGTTTTTACAAATCGATTCTTCTCCCTCCATAGGTTGACTTGTTATCAGAGTTCGCAGGAACAGTTTCCGTTTCAATGACTGCCGGGGATTCGTCCGTGTCGGCTCCCTTCGAAGCGGCTACGGCGCACTCCCTCGCTTTTGCTCGAATCTTTTCAATGCGGTCGCTCATTGTATCGATCAATGGAACCGTTGATGCCAACGACCGGGCAACGTCATGTGCAGTGAATTCTCGTTTGTTATCCGCAAAGGCATCAATCATCGCACTCTTGACCGATTCCTCAATTTCCGAGCCGGTATATTCCTTGCTCAACTGTGAAAGCGTTCCCTTCAAGGTCTGTATGCGTCCATCCTTGTCGCTCTTCGTGATTTCATGAACCTTGTCGAAACCAAACGATTCTATGAAATTTTTCCGTTCCGAATCCGACAGTGCCGGTTTTTTACGCAGCAGTGCCTTGTTGACATGGATTTTGAAAATCTGTTCTCGCTCTCCGGCATGAGGGAAATCGACGAAAAAGATTTCGTCAAAACGACCTTTTCGTAGCATTTCCGGGGGCAGTCGGTCGAATTCGTTCGCAGTAGCAACGATGAACACTCCTGCCGTTTGGTCGCTCATCCATGACAACAATGTTCCGAAAACCCGTGTGCCGGTTCCGCCGTCTCCACCAGAACCGGAGGCTCCAGCCATGCCTTTTTCGATTTCGTCGATCATCAGAATACACGGAGCCATCGCTTCTGCACACCGGACTGCTTTACGGATGTTCGCCTCCGATTGACCCACAAGCCCTCCATAGACTGCTCCCATGTCGAGACGCAGAATGGGAATGTTCCAAAAACTCGCCATCGCTTTGGAACAGAGACTTTTTCCACAACCGGGAACGCCAGTCAATAGAACCCCCTTTGGCGGCAACAGACCATATTTGGCGGCTTCCTCGGTAAAAATGTTCCGGCGTTTCCCAAGCCAGTGTTTCAGTTGCTCCAAGCCGCCGACTTCACTCATCTCGCCCGGTGTCTCGAAGGTCAAGATGCCGGTTTTGCGGACGATTTGCTTTTTCTCTTCAACGATGGATTGAATATCGTTGAGATCGAGAACCTTGTCTTCCGTAATCGCTTTCCCAAGAGCGAGTTCCGCTTCACTCATCGTGAGTCCTTTTGCCGCCTTCGCCAATTCCATGATGCCCGTTTTTTCGTCAGGAATCCCGTGCTCTGCATCGACCAGATTGATCGTGATACCGCTACGATACTCATTTACGATGTCGGTGAATCTGGCGGTCAGTTCATCGACTGTTGGCAATTCAAAATCGACGATGACGATTTCCTTTTCGAGTTCGGCAGGAATTTCAAGTTGCGAACCGGAAAGAAGAACGATGGCACTCAAAGTGCGTTCGAGATCGTTGACCGTATCTTTCAGTTTGCGAACCACGAGCGCATTGCTGTTGCGCCCGGAAAGGTTGTGATGAAGGTCGACGAAAACATAAATCGACGGTTTGCAGTTTTTCTGCTCTCGGTCAACAATCCATTGCATCGCCTTGTCCGGTTTGTCGGTTCCGGTAGCACCATGTGCGTCGGTGAGGTCGGCGGTCTTGAAACCGTCGGTCATTTTCCAGAAGAAAATGTCTCGCTCCCGTTGTCCCTCTTTGGCGATTCGAATCAATTCCTGCCGGGAACGTTGTTCCTCTTGCGAACAGAAATGGATCAGTTTGTATCCTGCCTTCAAATGAAGGCTTACTGCGTCGAATGTCTTTTTCATAGTGTTGTAATGCTAAAGAATGAGTTTCCAATGTGAATGACTCCATTTGTTGGAAATGGAGCCGACTGATTTAGTGTGAGTTCCACCTGATTAACCATAATGGAATCACTGCCTGTTCGTTTGATATGGATTCCACCGTCAATCACAAGGATCACGGCGGGATGTCCAGCGATACGTTCCTGACCTATATCTAAAGCACGAGAACGATTTTGCCGATTGGAAATTATCGGCAATCGAAGTAGTGCGTCTTCGCCTATGTCGATGATACCTTCCCCGGTGAGACAAACGTATTCCATACCGGGCAGATTGTTGACTCGCCGAAACCGGATGGCGTGAATTTTGTCGCCGTCTTTTTCAATCCGCACAGACAACCGAAGGAAATCTGCCACCGTGATTTCTCCGCCTTGAATCACAGCCGGTTTACTTGATTCAAGTTTGGTTGCATTGACGCTTGTTCCGTAAGCACTGTCCAGATCAGTGATTTGTACAGTATTATTCTCAACGGACAATCGAAAATGCCGACGACTGATTTGCAAGGTTGCATCTCTATTCTCTTCGATGCGCAGGCAAACATCGCAGGTCGATTCCCGTCCGAATTCCAATGTCTGTTTGGCATAGAGAAACGTTGTACGTTCCTCGCCTTCATAGTTCCATTGAACTACGACACTACTCGGAGCATCCGATTCGGATAACTCTATAACTGGTTGGTCGAGATCAAGTTTTCGTATGGTCATTTTCTTCTCATTGCGTTACGCAACAAACGCCGTTTTTCTTCTGTGTTGGCAACGTCCAATGGTGTTGCCCCGTTTTTGTTCTTTGCATTGACATCGGCTCCTCCTTGTATGAGTGCAACAACGATAGACTCATCGATGTACTGGGTTCCTCTTGAATACACGTACTGGACTCCTTCTAAATATGCTGCCCAATGCAACGCAGTGTCGCCTTCCGGTGTTCTGGCATTGACATCGGCTCCAGCGGCGATGAGATCACTGACAGTACCAGCGACAATCACGGACATGTCATTGTAAACAAGAGCATCTTCAATAAACTCATCGTTATTTTCATCAAGCATCCACGTTACAATAAAGAGTAAGGGCGTGTCGCCTTTTGTACCTCGCATGTTAACATCTGCCCCAATGTTAATGAGAGCGGCGATGGATTTCAGTGAAAAATTACATAGGGCTACGTACAACGGAGTATCGCCATTACCATCACGCTCGTTCACATTTGCTCCCAAGTTGACGAGTGAGAAGATGGCTTCAACAGCATTATTGCTAACGGCATCATATAATGGTGTCCAACCGCCTGTGTCCCTCGCTTTAATATCTGCTCCCGCTTTGACGAGAGATTCGATGGCTTCAACAGCATTATTACGAGCAGCAGAGTGTAAAGGTGTACAACCTCCCTCTTTTTCTCTCGCTTTAATATCTGCTCCCGCTTTGACAAGAGATTCGATGGCTTCAACAGCGTTACGGAAGGCAGCATAATGTAATGGTGTTAAACCATGATTTTCTCTCGCATTAACATTTGCTCCCGCTTCGATGAGTAATCCGATTGCTTCAACTTCATTTTCGTCAGCAGCCCTGTGTAACCAAGTCCAACCCTTTTCGTCAATCCCTCTGTTAACGTTGCCACCAGATTCGATAAAACGTATGACTTTCTGCGCAGTGTCAGAAAGGTTCTGGGATTGAGTCGATGTACGTCTCGCCGAGAGTTCGGCAATTTCCGCACAAGTGGTAAACCGTTGTTTCGGATCGTAGGAGATTGCTTTTGCAATCACCTTGTCAAAAGCGGTTGAACCCGTCTTCGGACAAATATGCTTGGCATCCAGATGCCAAGCGATGATGGCTTCCTTTGATTTCAATTCAAATGGCAACTCACCGGTGAGGAGTTGATAAATGATCAATCCAAGAGCATAAATGTCCGTCCGGCGGTCGCAAAAAGAACCATTAAGTTGTTCCGGTGCCATAAAACATAGCGTCCCCGCCATCATTTCGCCATCTTTTGCATTGGCTTCAATCTGTTCTTTGATTGATGTCGAGATGCCATAGTCTGTGATTTTCACCTCGCCGGACTTGGAAATCATTATGTTCTGCGGTTTCAGGTCAAGATGAACTAAACCTTTGTCGTGAAAATAATCGAGTCCACTCAAAATTTGGTCAATAATCGGCTTGGCTTCGGTTTCCGAAAGTTTCCCCCCTTTTTGCAGGCGATAGACTTCGAGGTCAACACCATCAATCAATTCCATGACGATGTATTTGACCGCCCCTGTATCAGCAAAGAACTTGTAATTGAGGAGGTTTTGATGTGTAAACGATTGGGCTTTTGCCAGTTCTGTTCGCAATTCTTTGAGTGCAACCGGGTCGGCAATGTATTCCGGTAAAACGACCTTAATAGCAAATTCCACATCGGTCGTATCGTCGATCACTTTGTAAACTGCCCCCATCCCGCCTTGACCGAGTTTCTTAATGACTTGATATCTGCCATCGAGTACATCACCCCGCTTGAGTTCATCGGCAAGCGAGGATTTCGGCTCTTCGATTTTGCGTTCCTCCGACGTAGTCTGCGGACGCATTGTCATCATGGAGTCGAGGTTATCTTGTGTCGGAAGGGAAGTTGGTGGACGCTTGGTCATTGCGGCATCGAAATCGTCTACATCAGCACCTTTTCTGCTGGGTTTCATCGTTTGCGCATAGTCCATCTCATCCGCCGGTGCTTGGGCGAAAACAATACCTTTCGCTTTTCTGCAAACGGTGATTGTACCGTTATAATGAAGCGGTGTTTCAGGCGAAATCTCTCCGTTTTTAGCAAGTGCGAAGAGTTCCGCTTTGCTAACTTCTCGAAGTGATCCGTTAATTTCGATTTGAATAGAGGGCATAATTTTATCCTCGTAGGGTTAATTCAATAGTTTCGTCTTGAAGTGTTTCTTGAGAATAGAGAGACAATCCCGATTCCCGATCCAGAGTTTCAAGTGATTCGATAATTTTTCGTAAAGCGTTCTGTTGGTGAAATTTTCCGATAGTATTATCTAGCGAGCCGCTTGACGGTGGTTCTGATAACGTTTGCTTGTGTCGTTCCTGCCGTTTTGCAGCCCTTCCTGCTTCCAGACGTTGTAGAACATCTGCCGCTTGCTGCTGAAGCCCTGACAGACGTACTTTCTGTTGTTCTTCCGCAATCTTTTGGCGTTGCCTTTCTTCTTCCTCCACTCTTCTGCGTTCGATTTGATCCATTGCATCCAGTGCGATCCCTACCATATTGGAACGGTTACGAAAAACTCGCCTCTCCGACTGAAAGGCAAAGGCACTACCGGGACGTTCCTGATAAATTAGTACCTCTTCGCCATTCATTTGCGCAACAACCCCGCAATAGGCTCTTTCGTTGGAGCCTTTGTATGTTACAGGCGTTCTCTCCCAAAAGATTCCTTGCGAATCCAAAATCTGAATGAGATCGCTCAAGTTATAAATATTCGATTCAATGGTTGTATGGATTGACATAGTAGTGCCTCTCTGATATATCTTCAAATCCCCTTCCTGCATGAGGTTGAGAGAATTTTATGTTTCCCGTTCACTTCGCAATTTCTTGCGGATGTCTCTAAGTGTCTTACCTTTGTAAAGGAACAGTCTTGGTGCTGCATGTTCAAACCGACCAAGTTCCCTACAAAGATCAGCAAGCGAAGAAAATTTCTTCCCGTCGTATTCGACGCTTTGTTTACCGTCAACTACCGTGCATTTGATTGCTGGGTCGTCCACATGTACCAGTTCTTCTCCCGGCTGTATGCCAATTTCACTGAACACTAATTTGCTTTTATCATGTTGTATTTTTTGAGTCCTGTTTATTCTGCCTTTAGCCTCCTTAATCCAACGATCTTCTGTGCCGACGGGCGGTAGGATTTGCTCTGTGTGGATAAAGACCTTCTCCTCGTGCGAATAGGGAGTAACTCTCACACATTTTATGTGAATGCCCCGTTTCAATAACCATTTCACGGTCGAAATTACTTCTTTTCTAAACCTAGCCGCCACGAGAATGATGCGTTGCTCTTGATTGAGAACGACCTCGGAAAGGTCATCTTTCTCAAAAAATTCACACAGTGCAGCGGTAGCATTTTTATCGTTCCCGTCATTTTTCGTCAGGTACTCTTGAAATTTTTGTACAATGTCTTCTCTCGTCAAACCAGAGCATTGGGAAACATATCTCAATGCTTGCCAAGTAACATCTTTGCCGGAGTCATCAAGTTTGTTTTCAATGACAACCAAATTGCCGGATTCGTCGAGAGCAATCAAATCAGGACGATTTCCCCCAAATTCATTATCTCTAAATTCTTTCTGAACAATCAAAAGTTCCTCTTCTTCGCCGAGTAGTGTCGGATTCTTTGCAATCCATTCCTGCAAATGTTTTACCTCGCTTAAGTCCAAATCTTTGAAGGTTGAACGATCCAGCATCGTTGCCTCGTTATTTTCTTTGTCGATAATAAACATTGTCGTTGTCCTTTCGTTTGGTTGTCAGGTAAAATAGTGCCGGTCACACCGCGCAACCAGCACCGTGAGGTGTGGTTGAAGCAAAAGCCTCTATACATGCAGGAATCCCAATTTGAGTCAAGTATAAACCTCAAAGCCGCCAAAAAACGCCATTTGGGTAGTTTTGACAAATTGGGCAAGGCAGAACTGCCGTCAGCCGCTCCAGATTCCGCCGAAAATTAACCGGCGGGACACGAGAAAAGGGTGCAAGGCAATTCGCTGCTTCAACCCGGCACCTCACAAGTAGCCGTACCATACACAACGACCCGGCACCCCGTAATTACTACGGGACGCAAAGTAAGTGTATGGCAAACGGCGGGATGACCACCCAGAACTTCCCGGAATAGAGACACCGGGAAAACCCAGAGCGGTTCTGTGTTTCAAATGAATTTTTGTGAGGTTTCGGTTGAAACGATGACTTCCGTCAAACCGATTTTTTGCTATTTCAATTCAATCGTCCGATAAAACTCTCCGAATTTGGATTTCAAATCGCTCCCAGAATACCGCCGATTGAGTCAAAAAACAAGCCCCCGCTCTATCGGCGAAAAGAAGGAATCACTGCCCAAGCAATTCGTTAAAATTTTCTGCGGAGCGTATCGGAGGGTATGCAATAACGCCGGGCAGTGGTGGTACACCGGCAAAGTCTGAAAACGGCTCTTCTTCAAATCCCTGTCCGAGCATAAAGTCATTGAGCAGATCACCGGAAACGGGCATTATGTCCTCCACATCGTTCTTCGAGTTGCTCATCCTATCGTTCTCCCATAGATTCGGTGTCTTCACGATTCACTTCCGGTGCTGGCGGAACCGTCGACTCCTCCTCGGCAAGAGCCTGATCAGCGTCAGCCGAATTGTCTGCACAAGTCCTTCGGGGTTTATAACGTTCCTTTCGCCGTTGGGCTTCTTCGAGTCGTTCGCAAGCGATGTCGAAATACTTTTTTTCCCGTTCAATCCCGATGAATCGACGATTCATTCGGAGTGCGGCAACGCCCGTCGTGCATGATCCTGAAAATGGATCAAGTATAACATCATTTTCGTTGCTGTACATCTTGATCAAATAGCACATCAACAGTTCAGGTTTTTGCGTCGGGTGCAGACATTCTTCTGGGCGTTTAGCATCTCGTTTGGCTACGATTATAGAACTTGGATGCACATCACCTATCATGTTGTATGTTGCAGTTTTTTGAAAACCGGGACGACCGAAGACCAAAATGTTTTCATGGTTGCGAAGTGGGATAAGATTGGCATTCAAAAAACCCGTCTTGTTATTTTTTGCCCAAACGAGGTCATACCTGAACCAGCGACGCTTTGAGTTAATCAAGTCGATAGTGAATCCGCCACAGCAGAACATAACATAATTTGCATTTTGTTTCGTCTTTGCTTCAAATAGTTGCCACATTGTATCGAATGGCGGTGCTTGATCCCAAGCGTGACTCGTGACCCCGTATGGCGGGTCGCTGATGACTGCATCAACAGTTACGTCCAGTGCTGGCAAGATTTCAAGGGCATCTCCATTGTAAAGAGTTGCATTTCCGATTTCAAATTTTTCGTTCATTGTGTTCCTCCTTGTTTGTTGAGAATTTATTGAGAAAAAAGGTCTTCGTGTTCCTTTCGAGAAACTGTGGCATACGGGCTGATAGGTACAGGACGTTTGCATTCGTTACATCGACCGATTGCTACTCCTGCGCCGTATCGCACAGCCACTTTGGGCGATGTCATGGCAAATGGTCTCCCAATATACATAGCGATTGGAGAGGCAACACGCACGCTCCCACTCTTGCAGAAAGGGCAAGGTATCGTAACCAATTCCGCTGCTTCCTCAAGTGAATCCTGATTGTCTTGCACTTCAATCTTATTTTCGTTCATACCAAAACTCCTTATGTTAAAAGCCCGTACCCTGATTCATGCTTGGTTGATTCATTGGGAGAACAGTACAAGCACTCTACCCTGTATGTTTTCTTACTTTGTCCCGATGCATGACAGCAAATTCGTTTCGTTAACAATTCCCAACCTGCATCGAGGAGCGGCTGATAAATCGGAGATTGATAACCTGACAAAATTTTATGTCCGGGTACGGCAAGCAATGTTTCAACCAACCGCTCATGTTGTTCGTCGCTGTACTCGTGCTTGTAGATTTTCGGTGCTACTCGTGTTCCTGAAATGTATGGAGGATCAATGTAGCAGAGACTTTTTTCATTGGCGTATTTTTTGATACACTCGATTGCATCCAAATTTTCGATGTGAACGTGTTTCAATCGCTCGTGGACTTCCGGCAACCGGGCAATCGCTTTCCAATACGTGTCCGCCGCAACTGTGCGGGAACACTCGGAAGGCGTTGACCAAGAGTTCATTAAATTGCTAAAACTCTGTCTCGCACAAACAAAAAAAGCCCTTGCCCGCTCAATATCCGATATTGCCTCGTCTGCCAATGCCTTGTGAGAATCGGAATAAACTTGCCTGGAATAAGGCGAACATTCGATTAACCGAATTAACTGCTCATATTGACAAGGGTCTTGGAGTACCCGGTACAGATTGACAACATCGTCGAAAATGTCGTTGTAAATTTCACACCGGCTTGGTTCCTTTGCGAATAGCACTGCTGCTGAACCTCCAAATGGCTCGATGTACCTTTGGAATTCGTAATGTTTCATCACGTCCACAATACATGGTGCGAGTCGGATTTTACCTCCGTAATAAACGATTGGCGGTTTCATAAAATTGTTATGCTGATTTCTTAATCGGGTTCATCTTTTTTATCATCGTAAAAACTGCGGCGAGTGTTTTAATCAGTCGGTGTTCAAATGCAATGTCATCTTCGTCAGGTTGCTGTATGGTATGTGAATCGAACCATCCAGCAATTCTGGTATTTGTTCGTGTAAAAGGTTTTGAACGCATTGAATTAAAACGTGATAGTTTCTCTGCAAGTGTATCCGCCGGAATAATATTAACGGGCATCACATGAAAGATAGAGTGGGCTTTGATCATGTCAAGTACGTTCCACATGTCGTTCCATTCGACAATTACGCCATTATTGACGTAATACCAATCAATGCTCCGTCCCCCTTCCAGCGTTCTAAAAAACGTTCGCACCTCACGCTCTGACAGAATGCCCGCAGACTTCGCAAAAGTTTTGCCGACCACAACATACGGAGTATCAAACGATCCTGCATCAAACATTTATGCATTGTACCACAGATTTCAATGTTGTGTTTTTTCAATATATTAAGAAGCAGTGTTTTCTCTCGGACACTGTGTTTTGCTGCGTTTCATTAAAAAAGAATTTCTTAATAGAACTTAATAGAAATTTTTCGACTGGTTTGCTGGCTCGTTTTGCCATATTGCGAAACTATTTCCCGCTCTCTATGCAAAAATCCCATAGCAACTCTGGCTTGTCTCTGCCGCTGTTGACTACCATAATCGAAGGAAATTTCCCTTTCCTACAAACAACGAAAGCCCTGCATTTACAGGGCATTCACGATTTACCCGACCAATTCCGGGTGCTGTTTCGCATAATCAGCCGCAATGACATCAAGTGCATTACACAATCCGCCAATCGTCTGTATACCTCGTCGTGCTGATAGCAACATCGTCCTGTGTTGTTGGAGCGGCTTCTTGTTTCAACGAGTCACCATCAGTAACCGGCTGGGTGCTATCGGGAACAGTGTCCCTGATGGTATCGTCTCTGGCTGCACCGCCATCGGTAGCAGGTTCATCAGTAAGTACCTCATTGAGAACATCTTGCATCGCCTCTTCAAATCGTGGAATATACTCAACGAAAAAATCAATCAACTCACCCGAATCGCCTTCATTGTTTGCGTATAGGATAGGCGAAGCATATCTGATGAAAGCCTCCTTACCGCCTCGCTTCCATTCAAGAGGTTTGCCAAACTTCGATTCGATTTCATCTTTTCGTTCGTACAATTTGTCATATATCTGATTGGTGAGTTCCTTCCGCCCTCTGCTGATCCATA
>Ga0082212_10012322_pt1 | contig 10776 bp, 10 predicted proteins | sample TergutNt197P3_FD_71548 | JGI IMG/M metagenome (GOLD analysis project Ga0082212, IMG submission 71548) | Neocapritermes taracua P3 segment gut microbial communities from Petit-Saut dam, French Guiana - Nt197 P3 | ecosystem: Host-associated > Arthropoda: Insects > Digestive system > Gut ...
CCTTGCGGTGGTCGCCTCCGGCCCGTCCTACCTGCGGCAATCCGGCGCGAACCTCGCCGCGGGCGCGGTCGAAAAGGGCAATTGCAGGCTGGTTGGATTCGGCAGGCAGGCCTTCGCCTACCCGGAATTTGCCCGGGACATCCTGCAAAATGGGGCGCTCGATCCCGGCAAGTGCTGCCTGGCCTGCGGTAAGTGCTCGCAGCTCATGCGCGCGGGCAGCACGGCGGGCTGCGTGGCGCGGGACGAGCCCTACCGGGCGATCTACCGAAGGGATGTGCAGGCATGAGAGAGAGTGAGAAAATCGCGGCGGTCACCGGCTCCACGCGGGGCATCGGCAAAGCCATCGCCGACGCCCTGGAAAACGAGGGCTATCTTGTGATCCGCTCCGGCACGAAGCCCATGGAGGCCGCGAATTACATCCCCTGCGATATCTCAAAAGCAGAAGACCGCACCCGCTTTTTCGATGAAATCCACAGCCGCTGCGGGCGGCTTGACCTGCTGGTGAACAACGCGGGCGTGGCCCCGCCGCAGCGCCTGGACATCCTCCAGACCACAGATGAGAGCTACGACACTGTGATGGATGTCAACCTGAAGGGCACATTTTTCATGTGCCAGCGGGCGGCGAATGCGATGCTTGAAATGCAGGGCAAGCTGGAGGATTACCGGCCCCGGATCATCAACATATCTTCGATTTCGGCCTACACAAGCTCGACCAACCGGGGGGAGTACTGCATCTCCAAGGCCGGGGTCTCCATGGTGACACAGCTGTTTGCCGATCGCTTGGCGCGGCACGGCATCCCGGTGTTCGAGGTGCGCCCGGGCATCATTTTGACGGACATGACCGCACCTGTGCAAGAGAAATATCAAGCACTGATCGACGGCGGCCTGACGCCCGTCAAGCGCCTTGGCAGGCCGGAGGACGTGGCGGACTGCGTGCTGGCGCTGTGCTCCGGGCGGCTGGATTTCGCCGCAGGGCAGGTGATCGACGCGGACGGCGGGTTCCACCTGCGGAGGCTGTGACATGACCCAAACCTCAATTAAAATCCCCGGCCTTCGCCTGCCCACCTGCCTCCTCGATACCCTGGTGATCGGCTCGGGCTGTGCGGGCTACAACGCCGCCGACTGCCTGTTCGAGCTTGAACGGCGAGATATCGCCGTCCTCACCGACGGCAAAGACCGCGGCACATCCCGCAACGCGGGCAGCGACAAGCAGACCTACTACAAGCTCTCCCTGGGCGGCGATGCGCCCGACAGCGTGCCCCAAATGGCCGCCGACCTCTTTGCGGGGGGCGGCATGCACGGCGACCACACCCTGGCCATGGCGGCGGGCTCGGCCGAGTGCTTCTACAAGCTGGCGCGGCTGGGCGTGCCCTTCCCGGCCAACGAATACGGCGAATACGTGGGCTATCAGACAGACCACGACCGCACCGCCCGGGCGACCTCGGCGGGGCCGCTGACCTCGAAGTACATGACCGAGGCCCTGGAGCAAAGCGTGCTGTCCAGGGGCGTGCGCCTGTTCGACAACATGATGGCCGTGAAGCTTCTGGTTCGTGAAAATCGCCTGCAAGGCGTGCTCGCGCTGGATTTGACCCGACTGGACAGCCCAAACCACGGCCTGACGCTCTTCTGCGTCAACCACGCCGTGATGGCCACGGGCGGCCCGGCGGGCGTGTACCGCCGCGTGGTGTACCCCGAGAGCCAGTCCGGCATGACCGGCATGGCCCTGGAGGCTGGCGCCGCCGCGGAGAACCTCGCCCACTGGCAGTACGGCCTGGCGTCAACGAAATTCCGGTGGAACGTCTCGGGAACGTATCAGCAGGTGATTCCCAGATATGTCAGTATAGGCAGCGATGGCCGCGAAAGCGAGTTTTTGCCCAGAGAACTGGCCTTCGATATGATTTTTCGAAAAGGCTACGAATGGCCCTATGACCCGTCGAAGCCCTCCTCTCAAATCGACCAACTGGTCTATCGCGAGATTCACGAAAACAACCGCCACGTCTTCTTGGACTACCGCACTGATCCCGCGGGCCTCGACCTGAACGCCCTGGGCGGCGAGGCGCGTGCATACTTGGCGCGCTCGGGCGCGCTGCTGCCGACACCCATCGCCCGGCTGGAAAAAATGAACCCACAGGCCATTCAGTTGTATTTTGACCATGGCATCGACCTGTGCCGCGATCTTCTGGAGATCGACGTATGCGCGCAGCATTGCAACGGCGGCATCGCCGTGGATGGCCATTGGCAAAGCGGTGTACGCGGCCTCTACGCCGCCGGGGAGGCCGCGGGCACCTTCGGGCCGAAGCGCCCGGGGGGCTCGGCCCTCAACGCGGCGCAGGTGGGCTCCATGCGGGCAGCGCGGCACATCGTCCAGCAGCCATGCGGGGCCCCCGCGATTCCCGCATGTGCGGCCGGGGAGGCACAGCAATTGATTTCGCGCATCAAGGCCGCCTTAAATCGCAAGGGCAGCAGCCCGGCCGAGCTGCAATCGCGCTGCCAACAGGAGTTCAGTACTCACTGCGCGCACGTGCGATCAATGGAAGAATTCGCTGCGATGCTTGGCACGCGCATGGCCGCCATCGCGTCCTACTATGACACTTGTGCCATCACAGAACCGGCGCAGATCCCCGGCATGTTCCTCGCGCGGGACACCCTGATCACCCAGGCGGCGATGCTCTCGTCCATGATGACAGGCGCGGGGGAGGGCGTGACGCGCACACGGCTGCACGGCGATGATTTTGTCAGCGAGCGCATCTCCGCGCGGCCCATCCCGGCACGCGACACTTGGTTTGAAACGGTATGGGAAAAATATAATCAACAGGAGGCTTACCCATGAAAAAAATCTTTGCGGCACTCTTGGCGTGCCTACTGGCCCTGGCGGCCTTCGCCGCCGGCGCGGCGGCCGTCGGAGCGGAAGAGGGGACACAGGCCATGGACTGCATCACCTACGAGGACTTCGGCGCGGCGGGCGACGGCGTCACCGACGACCTCGACGCCATCGTCGCGGCCCACGAGGCAGCCAACGAGCTGAACCTATCTGTGCGCGCAAAGCCCGGCGCCACCTACTACATTGGCCCCGCGGGCAAAACGGCGAACATCCAGACCAACACCGATTGGGGTACAGCCAGGTTTATCCTGGACGACAGGGAGGTCGCGGACGGCGACAGGGGCAAAAACGTGTTCAGCGTCACATCCATGCTCGGCCCCGTTTCGATTGATTCAATAGATAGAATCAGCAAAGGGCAGGCGGCGCTCGACCTGGGCTTGGGCGCCGACGCCTTTGTCGTTGCGGTGAACGACACGGTGAAGCAGTATATCCGCAACGGCTACGGCCTGTCGAACGCGGGCGAATCGATGACGGATGTGCTCGTCGTCGATAGAGACGGCAGGGTGCATCCCGATACACCCGTTTTGTGGGATTTCAATACCGTCACCTCGCTGACGGCATATCCGATCGAAAGTGAGACGCTGCTGATCAGTGGCGGGATTTTCACCACCCGGGCGAACCAGGCGCCCCTGGGCAGTTCATACATCAAACGCGGCATAGGCGTGCGCCGTTCCAACGTCGTCATTGACGGGATATACCATGACATTACCGACGAGGAGACCTCCGGCAGGCCCTATGACGGCTTTATAAATATCGATGACTGCGCGTATGTGACCATACAGAATGCCGTGCTTTCGGGGCACAAGATTGTGAACGCGGGGTCGTACGATTCGACGGCCCACAGGGTCGCCTTTTTGACCTACAGGAACTGCAGCCAGGCCAACAGCATCCACGACAGAGGCTTGTGGGGCATCATGGGAATCAACTGGGCGAAAAACGCGCAGTTCGATCACGTGGCGTTTTCGCGCTTCGACGCCCACGCCGGTGTCCACAACGCGACGATAAAGGATTCCCTTCTGGGCTACCAGGGGATCAACCTCATCGGCTCCGGTACTTTTTTGGTGGAGAACACCAAGGTGTACGCAGGCGAATTCATCACCTTCCGCGAGGACTACGGCAGCACCTGGGAGGGCGATGTCATCATCCGCAACTGCGAATTCAAGCCCTTCAACGGTGAGCTACAAGTGAAGCCGGTGCTGTTTATCGGCGCCAATTCCGGCTTCCACGACTTCGGTTATCCCTGCTACATGCCGCGCAAAATCGTCATCGACGGCCTTCTTATCGACGACACGAACCACCCGTTTTTCTACATCGGCCCCAGGATTTTCAGCTCGTTCAGCAGCCCCTATGTCATTGATATCATCAAAGAATTTTTCGGTATAGGCGTGAACTATCCCATTGCCGTCACGGAGAAAGTCGAAATCAAAGATCTGACGATTATGAGCGGCAGGCCTCTGGTCAAGAGCTTCAACTTCCTTCGTTTTTGGAAGGTGCAGGTGACGCGGGAGTGAAGCTCGGCCTGACCTCCGTCACGTTTCGAAAACTGGGCTGGCGCGAAATCATACGCGTCGCCCGCGATTGCGGCCTGGACGGCATCGAGTGGGGCGGCGACGTCCATGTGCCCCCGGGCGACGTGCAGCTTGCGCGTGAAATATACCAGGCAACTGTTGACGCCGGCCTTGCCGTGCTGTCCTACGGATCGTATTATAAACCGGGCGGGGACACCCCATTTGAGGACGTCCTCGAAACGGCCCTCGCGCTGCACGCAAGCACGATTCGCATCTGGGCGGGCACGAATTTTGAGGCGGCAATCGGGGACGCCCGCCGCATCGCCGACATGGCAAACGCACATGGCGTCACCATTGCGTTCGAGTACCACAGGCATACCTTGACAGAGACGGCAGAAAGCGCCCTGGCCCTGCTTCAGGCCATCGCCCGCGATAACGTGAAGACCTACTGGCAGCTGAACCCCGAGCTCACCCATGCGAAAAACCTCGCGGAGCTGGCGGCCGTGTCGCCATGGCTGGAAAACATACACGTGTTCCACTGGACACGCCACGGCAGGCGGTTGCCCTTGGAGGCCGGGGCCGGGGCCTGGCGGGCGTATCTGGGCGCGGCAGGCCCGAAGGCAGCCATCCTGGAATTCGTCAAGGGCGACAGCTCGGCGCAGTGCAGGCGGGACGCACAACAGCTCAGGAGGCTCTGCGATTGAAAGCGATATTTTTGAATGACGACCCGGCCCTGATCCATCGTGTATTCAGCGCCGATATACGTGAACAACTCGGCAACCCCGAGCTCATTTTGCCCAAAGAGCTGAAGCGCCGCGACCTGCGCGATGTGGAGGTTATCTTCTCCACCTGGGGCATGCCTGCCTTAAGCGAGGACGAGATCCGCGCGCACTTTCCCGCGCTGCGGGAGGTCTACTATGCCGCCGGCAGCGTGCAGGCATTTGCGCGCGCATTCCTCCAATGTGATGCGCGGGTGTTCAGCGCCTGGGGGGCCAACGCCATGCCCGTGGCCGAGTTCGCCGTGGCGCAGATCGTCCTGGCCAACAAGGGCTACTTCCGGAGCGCGCGCATCGCCCGGCCCAGGGACTGGAACAAAACGATCGCCGGGAGCTTCCCGGGGAATTTTAGAACGCGGATCGGTTTGATCGGCTGCGGGATGATCGGCTCTCTGGCGGCACAAATGCTGCGGGCGTATGACCTGGAGGTCCTGGTCTACGACCCCTATGTAAGCGACGCGCGCGCAACTGAGCTGGGCGTCACGCGCTGCCCATTGGAGGAGCTCTTCGCCGAGTGCCAGACAATCTCCAATCATTTGCCCGACAACGAGAAAACAAAAAACATGCTGAACTACAACCTGTTCAGGTTGATGAAGCCCAACGCGACGTTCATCAACACAGGGCGCGGCGCGCAGGTGGCGGAGGCCGGCCTGATCCGCGCTCTGAAGGAGGAGCCCGGGCGCACCGCCCTGCTTGACGTGACGCATCCCGAGCCGCCGGCGCGGGGCAGCGCGCTCTACACCCTCCCCAACGTGATCCTCACGCCGCACATCGCGGGCAGCATGGGCGGCGAGGTCGCCCGCATGGGCGAGTACATGTGCCGGGAATACCTGGCCCTGCGGGAGAGCCGCGCGCCTCAATATGAGGTGACAATACAGATGCTGGAGACGATGGCATGACAGAAGGCATATTCGAACTGCATATGAGAGATGGCGGGCCATTTCGTCTGGCCCTGTTCACCGACCTGCATTACAACGGCGCCGCCCCGTTCAGCGCCGCGCTGACGAACTTTTACATGCGCAGAAATATACAAAAGCTGGAACCCGGGTTCATTGCCGTGCTGGGCGATACGGCCATCAAGCCCGACAACCGGGAGAGGACGCGCGCTTTTGTGCGTGTGATGGATTCGTTCGATATCCCCTGGACCGCCGTGCTGGGCAACCATGAGGGCGAGCACGACCAGGACCTGCCCCGCCGCGAGGTGATCGAATATTACGGAGAATCCCCACGTTTCCTGGGTAATGTGGAGCTCCCCGGTGTCACGGGCTACGGCAACCAGGCCATCGCCATTATCAATGAAAACAACCAGGCCGCGCAGCTGCTGTATTTCCTCGACAGCGGCGGCGGGCGCAAGGGGCACGGCCACGTCCAGCCCGATCAGCTGGACTGGATGGCCCGCGCGGCCTCGCTCTACCCGGGCACGCCCGGCATGGTTTTTCTCCATGTGCCCATCCAGCAATACCAGGACGCCTACGAGGCCCATCTAAAAGGCGAGGCGCAGCTGTTGCACGGGGCCCTGCACGAGAAAATCTGCCCGGGCGGCACGCGGGAGCAGGGCGAGGCCCTTCTGGCCCGCGCGAAGGCGCTGGACATCTGGGCGATCATCTGCGGGCACGACCACTACAACAGCTTCGATATTGCGTGGCAGGGCATGCGGTATATCTACGCCCAGGGCAGCGGCTACTCCCTGCGGGTGTACGGCGTCCCGCTCTGGCGAGTGCGCGGCTGCACGGCCATCGACATCCATCCGGACGGCCGTGCGCAGCTCACGCAGCACTTCAATCTGCACTGAGCACCGAGCCGGCTGCCGCGGTGGTTCCGGTTGACCCCGTGGGCGGCGTGCAGCCCTCCCAGCACCAGCATTCGTCGCCGCAGTCCACGCGGTCGGCGGGGACCTCATAGGGCACCCAGAAATCCCCGTTGCAGTCCATGTAATAATACCAACCGGGGCAGAAGCAGCAGCAATCGTTCATATGAAACCCTCCCCACCTGTAGGGGTGGCCAGCAGGTCACCCATGCGTAAATTAATTATATGCCGCAATAATATTTTTCTTGACATTCTTTCCATATAATGATATAATCTATCGGTTGCATTCCGCGACGTATTTTATTATGGAAAGGAGAGAACTATGCCTACCTTTAATCAGCTGGTGCGCAACGGGCGCGAAACGCTGGTGAAGAAGACCAAGGCGCCCGCGCTGCGCAAGGGGCTCAACTCCCACAGGAACGTGCTTACCGACCAGGACAGCCCGCAGAAGCGCGGCGTGTGCACCGCGGTGAAGACCACCACCCCCAAGAAGCCCAACTCGGCGCTGCGCAAGATCGCCAGGGTGCGCCTGAGCAACGGCATCGAGGTCACGACCTACATCCCCGGCGTGGGGCACAACCTGCAGGAGCACTCGGTCGTCCTCATCCGCGGCGGCAGGGTGCGCGACCTCCCGGGCGTGCGCTACCACGTCATCCGCGGCACGCTCGACTGCCAGGGCATGCAGAACCGCAAGCAGGGCCGCAGCAAGTACGGCATGAAGCGCGACAAGAAAAAGTAATTGACAGTTGACAGTTGACAATTGACAGTTACGCGAGCACCAGTATGAGAATATTTACCATGATTTTGATCATGCTAGTATAATGGTTCTCTTACTGGACACCGAGCAAGGCTTTATGCTTTGCAAGTACCAATGATTTCATATTATTATGAAGGAGGGAAGCGAAGTGCCAAGAAGAGGCCAAATCGCGAAGCGGGACGTGCTGCCAGACCCCCTGTACGGGTCGAAGCTCGTCACGCGCCTGATCAACAGCATCATGTACGACGGCAAGAAGGGCATCGCCCAGCACATTGTCTACGATGCCTTCGACATCATCCGCGAAAAATCCGGCAAGGACCCCCTGGAGGCTTTTGAGACCGCCATGGAGAATGTCATGCCCCAACTGGAGGTCAAGGCCCGCCGCGTGGGCGGCGCCACCTACCAGGTGCCCATCGAGGTGCGGCCCGAGCGCCGCCAGACCCTGGGCCTGCGCTGGATCACCCTGTTTGCCCGCAACCGCAGCGAGCGCACCATGAAGGAGCGCCTGGCCAACGAGATCATGGACGCCTGCAACCAGACCGGTGCGGCCTACAAGAAGCGCGAGGACACCCACAAGATGGCCGAGGCCAACAAGGCGTTCGCGCATTTCAGATGGTAAACCCATATTAAGGAGAATTCCATGCCCCGGCAAGTATCACTGGAAATGACCCGCAACATCGGTATCATGGCGCACATCGACGCCGGCAAGACCACCACCAGCGAGCGCATCCTGTTCTACACGGGCAAGACGCACAAGCTGGGGGAGGTCCACGACGGCGCGGCCACCATGGACTGGATGGAGCAGGAGCAGGAGCGCGGCATCACCATCACGTCCGCCGCGACGACCTGCTTCTGGAACGACCATCGCATCAATATCATCGACACCCCCGGCCACGTGGACTTCACGGTGGAGGTGGAGCGTTCGCTTCGCGTGCTGGACGGCTCGGTCACGGTACTGTGCGCCAAGGGCGGCGTGGAGCCCCAGAGCGAGACCGTCTGGCGGCAGGCGGACAAATACCACGTGCCCCGCATGGTGTACGTCAACAAGATGGACATCACCGGCGCGGACTTCTTTCGCGTGTTGGGCATGCTGCGCGAGCGCCTGCACTGCAACGCCGTGCCCATCCAGCTGCCCGTGGGAGCCGAAGCCGAATTCCGCGGCATCGTCGATCTCGTCGAGATGAACGCCGTGATGTACTACGACGACCTCGGCCAGGATTTTCGTGTCGAGGACATCCCCGCCGATCTGCGTGACCAGGCGGAGACCTCCCGGATCGAGCTGCTGGAGGCCATCGCCGACCAGGACGACGCCGTGATGGAGAAGGTCCTGGAGGGCGAAGAGGTCTCCATCGAGGAGATCAAGGCCTGCATCCGAAAAGCCACCATCGCCAACGCCATGGTTCCCGTGATCTGCGGCACCAGCTATCGTAATAAAGGCGTGCAGAAGCTGCTTGACGCTGTCGTCGATTACTTGCCTGCTCCTACAGACGTCCCCGCGATCATCGGGACCAATCCCAAGACGGGGGAGGAGGTCGAGCGCCACTCGTCCGACGAGGAGCCCTTCTCGGCCCTGGCCTTCAAGATCGCCACGGACCCCTTCGTGGGCAAGCTGTGCTTCTTCCGGGTCTACAGCGGAAAAGTCGAATCCGGCGCGGGCGTCTACAACGCCAGCAAAGAGAAGAACGAGCGCATGGGCCGCATCCTGGAGATGCACAGCAACCACCGGCAGGACGTCGACTGTGTCTACGCGGGCGACATCGCCGCCGCCATTGGCCTTAAGAACACCACCACCGGCGACACCCTGTGCGCCGCCAACGCCCCCGTGCTCCTGGAGAGCATGGACTTCCCCGAGCCGGTCATCCGCGTGGCCATCGAGCCGCGCACCAAGGCCAGCCAGGAGAAGATGGGCATCGCCCTGCAGAAGCTGGCCGAGGAGGACCCCACCTTCAAGGCCTACACCGACGAGGAGACCGGCCAGACCATCATCGCCGGCATGGGCGAGCTGCACCTGGAGATCATCGTGGACCGCATGCTGCGCGAGTTCAAGGTCGAGGCCAACGTGGGCAAGCCCCAGGTGGCCTACCGCGAGACCGTCACTGAGACGGCCGAGACGGACACCCGCTACGTGCGCCAGACCGGCGGCCGGGGCCAGTACGCCCACGTCAAGCTGCGCCTGGAGCCCAACCCCGGCAAGGGCTTCGAGTTCGAGAGCAAGGTCGTGGGCGGCGTGGTGCCCAAGGAGTATATCCCGGCGGTGGAGGCCGGCGTCAAGGGCGCGATGCTCTCCGGCGTGCTGGCGGGCTACAACGTGGTGGACGTCAAGGCCACCCTCTACGACGGCTCCTACCACGAGGTGGACTCCAGCGAGATGGCCTTCAAAATCTGCGGCTCCATGGCCTTCAAGGACGCCATGAAGAAGGCCGCCCCGGTGCTCATGGAGCCCATCATGAAGGTGACCGTCACCGTGCCCGAGGAGTATATGGGCGACGTCCTGGGCGATATCAACGCCCGCCGCGGCGCCATCCAGCACACCGAGACCCGCCCGGGCGTGGCGCACATCGAGGCCCAGGTGCCGCTGAGCAGCATGTTCGGCTACGCCACCTCGCTGCGCTCGCGCACGCAGGGCCGCGGCCAGTACGTGATGGAGCCCAGCCACTACACCCAGGTGCCCAAGGGCCTGGCGGATGGCATAATGAGCACCAAGGGCGCAAGGTAGCTCTAAAAATTATTTAGATTACCCCTTGCATTTGCATTCCAAACCTGCTATACTAGATAAGATAATTTTCACTGTGACATTTCAAGGAGGAACTATTCAATGGGAAAGCAAAAGTTTGAGCGCAACAAGCCCCACGTCAATATCGGCACCATCGGCCACGTGGACCACGGCAAAACCACGCTGACCGCGGCGATCACCAAGGCGTTGGCGCTGAAGGGCCAGGCCAGCTACACCGACTACGCCAGCATCGACAAGGCGCCCGAGGAGAAGGAGCGCGGCATCACCATCAACACCGCCCACGTGGAGAACGAGACGGACAACCGCCACTATG
>Ga0082212_10012323_pt1 | contig 10775 bp, 9 predicted proteins | sample TergutNt197P3_FD_71548 | JGI IMG/M metagenome (GOLD analysis project Ga0082212, IMG submission 71548) | Neocapritermes taracua P3 segment gut microbial communities from Petit-Saut dam, French Guiana - Nt197 P3 | ecosystem: Host-associated > Arthropoda: Insects > Digestive system > Gut ...
TGGTGGATTAACAGCAGGGTCAGCTTGTGCTTGTTTGTTATCTCGCGGAGCAGGGTCATGTCGCGGTAGTCGCAGGCATAAATGTTCTTGTCGAACTCGGTATCACGGACGCGTTCTAACGTGTCAATGACGATTAGTTTTGTGTCGGGGTAGGCGGTTAAATGGTTGTGTGCCTGTTCGATTAAACCGCTGTTGATACCGAATGAAGCCGTTGTCAGTTTCAGCCGTGAGATGTCAACCGCCGCCGCTTTGATTTTGTTCAGCCTGTCCTGTAAGCGCGGGTAATTATCTTCAAGGGCGAGGTACAAAACGCCGCCCTGTTCAGAAATAAAATCCCACAGCTTGCCGCCCGTTGCCACGTTCACGCAGAGGTCAAGCGACAGCCAGGACTTCCCGATTTTACCGCTACCCGCGAGGATAAAAAGACCGTGGGGCAGTATCTTCTCAACGGCGAATTTCAACGGCTCATACTCCTGCGCCATGAGCGTGTTGCCGTCAATGATGGTAAAGGTTTTCGGCGCGGTCTGGTTTGTGTTTTCGTTCATGGGAAAACTCCTTTTCGTTTGATTATTTGGTTTGGTTTATCTATATAAAAAGCCCCTCGGCGGCGACGTCTGACCACCGAAAGGGGCTTGGATTGGTTACGAGTAATTTCAAGTCAACTACCATGTAAATCTTGTGTATTGGTTGCGTAAAATTTTAGTTGATTGTGGAAATATTCACATTTTTATGCTATACTATTATCGGAAGTTCGTTGGATACGAAAACCACAATAAGGAGGTAAGAATGAAAAGATTTATTTGTTTTTTATTGGTAGTTACAATATTCTTGCCGATAATTGGGTGTTCCCAAAAACGAACCGCAAGTAACGATGAGGAAATGCTGGAAATCATCGTTAATAATTTGAATACAGATGTCATTGTGCAAATAATTGACACAATAGAATTAGATACAGCCATTTTGGTATGTTATATGACGGGTAATGAGTATCAAGCACATGATTACGGATATGCGGAGTTTGTCAATCAAGGGAACAATTATAGGTTTCAACGTACTTATTCGACTATGGACAGAGGTATGGATTTGCGCTCCGCCCTTTATAATAATTCATATTTGTTTATTAGTAATAATGAAAAGAGTACAGGGTTAAGGATTTGTATTGAGGATGGAGAAGAAATATTAATCCAAATTGATGCTATTCCATTCGTATATTTTTGTGAAAACGCTTTGAAAAGTAGCAACGCCCACAGCTCCTTTGAATACAATTTTCTGGATAAGAACGGCGATGAATTAAGATAGGGTTATACGCATTATCAAAAAAAATGACAATGACGAGGGGACGTATCACCCGCTTCATGGAAGCGTGTGACCCACTCTGACAGTTACCGCGTTGCGGCTAACTGTCGGCGTGGGCGCTCCCGCGGGGGAACGCCGCCACGGGCGGGGTTAGCGTCCGAACGTACAAGCCGCCGCGATATATCGCGCCGCCTTTTCGTCCGTTCGCTTCGGGCTTCGCATGACCGCCCCGCCTTGTGCGTGTCGGTATGCTTGCCCGATGGGGAACGTGCGGGGGCATGACGATACGGTAATCAAAATATTTAGTAGGGTGAACAATGAAAAAGAAAATCATATTTTCATTATTGGGTTTAGCCGTTGTTATCTTCGGCTTAATAATGTTGTGGCCTTTGTCATTGACCGACGCAATAACCGACGACGCTGAAATGCGGATTATTGTTGTGGATTTAGGAGTGAAAGAAAACGGTCAGTTTGATATGACATCAACGAATTATGTTTTTCAGCCCGATTCGGAGGAATATGTGCAGATACAGAAGATATTAGACAAATATTCTTTCCACCGCTCTTTCCGGTCATTCTTCAACGACACATCAATGTCAGGAAAAAATGGCGCCGATTACAATTTGCAAATATATTTTGTGGAAAAAGGGAACCTTTCCAAGAGTATAAGCACTTTCGGAACAGGTGAAATAGCGGTGAATAACCGGGTATATAGTGTCGGTTATTGGGGCAACAAAAAAGCATTGGCAATGGTAAATGAAATCCGCAATGTTTTAGAACAATCTATCCCTTTAATTACACTCAGCGATTTTGCAAAAATCAAAATTGGCGACTCGATTGATTATGTTCACGAAACGCTTGGTGTACCAACCGGATATTTATGGGGAAAACTTCATGGCCCACATGATGAAATGTACAGTCTTGAAGATGGTAGTAGTGTAATAGTGTATTATGATGTTGACGGGTTTGTGTCTGAAATCATTGTAAAATGACAAGAAACGGATACTACAATGTATCCGTTTCTTGTATCTTCTGATTGAATAATCAAGCCATCCACTCCGCTTTTCTCGCTTCGCTGTCATTGGTTCGCCGCCATCGGCAAGGCGGCGGCTTGCGTGGTGAGGACATTCGCCCCAAGCGTGTAATCTTCGGCAAGCAGGGCGGCTTTTTCTGCGTCATACTGCGCCCGTTTTCTGTATTTCGTGCGCTCGTAGTATTGTTTTTGCGCCCCGCTTGCTACCCTTTGTTCGTAGGCTCTGCGGAACTTTGCGCGCCGTTTTAGTATTTCTTCCTGTTCCGCTTCGCTTATGGGCGTTGGCTTCTTTCGCTCCATTGTGGGCGGGATATATTCACCGATAAAATTAAGGTGTATTTCAACCGTTTGCGGCGAATCAATAGCCCCCTTGACATCACGCTCATGCACAACGATTTTTTCAATAAATTCGTTCAGCATAGTAACGGTGATTTCGGTAAAATCGGTGTACCGCTCCACAAGTTTGATGAAGTTTTTAGCGCGTTCGCTCCCGTTCTCGTACCGCTCAACGGTGGATTGCAGGGTGGCTATTTCCTTGTCAAGCGTTTCCTGTTCCTGTCCGTAGGTCTGTAAAAGCGAATCATAGCGGCTTTGCGGCAACCGTCCGAGCGCGTTATCCTCATAGATTTTATTCAACAGCCGTTCCAACTCCCCAGACCGCTTTTGACATACGCCAAGCCGTTTCCGTTGCCGCTTGACTTCGCTTGTCTGCTGTGAAGCTAACAACTCCTGCACCGATTTTTGAAACGCTTCCTTGTCGGTTTTGGCGTAGTCGGCTATGCCTTTCAGCGTGTCGCGCACAAGTTCAATCACGGCGGCGGCTTCTATGCGGTGTCCAGAATTACATACAACCCATTCACGCTCTACCTTGTCCGAACCCCGCGCATAATTGCCGCATACGGCTGTTGGCTTGTCCTTGCCGTTGTAAACACGGTGAATATACAGCTTGCCCCCGCAGTCGGCGCAGTACAGCAAGCCACTCAACGGGTGGACGTAGCCCCAACCGTTCGGACGGCGTTTCGTGTTGTTCGCCCGTAGCCGCTTGCAGTTTTCATAGGTCAAGCGGTCAATAATCGGCTCGTGCGTGTCCTCGAATATCGTCCATTGGCTCTCGTCAACGTACTTGCTTTTCTTGTCCTTTAAGTGCTTGCGGGTCTTGAAATTGACCGTATCGCCGCAGTATTCGCGCTTGTCGAGTATTGATGTGACCGTGCTACTGCTCCATGAAAAAGGGTCGCGGATTTTGCGGTTCTTCCACAAGCCCACACCCTGCCGCGCTTGATAGTAGGCGGGTATGGCTATCTTGTCGGCTGATAAGATACAGCATATTTGATACGGGCCATGCCCCGCCAAAGACAGCGCAAAGATACGGCGTACAACGGCGGCGGCTTCCTCGTCCACTATCCATAAATCCTTGTTTTCGGGGTGCTTGATATAACCGTAAGGTGGTATGCACCCCGTATGCTTCCCCGCCATGCCCTTTGCCTTGAAAACCGAACGTATCTTTTTTGAACAGTCCTTTGCGTACCACTCCGACATGATGTTGATAAACGGCGCAAACTCAAGGCTTTCGGGGTTTATGCTGTCTATGCCGTTGTTCACCGCGATAAACCGCACATCGTTTTGTCGGAATGTTTCCATCGCAATCCCCACTTGAACGTGGTCGCGCCCCCATCGCGTGAGGTCTTTCATAATGACAACGCCGATTTTGCCGCCCTCTACATCTTCCATCATTTGAGAATAGCCCGTGCGGTCAAAGAAACGCCCACTTTCGTCATCGTCCGTGTAGTGGCGTATGTTGGCGAACCCGTGTTGTTTCGCGTACTGCTCTAATTGTGCTTTTTGGCTCTTGATTGAACTGCTGTCCTCGCCGCCGCGCTGTTCGTCACCGATTGACAGGCGTTCATACAATGCCGTGATTTTTGCGTAAGTGTTCATTACTACCTCTTTTCTGAAAGTGGCTGAAACCGCCGCTTTCTAATTAAAATAAGGACATAAATAAATATGTCCTTATCATGTTACACCACCGCTTGCGAGTTTGTACTTCTGATACTGGCGCACCGCAAAGCTTTTCGGCTTGCGTTTAGCCAGCCCGAGGAACATATAGTCAACGGCATTTTTATAATCGTCGTTATCCTCTTTGACTTCCATGCCGTTGATGAGGTCAACGAGGGTGATGATATTCCGGTCCTGTTCCGGCCCCTCAAACACGATGTATGCGATAAGGGCGCAGTAAAGAAGGGTCTCCGCTTTTGTCCAAAACTCGTCGCCGTCCTTGCCGTCGCCCTTTGTGTTGCTTATCAGGGCATTCACGAATTTCAGTATATCAGCTTCGTTCCTTATGTACGCGAGTGGATTGTAGCGCATGGACTTGGAAAAATCTATGCTGTTGAAAACTTTTATTCTGTACCCCTGCTTTTTTAGGAATGAGCCTGCCTGACCGACAATGCCGCCTTTCGGGTCCACCACCACATAGGAGCTGTGCGCCTGGAGCAGATTCGGGGTGAGCCAAAAACGCGTCTTGCCGCTTCCAGAGCCGCCTATTATGCAACAGTTGAGGTTGCGGGCGTTTGCGGGATTAGCGGGTCTGGTGTTCATGGTCAGGCTCTCCGTGCCTGTCAGTATTACGTTATTCTTGAAAACGGGGTCTGTGAACGGCTTGATGTCTTTCTCATTTCCCCATGAAGCGTTTTGTCAACTGTAAGTTTTTCTTTATGGACGCTTTTCAAATAAAAGAGCGCAAAACGCACCCTGTAGACAGATTAAAGCTGTTTCGGAGGGTAGGTAGGATATTTATCCCTCGTACCTCACAAAACGGCTTCTGTGCGTAACAAAAAGCCTGTATTCATGCGGGTTTGCAAGCTGTTAAAAAGCGGTAAATGTCAACATATCAGTGCTCTCTGTGAAATAGGTTTGTACCTATATGATAAAATAAGTAAAAATAATTTGTAACGAAATCCAATCTCATACGTCATATAGGAAGGCAGGTGAAAAATGTGGATTTTGAAGAAGTTTATAATCGGTATTCTCAAGATGTTTATAAGTTTTGTTTATCGCTCTGCGGAAGTCACGCAACTGCTGATGACATAACAAGCGATACATTTCTAAAAGCAATCAAAACAAGCGATACCTTTGAGGGCAAATGCTCGGTAAAGGTATGGCTATGTCAGATTGCCAAGAATACCTATTATGATTATCTTCGCAAACACTCAAAAATAACAGAGATTACCGCTGAGATACCAAGTGAAAGTAGTTTTGAGCTCGAATTACTTAACAAGGTTGAAGCGCTCAGAATCCACAAACTATTACACCGACTAGAAGACCCCTATAAAGAGATTTTTTCTTTGCGTGTTTTTTCAGAGTTGTCCTATTCGGAGATAGCAGAGGTTTTCGGGAAATCTGAAAGTTGGGCGAGAGTAACATTTCATCGCGCCAAACTAAAAATAAGGGAGGCTGTACTAAATGATAAAATGTGATGTAATACAAGACTTATTGCCGCTCTATAATGATAATGTGGCAAGCGATAGTAGCCGTGCAATGGTAGACGAGCATATCAAAAGCTGCTCGGTTTGCCGTGAAGTCTTAGCAAAAATGCAAGAGGGTAACAATACCATACATTTGAGTGTTGATACCGCTGAAGTTAAAGCATTCAGAAAGATTAAGAGAAAAATATTTCGGAGAAATGCTTTGATTGCTTGCCTGTCAATTATTATTACTGCCGCATTCATCTATGGAGCGTTTGGTTATCAAACTCCAGTATCATATAACCCAAACAAAATTAGTGTGAACCTTGCCAGAAATGAAACAATAGAAATTTTCTATAACGGTAACTATATAGGTGCAACGGCAAGACATATAACGGATGAGGTCTATGTTACTTTTCATGGCACACTTTTTACACGGCTTTTTTATGACGGCGAAAAAAAACTATTTAGTATTGAAAGCTCTTTTATATTCGACTCTGGTGGAAAGGGAGAGGGGGTAGTTGACTTAGAAAACGCAATCGGAGAAGAAATCAAAATTAACAGGGTATACTATTTGGACTCCCGCAAAGCATATTCCTCTGGCGCGGAGTTTGAGCAAGCAAAGAAAGATGCTGTTTTGATATGGGAAAGAACTAATTAGTAAAAATGCGACATCAAATTGCCCCATGAAGCGTTTTGTCAACTGTAAGTTTTTCTTTATGGACGTTTTTTGTTTATGTTAGAAAATACAAGCCGTTTTAAGGGGGGGTAGGGGTAAAGCACCCGAACCCCCCGAAACGGCGTTTTAGGCGTAACTCAGCCCTTGCCACGCAAGGGTTTGAAGGCTGCCTAAAAAGGCAAAATGTCTACATCGTCGTATTGAAATATGGCTCGTTTCTCGGCTCGTGCTTGCGCTCTAAGGGCTTGTAAAACCTCGTTGTAGTCTTTACCATTCGGCGGGTCAATCCACGCCTGATAGCCTTGTCGTTGGTATTTCGGGGTCATTTCCATAGCCGCTTGAAGCCCCGGTATATCGCCGTCCAAGCAAAAAACCAGTTCCTTAACGTCTTTATGCTGATTCAAAAAGAATGATAGGGCGGTTTCGCTCGTACCCGCCAATGATAGCCGCCTGTCGTATTCCCATGCCGTCTTATCGCCGTTTTCCATGTTAGCAAGCGTAGCGTGGCTCATAGCATCAATAGGGCTTTCAAAGATATACAGCCGTCCAGAGGGCGCGTCTGCTCCCATATTGAAGCCGTACCGCTTGTCGCTCCCGGCGCAATCCCAACGAAAACCTTTGTCGGTGTACGTTCCCCGGACGCTTGCGAACCGCGCCTTACCTTGTTCGTCATGCCCAACAAAGACCACGTTCCCGCGCTTGTCCTCATACAGTTTTCCTTCTTGAATCAGCGAGTTGACAATATCGCCGTCAATGCCGCGCTTCACGCAGAGGTAGTCATAAAGCCGCAGCATGATACCTGTTTTTTCGGGAAGTATCAGCGTCCTCGGCGGTTCGGCACTTCGGGTCAAGTTGACCCGGACAGGCGGCGGAGTTGGCGTCGTTCCTGTTATCACTTCCACAGCGTCACGGAAAGCCATGTTCTCAGCCTTGACGAGATAATCCAACGCCCCAAATCCGCCTATGCCCCTGCTGTGCCAGTACCATGAAAGGCGGTCGCCCTTAACGGCAAGGCTCTTGTGCTGTTCGCAGCGGTACGCGCCGCCCCGATGGGCGAATGTGAAGCCGTGGTACTTCTCCAAAAATGCTACAATGTCGGCGTTCCTCGCCTGTTCAATAATCATGTTGTCAATCATCGTAAAATCCTCCATTAAATATTAATTCCCCGGCTCTGCTTGCGCTCCGGTTCTGTATGCTGTTGCTCCTGACGTTCGGGCGGCTGCCGCATTATATCGGCTATCGTTTCAGCCATGCGGCGCGGCGCCCTGATGTTCGCATTGTGATAGTTTATCTGCTCCAAGACGCTTTCCTTTTTGCCCTCGTACTTCTCCACTTTCTTTTCAAGCCCGGTTATCCTCTTGATGAAGTCGGCTATCTTCTTTTTGAGTTCCGCGATAATGCCGCGAGACTTCAAGCCCTCTTTGGCGAGGTTGGACACCTTTTTCCAGTTGTCGGGTGAGATTTGCAGGTTGCCGCCTATGAGCGTGGGCTTCACCATGTTTGTAATCTCGTCAACGGTGGCGGCTTCTTTCTTTGCGACGGCGGTTTTCTCGTTCAAGCCGTCAAGCTGCCTCTGCGCCTTGTCGGTCTTTTTGTCCAGAACGGCGGCGGCTTCCTGTTTCTGCTCGACCTCGGCGGTCATGGCGGCGGCGCGTTCAGTCTCCTGTTTCGTCTTGTACTCCAATACCGTCAAATGCTCGGCTGTGCTGCCACGCTCCCCGCGCTCAAAGTCGGTGAAGCCGGCTTCGACCATATGTTCAAAGAAATGGTCTTGAAGCAGAGAGTAGGAATTGATTAGGATCGGCTTGCCCTTTTCGTTCCTCACGATCTCGCCGTTCTCGTCAAGCTGTTTGTGCTTCGGCCACTTCTTCGAGTGGCTGACCTGCTTGATTACCTCGCGGAGTTTTCCTGCCAGTTCAGGGTTCTTGTTGTTCTTCTTGAAATAGATTTCCTTATCGACCACAGGCACATAGACCACATGGAGATGGTAATGGTAGACGTCATACCCAAGCTGTTCCGATAATGCCCGGTTGCGCTCGTCAGCGTGGAGGACGGACGAAAGCACAAACTGCTCGCCGCCGATTTCCTCGATTGCGCAACGGTAGGCTTCTTCAAAGAAGGATTTGGCGTACTCGTAGCCGCCGTGGTTCTCAAAGTATGCGCTGTTCACGTCAAAGACTAATTCGTCAACGATGAACGGGTCTTTGCCAAGCCCTCTTGTGCTTATCGTGCCATCGGCAAGCAGAGCGTCAAACATCTGCTCGTAGCTGCCTGCCGTTTCCTTGAAATGGACGTTGTAACCGGCTCGGTCTTTGGCAATATCATCGTTCATATAGTCGGCGTTCTGCCGCTCGTTGTGGCGTTGCCGTATCGACAATCCGCCGCGCCTGTACTGCGCGTTCCGCACTACGCATTTGTCAGCCATAAAATAATTCTCCCTTCTAAAATTGAAATGACAAAAAGGCGGCAAAGGGTTTCTTGCCCTGCCGCCCGAATCTGTGACAGTGTGACGGTGTGACAGTCGTTTTCTATACATACCCCTTTGGTATTTTTAGGAGGGTATGTGTATAAACTAACCGTCACACTGTCACAACCGTCACGCCTGATGGATTTACTGCTCCTGTTCGCCCTGCGCTTCATCTTCCTGCCGCGCAATCCTTATCGTCCTGCTGTTGCGGTCACGGTCGATGTCGATGATGATATTGCTTTCTTTGAATAAGCCGATACAGCTTTTGAGCCGCCGCGATATGGTCAGTTTGTCAATATCCGCTTCGGGGTCAACGGCTTTCAGCGCTTCGCATAATTCCGTAGCCGTTCCACTCCATTCATCTTGCAGAAACTCGTCCACCAACAGGAGAAGCGTACCGTCCTTATCGTCCGCTTTTTCTTGCGTCAGGTCGCTGTCGTTTCCGAGGAAAGCCCACTTGCAATTCTCAGGGTCGAACCGCAGCTTGAAGCAGTACCCCTCAGTGTCGCGGTTGGCGATTGTCAGCTTCGCGTCATGCCCTGTGCGGTTGTCTTTTTCAAGGACAAACACGCCGTCCACAGAGCCGACTAAGCCCATGCTCCCCGAAAGGGTGTTGAGTGGGTCTGAATCGGACAGCTTGCGCGTGTGGTGGATAAGGAGCAGGGTCAGGTTGTGCTTGTCGGTTATGCTCCGCAGGGCGGTCATATCGCGGTAGTCGCAGGCGTAAATGTTCTTGTCGAACTCGGTGTCGCGTATGCGCTCCAGAGTGTCGATGACAACGAGTTTCGTTTCGGGGTAGTTGGCTAAATGGTTGTGGGTCTGCTCCATCAATCCGCTGCTGATACCGAATGAAGCCGTGGTCAGTTTCAGCCGTGAGATGTCAACGGAATCCGCTTTGATTTTATTTAGCCTGTCCTGCAACCGGGGGTAGTTATCTTCAAGTGCGAGGTACAGAACGTCACCTTGCTCAGAAGAAAAATCCCACAGCTTGCCCCCCGCCGCCACGTTCACGCAGAGGTCGAGGGAGAGCCAGGACTTTCCGATTTTGCCGCTACCTGCGAGGATGAAAAGACCGTGGGGGAGTATCTTCTCAACGGCGAATTGAAGCGGCTCGTACTCTTGCGCCATAAGGGTGTTGCCGTCGATGATGTCAAAGGCTTTTGGCGCGGTCTGGTTGGCGCTTGCGTTTGTGTTTTCATTCATTTTGAATTTGCTCCTTTTCGTTTGATTTTGTTAAGGTTCGTCTATATAAAAAACCTCTCAGCGGTGACGTCTTACCGCAGAAAGGTTTATTGTTTTCGCACGTTTAACTTCGGGTCAACTTGACCCAGCAAGGCGCAATATTTATCTGGAGTCGTCCACATCCTTGTGCTATAATGTTTTTCGGATGTAAATCTTAGGATTTCGATTAGAGTGTCATTTGCAACGTGGAGGACAGCAACATGAAAGCGCATCTAAAACAGCTATTACTCACGCTACTAATTGGCTCAATAGTGACAGCCACATACTTTTTCGCCTTAACACGGCTGTTTGAACCTATAGCTATTGAGCGATATTACTTGGGAACATGGGGGTTTGGGCTTTACTTATTGTTATTCTCCCTCGTTGGTTTCCTGTTTTCTCTTAAATCTGGACATATGATGTCTTTGCTATGCTCAATAGGTATTCCTGCATTGTTCGTATTAGTCATTTTTGTGGTCATTGTTGCAAAACCTGATTTTGTTAGGATACCGCTATTTAATCAATACCGCGAATACCATGAGAGCATACGCTATGGCGCACTCAGCATATTCGTGTTTCCGCTATCTTGCGCCACTGTATTTATGCTGACCTACT
>Ga0082212_10012324_pt1 | contig 10774 bp, 8 predicted proteins | sample TergutNt197P3_FD_71548 | JGI IMG/M metagenome (GOLD analysis project Ga0082212, IMG submission 71548) | Neocapritermes taracua P3 segment gut microbial communities from Petit-Saut dam, French Guiana - Nt197 P3 | ecosystem: Host-associated > Arthropoda: Insects > Digestive system > Gut ...
GTTTTTGGCTATCACCTTCCAAATTGCTTATCTATCTCCTGTTTTGACATCATTACATATACATTTCTTCCATGCGGACAGTATTTCGGGATATTTCCAAACATAATATTTTTGGTGAGTTCGACTAGTTCGGCCTGTCTTGAGATATATCCACCCTTGACTGCTGCACGACAGGATACTGATTTGAGTAGCCATAGACCTTTGCTAGTCATAGGGTCTTCATCTCCAATAAGAAGCTTCTCTGCTATCTCTAGTATTGCATCGGTTACTCCGGAACCTGTGAAATACATTGGAACCTCTCTAACTGCAATTTCATGTTCTCCGAACTCTTCGCACAAAAACCCTAATTGATCGAGTATCGTATGATTCTCTAGTAATACTCGTTTTTCTTCAGGGCTAACCGTTATTGTTTCAGGAAGCAGGAGTATCTGTTTAGATTCAGATAAATCTATATCTTTAATCGCTTCAAACAACACCCGTTCATGAGCGGCATGTTTGTCAATTAAGACTAAACTATCTTGGTAAGAAACTAGAATATATAGATTGAATAGCTCACCGATTACGATGAATTGATAAGCAACATCACCGATAGTTTCGCTCGTTTCACTCGCTTCGCCAGCAATATCTGAGATAAATTGCAGTGATAATGGTTCGGGAGTTGATGTTTCGCTAAGAGGTGCTGCGGTTAGATTTACTGCATGCGATAAAGAGTTAAGTGGCTTTGGAGTAATCGGTTGATACTTGATATTAGAATCAGATTTTTGCTGTAAAGGTATATTACCTGACAGCATGAATTTATCACTCATGAAATTATGAGTATTACTATTTCTAGCAGCTTCTTGTCTCTCGGATGGCTGTGGAGTTCGCTTACTGAGATCCGGCCAGATACCGGTGTTAGGTTTGACATTATCCGACAAACTGCCAAGAGCAATCATGACACTGCGATGCACCGATGAGAATATCTCCTGTTCATTTGCAAAGCGTACTTCGGTCTTAGCTGGATGTACGTTGACATCTACCAACTCAAAAGGCATGGTGATATTTATGATGAATACTGGAAAACCTCCCGACAGATTCATACTGCGATAGGCTTGTTCAACGGCTGCAATAACGGTAGCGGATTTCACATATCGGTTATTGACAAAGACATATTGAAAAGCACGACTCTTTCGTGAAATCTCTGGTCTTCCTATATATCCATCTACACTAACTGCATAGCTGCCTTCACCGGTTGCTAGTGGCATCAAGTTAGAAGCAATCTCACGCGGAAGTACTGCATAGGCTGCAGATAATAGATTTGCATCTTTTGGTGTTGTGAAGACAGTCTTATTGTCCCTGATGAACTTGAAGGAAATCAGAGGATGAGATAAAGCAAGTTGTTGCATTAGAGTCTGAACTGCATTTCCTTCTGAAACATCCTTTTTTAGAAACTTCAAACGAGCAGGTGTGTTATAGAAAAGCTCTTTAACCATGATGGTTGTCCCAAAATCAGCACCTACCGATTCATATGATACCTCTTCTCCCCCTTCAATCATATAGCAAACGGCTGTTTGCTGCTCTTGGGTGCGAGAAATCATCTTTACTCTTGAAACAGCAGATATGGCAGCTAACGCCTCACCTCTAAACCCGAGTGTTTTTATGCTGTAAAGGTCTTCTTCTTTACTCACCTTACTAGTGGCATGTCTTAGGAATGCTTTCTCAATATCCCCTTCCGGTATACCTTTTCCGTTATCGGTGATTCGAATACTTGCTAAACCATTGGAAACTATCTCCACCTCAATAATCGAAGCGTCTGCATCGATGGAATTCTCAACCAATTCCTTTACAACTGAAGCCGGTCGGTCAACCACTTCACCTGCTGCAATCTTCTCAGACAAATCACGAGACAGAATCTCTATTGCCATAACTCTATTCTCCCTTCTTCCTCGCAAGTGTTGCAAGTTCATTGAGCAGATACATCGCTTCTATCGGTGTGAGATTCTCGGGGTTGGTGACCTTTAGTTTCTGCATAATATATTCATGTTCACTTGCTGAACTACCGTCATCTTTCTTTATGACCGGCGTATAACCTTTATTCATCTCAATCTCAAGCAGTACTTCCTTAGCTCTTTCAATGACTGAGTCGGGTACTCCAGCTAGTTTAGCTACCTCAATACCGTAACTGTCATCCGATGGTCCGTGAACGATTCGCCTTAAGAAAACAATCTCATCATCACGTTTTCTTGCAGCGATATTGTAATTCTTAATATTTGCAAAAAGCGAATCAAGGATGGTTAGCTCATGGTAATGGGTTGCAAACATAGTTTTAGCACCCAGACCCTTCGTAGATGCTATAGCCTCTATTACCGCTCTTGCTATACTCATTCCGTCGTATGTAGAGGTGCCTCGTCCGACCTCATCCAGAATCAAAAGACTCTTTTTTGTTGCTTTAGCAAAGATATGTGATATCTCTTTCATCTCGATCATAAAGGTAGAGTCTCCGCTGAAGATATCATCAGAGGCTCCGATCCTAGTAAATATAGCATCAACAACCCCTATTTGTGCTTCTCTGGCAGGTACAAAACATCCCATCTGAGCCAGAATAACTATGAGTGCAGTCTGTCTCATATATGTGGATTTACCCGACATATTTGGACCGGTTATGATGTTCACCAAATTCTCACGGGTATCGAGATAGGTATCGTTCGGGACAAACAGTTCATTTACTCGATTGAGCTGTTCCACAACAGGGTGTCTACCACTCTTTATGTAAATTACCCCACTTTCATCTACGGTCGGTCTGGCATAGTTGTTCTCGATAGCAAGGGTGGCAAAACACCCTAAGACATCTAGTAGTGAGATACTGTCGGCATTGCGTTGGATACGCATCAGGTTTCTTTCCACTTCAACTCTGAGTTCTTCGAATATCTCTCGCTCTAGCAGGTTCAATCGCTCGTTTGCACCGAGAATACGACTTTCGAGATCTTTAAGCTCTTCGGTTATATATCGCTCACTGTTGACTAACGTTTGCTTTCTGACAAAATGTAACGGTACTAAGTCTTTGCTGGAGTTAGTAACCTCAATATAGTAACCGAACACCCGATTGTATCCCACCTTCAGTGTTCTAATACCGGTCTGTTCCTTAATCTCGTTTTCCATCCTTAGCAGATAGTTTTTGCTATTATGTAGTATTTCTCTGAGTTCACCTATCTCCGCATGGCAGCTTTCTTTTATATATCCACCATCTTTAAGTGTGGCTGGAGGTAATTCGACGATAGTTGAATCAATTCTTGCTTCAAGGTCAGACAGTATGTCTAGTGATTCGAATGCATCCACTAAGAGTCGAGATGAGATGGTCATCTGACTACCTATCTCTTTGACCTTGGCTATCTCTTTAATAGAATCCGAGAGTGCAAGCAGATCCCTCGGACTACAACTCCTATAGATGACCCGTGTCATTAACCGCTCAATATCACTGATTTTAGCCAGTGAATCCCGAAGCTTTAGCAGCATTACGTTATCGCTATAGAGTTGTTCAGTCGAATCAAGACGTTCATTTATGAGTGAAGGATCAGTTAAAGGTTTTTCCAAGAAACTCTTGATTAAACGTTTACCCATCGAGTTGGTTGTCTTGTCTATTACCCATAACAGACTGCCTTGTTTTTGATTACTCCGAAGTGTTTCGGTAAGTTCGAGACTTCTGCGACTCTCGGGTGGTATCGACAGATATTCTTCGCACCTATACTCATTGATTTCAATCAGTCTTGAGATAGCTCCATAGTGGGTCTTATTCAAGTATTTCATCAATCCACAAAGCGCAATATGACCGTCGTGAACGGGACCGTCTGTAGTAGATACAGTCTCGAACGGCAGTTGTTCTAGTATTTGTTTAGTTGTTTCAATTGTAAAGTACCCTTCGAATATCTGTTCAACCAGTGCCGCGATGTTCTTTTCGGCAAATCTCTTAAGTGCCTGGTTGGTGAATGCAGCTTCATTCATCAATACCTCTTTGGGAGAAAACCGGGCTAACTCAGTCATTATGGTATCGACATCACTTTTGGCATGTGTCATCGAGATACTACCGGTTGTGACGTCCAAAAAGCAGAGTCCGAAAGATTTTTTTGAAAGATAGAGTGAAGCGATATAGTTATTTGTCTCTTCGCTGAGCATACTACTGTCTATGACCGTACCGGGAGTAACCACCTGTATTACCTCCCGCTTGACTAAACCCTTTGCCAAAGCCGGATCCTCTACCTGTTCGCAGATAGCTACTTTGTATCCTTTTTTTATAAGACGTGCAATATATCCTTCACTACTATGATAAGGGATACCGCACATCGGAGCCTTCTCTTTTAGCCCACATTCTCGCCCGGTCAATACTAGGTCAAGTTCACCTGATGCAGTAACAGCATCATCAAAAAACATCTCATAAAAATCCCCGAGTCGATAGAAGAGTATCGAGTCTTGATGCTCTCTTTTGACCTCAATATACTGGCGCATCATCGGCGTAATACCTGCCAGATTTATCGGGAGTAACATACTCAAATACTTATCCTCTTTATTGTTTTATCTCGCCTATTAGTCTTCGATTTTCGATTGCTGTCGGGATCACTATATGAAAATCGCCGACTCTATGTAGACCATCCACCGTTATGACCGAATTATTATCAAGGCGGAGTTCGGTTTGTGATTCGTCTTTCTGGTTAGTAGCAATAGCTTTTTGTTCGCTTCCTATTAGTGCTCTGTCATATTCAAGTGAAATCTCGTTCTGTATCTCGGTTAGTTCCATCAGTCGTCTGACCTTTACTTGGTATGGGGTATCATCCTCGAGTAAGGCAGCTTTAGTACCTTCACGTTTTGAATAAATAAATATGAAGAGTGAATAGAATTTTACTGTCCTAACCAATTCTAGTGTTGCGTTGAAATCCGCTTCGGTTTCTCCGGGAAACCCGATTATTATATCACTGGTGAAGTTTACCGCTGGAATTATTGCTCTGGCTTCATTAATCCGTTCAAGATATTTAGCCGATGTATACTTTCGATTCATCGCACTGAGTATGTTGTCGCTCCCACTTTGAAGAGGAAGATGAATGGTACGACTGATTTGATGATGTGCTCCAATAGTCTCAAACAGTGGAATACCAGCATCCTTGGGATGAGAGGTCATGAATCGTACTCGGTAATCAGAAGGATTGCTACAGAGCTCATTCAGAAGCTCTGCAAAGTTATTTGTTTCATCATTTATGTTGTTTCTATATGAATTAACATTTTGACCCAACAACATGATTTCTTTGAATCCGTCTTCAATAGCCAGATTGAATTCTCGTGAAATATCTCTGCTATTTCGGCTTCGCTCTGGACCTCTTACAAACGGTACGCTGCAGTAGGTGCAATAGTTGTTACAGCCATACATTATGGGGATAAGTGCACGATATGTCTTTTCTCTGGATAAGGGGATCGATTCATCGATTTCGTAGCTGTCCGGGTAACTATCGAAGGTCATCCTACCGGTCATTAGTCTTGTAAGAATCAGGTTTGGTAGAGCTGAAAGATTATTGGTACTGAAAAGGATACCGACAAAAGGATAACTGGCTGCTATCTGCTTTACAATATGAGGTTGCTGTACCATACAACCACCTATCATTAGCAATTTATCTTTATGTTTGGTAAAACGGTCTTTCAGTCGACCTATATGTCCGAACACCCGGGTTTCTGCAGTATGTCTGACTGCACAGGTATTAATGACAACTATGTCCGCTTCGAGTTCGTTATCAGTAGGTTCAATGCCGACTGACTGGAGTATTCCTTTGATTTTTTCACTGTCACTTAGATTAAGCTGACATCCATATGTTCGTATATATGCAGTTGTCAACCCATGTGATTGAAGTGAATCACTTAGTCGATTTATGAAATCAAGATAATTGTTATCTATCGGTCTTTCCTGCATAACGAACACCTTTCGTAATTTCTTAGCATATCATTTGTGTTACCAGGTCAAGCAATTGAATATATTTCTCTACGAGTTACCTGTTAGATGAATATACAGTGGCATATTCTGCTTATCTGAAGAGAAGCTAAGTTATCGAAGATAGTTCAATAATCTTTCCGGTTAGATACAATGGGATATTCGTTATTGCCCCATTTTTTATATATTCACGAATACTGAGTCTGACTGCTATATCAGGATTATACTTGTCAATATAACTCTTGAAACTCACAGCACTTCTATCACCACCGGATTTCACTTCAATAGGAACAATGTATTCATCTATTTGGACAATATAGTCTATCTCTCGCTGTTGCGCATAAGCATAAAAATTGGGTTTATTATCGAAAATCGGTATAAGTTGCTCTAAGGCATAGTTCTCAACGAGTTGTCCTTTAAACTGGAAATTATCATAATTCATGATTGAGTTATTCGTGAGCCCCGCCATATGTTTGAGTAAACCTACATCAAACATGAATAACTTAAAATAGTTTAGTATCTCATATGCTTTAAGTGGATACTCAGCCTTAGATATATTATGAACTCGGTAAACTATACCACTAGATACTAACCATTCAATCGCATCTTCAAAATCCTTAGCTCTAGCACTATTAGCTACAACGGAGTACATGAATTTCTCATTATTGACTTTTGCTAGCTGTGGGACAATACTTCTAAAAACCTGTAGTATTCTCCCACTACTGATATTCACATTATGTTTTGTAAAGTCATTTTCATATAGTCTGATTATTTCTCCTTGAATAGTTTCAACTTCTCTTGGGTCAGCGTTATTTATCCAACTCTGAACAGCTTCAGGCATGCCTCCAATGATTAAGTACTTTTTATACTGTTCAATCATTTTTGAATGGAAAGCAGAAACATAGTCTTTACCAGACATTATACTAGAAAAGTATAGATACATACCATTATCTATCGCTGCTAAAAACTCTTCAAATGTCAATGGATATACATCTATTAAGTTCACTTTACCAACCGGATATGATGTTGGGTTCGCCAGATAGGTTCCTAGTAGGCTTCCTGCAGTTATTATGTGGTACTGGTTTGCTTGTTCGTTAAAATACTTAAGACATCCAAGAGCACTTGGACATTCTTGGATTTCGTCTAAAATTATAAGGGTCTCTTCAGGCAGGATAACCTTATTATATAAAAATGAGAGTCTCTCAATTATGAGTTTTGGGTCTTTTGTTTCGTTAAACAATTCTACAGCATTACTATCACTATCAAAACTTACATATACAAAATCATTATAGGCAGTCTTTGCCAGCTCAAGCATCAGCCAAGTTTTCCCAACTTGTCTTGTACCTTTAATGACTAGAGGTTTTCGACGTGGGCTATCTTTCCAAGCTATGAGCTCTTCAAACACTTTTCTATACATACACTATCACCACCACATGCATTTTGACTGTAAATATATAGTATTATACCCTTAACGCAAATATGTTTCAATGTAAACACTGCGTTTTTATGAGGTTTTTTTAGCAACTCATCTGCGTTTTTATGAGTAATTTCAGCATCCCATATGCGTTTTTATGGGTTATTTCAGCATCTCATCTGCGTTTTTATGAGTATTTTCGTCATCTCACATGCGTTTTTATGAGTTTCTTTCGATTATTGTCTGCTTTTAAGTGAGATTGCCTCCTTAATCATTAATCTGGAATGAGTGTAGAGTTAACCACTCGATGAGTATTGTAAATTGTCAATCGATATGTACTCACAATTAAAACCTTTGCCATTGAAGTCACATCCTTTCGTATTAGTATATGCAAAATTAAGATACTATATTTCTCTTGTATATAAAGCTATAGACAGGTCAAGTATTGATATAGATAATTTCAAATGTTTTAAGACTGACATTGTTTAGATGTAGTTGACGTAATATGAAGACGTATCAATTGCTATCTCTTACATCTTTCTTCTTCTACTATGCTGACAAAGTAGTTGAGGTGTCAGCTTGGTAGCAGTTACTGCCAAGCTGACACTCGCCTTGAATCATACTGCATCGAATAGTAATCGATAAAAAAAACCACAGCCATTAACTGACTGCAGATACAAGGTGTTCATTTCGGCGCCACCTTCATACCACCGTTATATGGAGCTGTTCCCATTAGTTGTTGGCATGAAAATTGTGTTTATGATTATATCGTATAGAGATAACTAAGAATGGTGAGTTAGTTGTGGGCTTATCTGCGATTCTGGTTTATTCCGACTGTGTGTTATCGAAATCAAGAACCATTAGTCTTGCGCATATAGAATTATAGTCGTCTTCTACAGCAAGCACATCATCTATCTGTTCGTTAATTATTTTGTTATCCCATTCCTTAATCCACCAAGGCGGATTTTTCCCTTCTTCTTCAATTGCCTTAACACTAAACCCGTTGTTCAGATAGCTAGTCCAAGGTAAACAACCCATTACCGGGTTGTATTCAAATACAGTCTTTGAACCACCGATTGCAATAATAGCAGAGTACTCATGTGTTTTAGCCCAATTAATTGAAGCGATCAGCAGTGCTTTTCCGATTCCTTTACCGATATATTCACTGGTTGAATGATGAGTATCGAGAAGTCTACCTACATGAAAGCATGAATGACCCCACACTGGACCTTGGAACAGCAGATTCTTTTCTTTTGCAGCTATTAACGGCCACCCTAAAGGCCAATCTGTGAGTTTTTTCCTACCATACTCAGGAAACAATGTGTCATCCCATACCGGAAGAGTTACTCTGTAGCAGTGTAATGAACCGATACAAATTGAACCAACCCAAGCTCCAAATCCGAGTATTTCTTGTTGCTTGAGTAGTGTTAACTGAGCCTCTCTACTTTGCCAACAATCCTGGTTTACACTATCTAAGTTTTCGATTGTTATCGGACAGATTGTGTATTCAATCTTTTCCATAATCCTAGTCTCCTTTGTTAGCTATTCAACCAGACGGCTGAGTACCAATTCTGCATATCGTCACGGTTGCGTAGAGTTTCCAGTGGTAGCCCGAGCTTCTTTACTGTTGAAAATATGTCGATTCCTACGCTATGGAATGAGGGACGTGCTTTTCGAACATTTCTGCATTCTTCACCAGTATAACCTGCACAATCATCACATATGGCGCAGTCAGACATGGAGAAAGCCAGTGCATCACCATCTAAAAAGGCTTCTCTCTCCAGCTCAAACGATACATCCTGTGAGATCTTCTTGTCTGTGGAATGAATGATAATAACCGAAGTATACTTCTTTAGCAGAATCTCAAGCTCATCAGAAGACGGAAAACCCGGTTTAGAGGGACAGGTACATCCTTTACCCCAACTTGAACACCCGAACATACACTTCAGAAGCGTACGTCCGTCAAATACTATCTCATCAACACCGACTGCAACCGCATTTGTTACATTCATATCTGTTGCCATTTTTAGGTATTTCTCAATTAACTTCTCCATAAAAAACTCCTATTTTACTTATATCCTACAAAAGCACCGATAATACCGGCTATGACTGTCAATAGTATCGGATTGACATCAAACTTAATATTAAGAATGGCAGTTGCCAAAAAAATGACAAGCATGAGAATAGAGATATGACCAACCGAGCCTATCATAACTGTTGAAAACGCGGCTTCCGACATGATTATAGCGTCTTTTGCTAGCATCAATGCAGCAGAAACTATCAGTCCAACTGCTGCAGGTTTGATACCTAGTAATATTCCATTTATCATGTTGCTCTGTCGAAATTTATTGATGAAAAACATAACTAAGAGCACTAATATGAAAGACGGTAGACAGACCCCTATTGTCGCTATAAAAGAACCCCAAAAACCACCGCTCAAATAGCCTACATAGGTAGCAGAATTTATGGCTATAGGACCAGGAACAACTAAATCCAGTGCACTCAGATCTGCCATCTGGGTCATAGTAACGTTCAGCTTTTCTCCTTCGGCAATAATCATTGACATCATCGCATAACCACCGCCGAAACCGAGTAATCCTATTTTGAAGAATGTGTATAGTATAGTAAAAAGATGTAATAACTCAGCACTCATTCGCTTTTATCTCCCTTCTTCTTGATTACTAACTGATAGATATATCCAGCAAGACCTGCACCAATAACAACAAAGGGTGTGCTGATTTTTAGTATAAAGACAGAGGTAAAGGCTGCGAGCATAAGTATTATGGCAAACGCTGTCTTGAGGTTATGTGCTCCTAGTGTAAACGCTGCTGCTAGTATTAATGCTCCGGAAGCGGCATGTATGCAGTTCATTGCGCCGACTGCAGGTCCTTCTTTCGGAACAAATTGGATAGCAATTGTGGCAGCGAGCATAATGAAAAAAGCAGAAATTGTTGCACCGATGCTTGCCACAAACATACCCATTCCACCTGCGACGTGTTTTCCGATGTAACTAGCACAGTTGACTGCTATAACACCCGGCAGTGACTGCGATAATGCCACATACTCAAGAAATTGATCATTATCTATAAGTTGGTGCTTTTCTACTAAGTCCTTTTGTATGACTGGTACCATTGCCAGACCACCGGTAAAGGTAAAAGTGCCTGCCATAAAGAAAGACTTGAATAGTATCCAGAGTTTTTGGGATCTACTTAACTCCATAAACCTCTCCTCTGCTCATTTCTGTAAGCGTTTTGTATAGGCAAAATATACAATAAATATACCCTATTTTCTATTACATTACTAAAAGCATAAAGATTGCAAACTATTAATGAATAGGATATCATAATCTAGGTATAAATAACATCATTTGTGATGTAAAAAATGTTTAAGGAGAGTTTTTAATGAAGAAAATACTG
>Ga0082212_10012325_pt1 | contig 10774 bp, 8 predicted proteins | sample TergutNt197P3_FD_71548 | JGI IMG/M metagenome (GOLD analysis project Ga0082212, IMG submission 71548) | Neocapritermes taracua P3 segment gut microbial communities from Petit-Saut dam, French Guiana - Nt197 P3 | ecosystem: Host-associated > Arthropoda: Insects > Digestive system > Gut ...
TCATGCCCGATCGCCGCGTCATGCTTACCTGCGACGAAATGATGCAGGTATTCCACCTGATGGAACGCAACGACATTCTGTTATCCGTTGATTTGGCGTCCGGCGCGGAACAGGTTGCCGAAATGAAAGAAGTCATTGCCGAATGTCCCAATCTGCGCATCGCCATCGGGCATTTCGGGATGGTAACCCGCCCTGAGTGGCAGGAACAAATCAAGTTGGCGCGGCGTCCGAATGTGATGATCGAATCGGGCGGCATTACATGGCTGTTTAACGACGAGTTCTACCCGTTTGCCGGAGCCGTATGGGCGATTAAGGAAGCCGCATCTTTGGCAGGAATGGAAAAACTAATGTGGGGGTCAGATTATCCGCGAACCATTACTGCCATCACATACCATATGTCATGCGATTTCATCGTCAAATCAAAATTATTGACGGAAGAAGAAAAAGTACTGTTTCTGAGCGAAAATGCCCGAAAGTTTTATCGTTTCAAGGAATTGAAGGAGTTGCCATATATCAAAAACATGTCGGAGTGAGATAAAGGACAAGTTAAAATCAACCAAACATCATTCACCCCTGCCAGTAGTCAAAGATACTGACAGAGACGGGAGGAAAATTTTGATTTTTTTTTGTTATTTTGAAAATTATATTTACCCTTACGGCGGTCAAAACTTAAAAACCTTTGCGAGAAGAAGTGGATTTTTTCTAATTCTTCTCAAAAAGAAAAATTGATAAATTTGAAAACGTTTTTAATCAATAAATCGAATAAAATGAATAAGACAGAATTTATAAAAAATCCTTTTGCAATACAAAAGGTTGCAGCAGTAACACTGTGCATGTTGTTTTTTACGGTTACGGGTTGTGGAAAACAAAACTCTGTTTGGACAGTAGAGCTCAAACTTAAGCCTGGTGCGGATGAAAGTTATCTGGCGACCGAAAATACCAAAATTAAAGCGTTAATTTCAAAACATCGCGTAAGATTTTATCGGTCTTACCCTGGATTTAATCCTCCTGTATTTTTGTTATACTATACCTTAACCGGTAATAGTGACAGGGAAAGTACGATCAAGGATTTTTTAGCCACCGGCATGTTTGATGACAATGTCAGAGAGCTTTGCATTCATTTTGCTTGCGGGGTAAGGCTCAAACTGAAACCACATGCAGATGAAGGTTATTTAGCAACCGATGACCCCGAAATTCAGGCTTTGATTTCCAAGCATGGTATAGCATTTAAACAGAATTGGGCGGGTTTTAAAGAACGACCTGATTATATTTTAAATCCGGAATTATTATTATATTATTCATTAACAAATGAATATTACATAGAAGTCAATATGGTAAATGTGATCCAAGATTTTTTAGCAACTGGTAAATTTGAAGACGATTTTCATGCGTATGGAGAAGATGCTCATCCCTTATAAAAAGAAAATACAAATCACGATATGATACAAAAGTTTGTAACTATTCAGTCATCTATTTGAGAAAAAATCATCACAGATTACAAAAATAGTTACATTTGCCGCAGAAAAGAATAAGGCATGACATTTCATCAATCACGCATCAAAGATTTAGAGGGTCAGTTGAGCACACAAGCACAACTGATAGCAGAATTGTCGTCAAAACTGTCATTCTTGGAAGCGGAAAATGCCTTGTTGAAAAAAGAATTATTGTTGTATCGTAACCACAAGAATAGCAGTAACAGTTCCATTCCACCTTCTCAAGACCCATTTCGCGTCAAGCGCACAGAAAGTTTGCGTATGTCTTCGGGTCGTAAGCCGGGCGGTCAAGCGGGTCACGAGGGTTTCACATTGGAAGCCATATCTGATCCCACAGAAACCGTATTACATCAGCCCAATTATTGCAAATGTTGTGGAAACGATCTTTCCGGCGTACCGTCAGAATTTATCGGCAAACGTCAGGTTATAGATATTCCCCCCGTTGTGCCTGTAATAACAGAGCATCAAGTTTATGGTAAACGATGCCTTTGCGGTCATATGACCGAGAGTGATTATCCGCCGGAGGCACACAGTGCGGTCTGCTACGGATCAAATATACAAGCGCTAACCGCCTATTTTCATGCCCGTCAATACATTCCCTTTAAACGTATGCAGGAATTGTATCGCGATATTTTCGGTTTGTCCATCAGTAGTGGTTCTCTGGTGAATATAGTTCAATCCTTTGCCGATAAATCCAAAGGAATCTACGAAACTATCCGCCGGCGAATATCTCTGTCAAGTGTTGTTGGCGCCGATGAAACAGGAACCTGCATCAATGGCAAAAACGGTTGGACATGGACTTTCCAAACTCCGACAGCGACTTATCTTCATACGGACAAATCACGGTCAAAGTCTGTTATTACCAAACTTTTTCCGCAAGGGTTTCCCAAAACAATACTTGTACACGATTGTTTGCCAGCCTATTTTGGCGTGGAGGTTACGGGACACCAAATCTGTACGGCTCATTTACTGCGAGAATTGAAATATCTGGGTAAACTTTACACCCAACAGTGGACAGTTGCCTTTACTGATTTGCTCCATCGAGCATTGGAATTGAAGAAAAGCATATTTGCGGAGAATGATTTGAAACATGTACATGCTCGCACTCAATTGGAAGAACAACTTGATCATCTTAATATTAAAATTTATAATCAACAGATTCGAGACATGATCCGATAAACTTCAAACACACAGGACGATCAACAGTGGTGATTTTTTGGGTTATTTTTTCCTTCAAAAGTCCTGTCTTTTTGTTGATTTTGAAAATCTGAATACTGTTGCTGTCCCTGTTGGCTGCCAGAAGAAATTTTCCGTCGGGCGTGATGATGAAGTTTCGCGGATGCAGTTCTGTTGGCTGAAATCCGATGGTTGTCAGTTGACCGTCGGCCTGATTGATACTGAAAATAGCGATGTTGTTGGTATTGGCGCGGTTGGATGCATACAGGAATCGTCCGTCGGGCGATACGTGTATATCGGCGCTTCCCTTATCACTGTTGCTCGGCGATGTGTCGGATACGATGTACTGAACTGACTCGAGATGCCCGTTGTCGTAATGAAAAACAGTCACTTTTCCGGATAATTCATTGATCAGGTAGGCAAACTTTCCGTTGGGGTGAAAAGTCAGATGTCGCGGCCCCGAACCGGGTTCCAGTGTATATGCTTCCGGAGTGCCCGTTGTCAGAAAAGGCGTTGTCGCGTTCACATCGAACCTGTGCAGTTTGTCGCTTCCCAGGTCGGCTGCAAACAGGTATTTCCGGTCGGGCGAGAAAACAGTACTGTGCAGGTGCGGCTTTTCCTGACGGCGAACATCGGGGCCGACGCCTTCAAAGCAAAATACCTTTTCAACAGGTTGTAATGAGCCGTCGGTAGCCAACGGCAGAACGCTGACCGTACCTCCCGAATAGTTGGCTGTGGTCACAAAACGCCCCGAACGGTCGGTTGCGACATAACAGGGACCCGAACTGTTGATGGGTTGCATATTCAGCAGATGCAGTCTGCCGGTTGGTCTGTCAAATGAAAAAGCGTACACAACAGCGTCCTTCTCGCTGTTTTCGCCAACGGAATAGACGTAACGTTCGTTGGCAGAGATCGCCAAATATGACGGATTAACAGCATTTGCTTCACTCACATAGTCTGCGTCGCCGGTTTTCGTGTTGAAACGGTAAACATAGATACCTGTGCTGCTGCCCGACGTGTATGTACCGACAAGCATGTATAAGCAGTTTTTATTAGTTTCCTGCGTGAATGCCGACGTCGAGAACATGAATAATAGAGCGTATACTAACAGGTTGGTCGTTTTTGTGCACATGAAATCCCATTTTATACTTTTTTTAATTTGTCGGCGTTTTTCCGGATTTTTTCGATGGCTTTAACGATGTCGTCCATATCCGATTTACCTGCAAGCAACAAATTCTGGGGTAACCAGACGGCTTCTTCATTACATATCCGGTCGTTTTCAGGACATTCGTTTTGTTGGTTGTATGTATGGATATCCAAAAATTCTTTGGGGTACATTTTCCTGAAATTCTTGGTTTGGAAAGCATTTTCCAGAAATGGCTTTTTGTTGAGAGGCTCATATCCGCTATCACAGGGAATACCTTCCATGCTCAAGGCTTTCAGGAATATATCGCGGGACAGTCCCTGAAATTTGTCTTTTTGATAACGGAACGGGAAGAGATGAAAAATAGCTCGGGTAACGTGATCGTAAAGCCTGTAGGGGACGATGCCGGGAATTTTTTCTATTTTCGATTTCAAATAGATGGCATTTTCGATGCGTTGAGCAGTTTCTTCTTCTAAGCGGGCTAACATGGCCAACCCAACGGCAGCCTGATAATCGGTCAGTTTCATATTGGAACCGACCGACGCTGGAGCGCTTCCTGTTGCGTTTCCATATCTGTGAAAAGAATTACAACGATCCATCAATTCGTCATCATCGCTCACTATAGCGCCTCCTTCACCCATAGACAGATGTTTGGAATTTTGGAAACTGAAACATCCTGCATTTCCGAAAGTACCTGCTTTTTTGTGATTGATTTCGGCTAACCACGCCTGACATGCATCCTCGATAACGATTAAATTGTGTTTTTGAGCGATGGCCATAATCGCGGGCATGTCGGCAGGCAATCCCAGTACATGTACCGGCATAATGGCGCGGGTACGCGGAGTGATTTTCTTCTCGATGTTTTTCGGATTGATCTGAAATGTTTCGGGGTCAATATCTGCAAAAACTGGCATGGCGCCCGTCATCAATACAGCGTTCACCGTAGCGATAAACGTATAAGGCGGGACAATCACTTCGTCGCCGCCACCGATATCCGATTGCGATAATGCTGCTATCAGCGCACTGGTACCATTGACAACTGCCAGGCATTTTTTGGCGCCCATCATTTGCGCCCATTTCTGTTCAAATTCGGACGCCATTTTTCCCTTCGAGCGATTGCCGCTTCGCAAGGGTTCAAGTATTCTTTTTTCGTCCGTTGAAGTGTTCCAGACAGGCCATTTCGGCCAGCCGCCGGCGTGGACAGGATCGCCTCCTAACAAGGCGGGCACATCGGCATTATGGGTTTGGACAGCAAACAGAGGTGATCCGGATGATGAAGCCATCAGAACGCCTATTCCGGTCAACGCGTTCATTTTGATAAAATCTCTTCTTGAATTTGTTTTCATTTGTTTCTAAAAAAAAGTTGTATTGGAACGCCCGAAAAATGAAAATTTTCGCGCAATTTGTTTTCTAAATACCGTTTGTATGGCTCGCGGATATATTGCGGCAGGTTACAGAAAAAGACAAACGATGGCGCAAACGTCGGCAATTGGGTCACATACTTGATTTTAACGTGTTTACCTTTGACGGCGGGCGGATGGTAAGCCTCAATAACCGGAAGCATCACTTCGTTGAGTTGATGGGTAGGGATTCGTTTGGTACGGTTTTGGTACACTTCCACAGCGGTATCAAGCGTTTTCTGTATGCGTTGTTTGGTACGTACCGAAGTGAAAATGACAGGCACATCGGTGAACGGGGCAATCCGCGAATGTATTTCCTTTTCGTATTGTTTGACCGTATGGTTGTCCTTTTCAATCAAATCCCATTTGTTGACCAATATCACCACACCCTTGCGATTACGCTGTATCAGCCGGAAGATGTTGATATCCTGAGCCTCTACGCCCTGCGTAGCGTCAAGCATCAGCAAACAGACATCGGAATTTTCAATGGCGCGTATGGCACGCATTACCGAATAAAATTCAACATCCTCGCTCACTTTGCTTTTTTTGCGCAGGCCGGCAGTATCCACAAGGTAAAACAAATGCCCGTACTTATTATATAATGTATCAATCGTGTCGCGGGTAGTTCCTGCCAACGGCGTAACGATATTACGGTCTTTATCGGTCAGCGCGTTGATCAGCGACGATTTTCCCACATTGGGACGTCCGACGACAGTGATGCGCGGCAGTTCATCGCGCTCATTGGCTATCTGTTCCTTTGCCGGAAACTGTTCGAGGATAGCATCGAGCAAATCGCCGGTTCCGCTGCCATTGATGGACGAAACAGTGAAATATTCGCCCAGTCCCAAACCGTAAAACACGGCTGCATCGTATTGCCGTTCGCCGGTATCAACTTTGTTGACGACCAATATGACTTTTTTGTTGGTACGCCGCAAAATATGGGCAATACCTTCTTCAAGATCGGTAATACCGCAGGTAACATCCACCAGAAAAAGAATCAGATCGGCTTCTTCGATGGCGAGCATAACCTGTTTACGTATTTCTTCCTCGAAAATATCATCCGAGTTGGTCACATATCCGCCTGTGTCAATAATGGAAAATTCCTGACCGTTCCATTCCACTTGTCCGTAATGTCGGTCGCGTGTCACGCCGGCCTGCTCATCAACAATAGCATTCTTGCTGCCTGTCAACCGGTTGAACAGGGTTGATTTTCCTACGTTTGGGCGACCGATAATTGCTACTATATTTCCCATCGTGTTTTTTGGTTTGATGTTGCAAAGATAACGATTAATTTCACAATTAAAAAATCACCTGAACGACAGCTACGCCAGCAAGAAGAAGCATCAACACGATTGTTCCCCAATGTGCCGGCTTCACCATCGCCAGATAGTTGGCTAAAACAAATGACATGGGAAATGCCAGCAAATACCAGGCAAACGGTAATGTGTCGGGAACGACAATCGCCAGAATAAATGTGACAATCGCAATCAGAATCATGATATAGTATCCGTTACGGACGATGACCTTTTCCGATCGGATATGTCGCATCAGATGTCCGAAAGTAAGGATGACCGTCACAACGCATACGGCGGAAAAAACAATTGTAGAGATAGACAACGAAGGGATTGCCCGTTGAATGGAAAATATTTCGCTGAAAAAAACGCTCATGCGTGCGTAGTCGTCCTGAACCAAAAAAAACCAACTGAAAGCAAAAAAGACCGGAAGTGCAAACCCCAGAATGGAGAAAACCCATTCGCGCCAGTAAGCCGGACGCCAAAACAGAAGGGTAAGCCACACTACTATCATATACACGTACATGTATTGATAGAAAAACATAGCGGTAGAGATAAGTGCCGATACGGTAAAATAGTGGTACGATAAGCGTTCATTTTTGAATGAATCCACTAAAAGCATAAAACCGGCAATGAGCAATGTCGTAGCAATAACAACCGGATTTAACTGATGTACTTCCAAAAATCCGCCAACGAACAGTATATAACAAAGCGCAGGCAGATACGAAATCTTTTCGATCAGGCGTAACCGGTTACTCGCAAATACCAGCAACATGGCTACCAACAGCATGAAAAACAAGCCTGACCATGCGCTTAATCGGGGCATACCGGAAAACCAACCGTCTATTTCATGAAACAGAAAAGCGCCATACTTACCGTGATGCGGCATCCCGTACCCCGACAACGCACGTATCCATGTCAATACCCCGATCAGGATGATGACAATAAGGACAATCATGCTGTATGAACGAAAGAAACGTAGCACTTTTTTTAATTAATAAATGATTTGAGAATGTATATCCATCGCTCGACATATAACTGTGTCTTCGATGGTTATCTTTTTTTTTGTCCGTAGGACATACATATCAATAGAAAAATATGCACCTACCAATCTTAAACCTCGTAGAGGTTTCATTCTATTCAATCGGTTTAAATACATACCGTTCATCATATTCTATTTCAAATAATTTGAGAAATTCAAGATATTCTTCCATAAATGTTTGCCTTTTATGGTGTTTTTCCTGATTTTCAATATAATTGGCGATGTCGGGAATTTGCGATTTACCGTAACTAAATGCACCATACCCTTCTTGCCACGAAAATTTGCCTGTAACCAAATGCTTGTCGTTAATCCATAACGAAGAACTGCGTTTTACATCTGCCATCAAATCGGAAGGCGATTGCTTGGGCGACATACTTACAAGTGCATGAATGTGGTCGAGCATTCCGCCGATTTGCAACAATTTGTGTCCTTTATTGTTTATGGCTCCTGTCATATATTTGTGCAATTCATCGCGCCAAAGATTTTGTATCAATCCGATTCGGTTTTGAACAGAAAAAACGTAATGAATGTAAATTTGTGTATAGGTGTTTGCCATAATATATTGATATGAAACGCCTACGGCGTATTCGGGTTTGTTTTGTAATCTTTTTCTATTGATATGTATGCCCTACGGGCAAACAGACTTTGCATAACGTTCAATCGTTCTATTGATATGAATGAACTACGGCCAAATTTATTGTTCATTGTTCATTGTTCATTGTTCATTGTTCATTGTTCATTGTTCGTTATTCCTCCTCTTCCTGCATCATCTTGTCCCATCGTTCGTTGGGAAATAATGTGTCCCAATACTTTTTATACGTTTCAAACAGGTTACGATCATACATTCCCGTAAGGTCGCATAAATGAAACAAAGTGTACTTCCTGATCTGCAACTCATTTCTGATCGCATTCTGGAGGTGCTTCGGAAAACTCAGGAAATAATCCATTTCATCGCTGATGATTTGAAACAATTCTTCGGCAAGAGCGCTTCCCTTTTCCTTTGCGCCTGCCCTGTAATATTGCTCAAGGAGCATCAGATCGGTACGGTCGAGCGGCAACTGGTAGGTAGGAATTTCATAGTATGCACGGTCGAGCGCCATCACTGCGGAATCGTTTTTATTTTCCATGATCAATGCATGAGCCAACTGAGCAAAATTACTGCGAAAATGCGATAACAGCCGCAAATTGGTTTCATCTAAATACACCTTCGGATTTCTGATGTTACCCCAGCGGAACTGGTTCATCATCTTATCGTACAGTTTATCGGCGTCAATACCTCCTGTTTGCGACGCTTTCAGCGGGACAAAACGATAAGCCAGCCCGTCCATTTGAAAATACTCCCTCAGATTCAGGTAACTGTCTTGCGAAACCGTCACAGCAAAATATACAGGGCGTTCCCAGTTGTTGTTGGCAAGGATGTCGAGCACCATCATCGAATTTTTATAAATACGTTCGTTTTTGCTCCCGCCTTCACCTTTCAACGTCCAGCGTATTTCATCTACAATCAGCGCCGAATCTTTTGGCGGTACGGTTCCGGTAGCCAGAACTTTTTCCTTGTCTACTGTGATTTTGAGATTTTTGGCCGGAATAAAATCGGAAATCTGGTCGGCATATTGCTGCATCCGTAATTCATTATTTAATCTGCCCGACCACATAAATCCTTCCGAATGTGGTATACCTTTAGTTCTCAGATCCTCATCCCCAACAAAATTCATCACCTCCTTCAATTCAATATGTTGTTTGTCAAATAGATCGTGAATATACAACACGTCCCTTGTTCCCGACATGTACTGGTTGGGTTTGAGCGAGAACGGTAACGGTTTCGACTCGTATGCCGCGCGGCTCATCTGCTCGATATACCAGTCGGCGGCAAGGTAACTCAGGTTGCACACACGTATGTCGGTGCCTATTCCTTCTACTTCCTGCGCGTACCATAGCGGGAAAGTGTCGTTATCGCCATTGGTAAAGATAATCGCATTGGGTTCGCAGGTTACTAAGTAGTTGAAAGCAAAATCGCGTACCGTGTAACGTCCCGAACGGTCGTGATCGTCCCAGTTTTCTTTCGCCATGATACCGGGAACCAGCAACAGCAAAACGAGTGAAACAGCCACAGCCATGTGTTTGTTACACATTTTTTCGGGAAGCGTCTCAATCATCGCCATCACACCCAGTCCGATCCATATCGCATAAGCATAAAATGATCCTGCATAAGCATAATCGCGTTCGCGCGGCTGATACGGAGTTTGGTTCAGGTAGATCACAATGGCGATACCGGTCATAAAAAACAGCATCATGGTCACCCAGAAATCGGGACGGTTACGCTGCCATTGAAAAATCAACCCGACAAGCCCCAGTATCAACGGAAGGAAATAATACGCATTACGTCCGCGGTTTTTCAGGCTGTCGGGTACATCCTGCGGGCCTAACCGCGCTTCGTCCAAAGCGGTAATGCCCGAAATCCAGTTGCCGTGAATCGGATTGCCATGACCCTGTATATCGTTTTGCCTGCCGGCGAAATTCCACATAAAGTACCGCATGTACATAAATCCCAATTGATAGGAAAAGAAGTATTTGAGGTTTTGTCCAAAGGTCGGAAGTTTTTCGGGCGCCTGCCTTTCCGGAATGTTGGCCCATTGCTTGTAGGCGGCAATGTGCGAGGATTCACGGCTGTACATACGCGGGAAAAACGTTGTTTCCCTGTATACATAATCCGTTTTTTGGCCAATCTCAACATACTGACCGTCTTTTACGGCATACAGGGTCTTGCCTTCTTTGTAATCTATTGGTTGTGAGTTAAAATATGGTCCGAAAAACAACGGACGGTCGCCATACTGTTCACGGTTGAGATAATATTGCAGATTGAACAGGTTTTGCGGATTGTTCTGATCCATAGGCGGCTCGGCAGCCGAGCGGATGATGGACGCGGCATAAGAGCCATAACCGATAATGATCACCGTAACGGTCAGCAGCGCAATATTCAGGATTTGTTTCTTCTGCCTGATCGAATACCACAGTCCGTAAATAATGCCCCCCACCAACAGGATCGCATACAGGTAAAGTCCCGTATGCATCGGCAACCCCATGTTTTTGACGAAAAACAACTCAAACCACACTGCCAGTTGAAGTACGCCGGGTATAATGCCGTATAGAATCACCAGCAATACCGCCGATGAAACGATCAACGCATAAACAGTACCTTTTGGGGTGATCCTGTTTTGGTATTTACG
>Ga0082212_10012326_pt1 | contig 10774 bp, 10 predicted proteins | sample TergutNt197P3_FD_71548 | JGI IMG/M metagenome (GOLD analysis project Ga0082212, IMG submission 71548) | Neocapritermes taracua P3 segment gut microbial communities from Petit-Saut dam, French Guiana - Nt197 P3 | ecosystem: Host-associated > Arthropoda: Insects > Digestive system > Gut ...
AGTACTGCGCAGCCCAGATCTGGTGCTGCCCGACATCGGTAACGGCGATAAGGGCCGGGCCGAGCTTCTTGGCGGTTTCTTCTATTATAAAGCAGGGCTCTAACGCCGCGCCGCGCTGCTCCCTGCGCGGGACCTTCGTGTTACGCAAACGGGTTTTAGGAGCAATGGCTTTCCATTTCTCAATCTCGCCGTTCCACCCGGTTTCTGATTTTTCGGAGAGCTTCTCCAAAAGCCGCGCCAGGGTTTCCTTCACATTGCCGATTATCCAGGCATGAGTCTCAATATTCTTGTTGATTTCAGCGGGATCTATGTCGAGGTGGAGCACGCGGGCGTTTCTGGCGAGCATATCGTCCCCGCGAATTACTCGGTCAGAAAAGCGCGCGCCTATGGCGGCAATTAAGTCCGCCTTCCGGGCGGCATTGTTGGAAGCGGCGGAACCGTGCATGCCGATGAGTCCGGTACAGAGCCTGTGGCTCCGGGGCATGGCGCCGATTCCCATGAGGCTCAGGGCCACCGGCGCGTTAAGCCGCTCCGCCAGCTTTCTGAGTTCCGCCGCTGCGCCGGCGGAAATGACCCCGCCGCCCGCATAGAGCAAGGGCCGTTTTGCTTCTGTAAGCAATGCCGCGGCCTTTTCAATGTCCCCGTCATTGTAGGTTTTTCTCCGGTTTTTCTCCGTTAGGCGCTTTGCCACGGCGCTTAGCCGCCCCTTCGATTGGCCGCATGGAACCCATTCCGCTTTTTCAGCGCCGACATCCTTGGGAATGTCGATGAGCACCGGCCCGGGCCGGCCCGACACGGCAACGATAAACGCTTCGCGGATAAGTTCCGCAAGGTCGTTTACATCCTTGACGATCCAGTTATGCTTCACCACGGGCATTGAGACGCCCGCAATGTCAACCTCCTGGAAGCTGTCTTTCCCCAAAAGCGCGGTGGGGACGTTTCCCGTAATGGCCACCAGGGGAACCGAATCCATGTAGGCTGTGGCAATGCCGGTTATGAGGTTCGTGGCCCCCGGACCGGAAGTGGCGATGCACACGCCGGGCCTTCCGGTAGAGCGGGCATACCCGTCCGCTGCATGGGCCGCGTGCTGTTCATGGCTCACCAGAATATGGCGTATCCGATCCCGGTGTTTGTAGAGTTCATCGTAAATATACAGAACCGCATTGCCGGGATAACCGAAAACCGTATCCACCCCCTGTTCGATAAGGGATTCAATCAATATCCGGGCGCCTGTGTATTGCATCTAACGCTCCATATCGCCGATGAGCTTGTATTCGATGGAATCTACCAGCGCGGCCCGGCTCGCGTCGATGATGTCTTCCGAAACCCCAACAGTTGTCCAGCTCTGTTTACCGTCCGTGGAGGTGATGAGTACCCGTACCTTTGCGGCGGTGGCGGCGCTGCCGTCAATAACCCGGACTTTGTAGTCCGAAAGGCGCACCTGTTCCAGTTCCGGGTAGAAATGCTTCAGGGCCCGGCGCAGCGCGCCGTCCAGGGCGTTCACCGGGCCGTCCCCCTCGGCGGCGGCGATCTCCTCCTGTCCGTCCACCAGCACCTTGACCCACGCGTGGGAACAGGCGATAGTCGCCCCGGTGGGGTGTTCGCTCATCACTCTGTAGGCTTCGATGCTGAACAGGGGCTTGTAGCGTCCCAGCTCCCGGCGGATCAGGAGTTCAAAACTGCCGTCCGCCCCCTCGTACTGCCAGCCCTGGGCTTCCAGGTTTTTCAGTTTCTGGGTCAGGGCCGCCGCGACCGGATGATCCTTGTTTATGGAAGGGTCGATTTTTTTTGCCCGTTCGGCAACAGCGGAACGTCCGCCCACCTCGCTCATAAGAAAATGCCGGTCGTTTCCCACCAGGGAAGGGTCCACATGCTCAAAGGACTTTTTCACTTTGAGGATTCCGTCGGCGTGCATCCCGGCCTTGTGCGCAAAGGCATGGCCGCCCACATAAGGCATATTTTCGGGAAGCGCCACATTGGCAATCTCCGCCACCTTTCTGGTTATCTGTGAAAGCCGCTCCATCTTTCCCGGCGGCAGACAGCGGAACCCAAGCTTAAGTTCCAGGCCCGGCATCACCGCCGCAAGGCTCGCGTTGCCGCAGCGTTCCCCAAAGCCGGCCAGAGTCCCCTGAACGTGGCGGCAGCCGAGCTGCACGGCGGCCACCGTGTTGGCGCTCGCCATGTCCGCGTCGTTGTGGGCGTGTATACCTATGTTGGCGCAGTCCCCAAGAACACGGGCAGCGGCTTTCACCGCCCCGGCTACCTCACCGGGAAAGGTTCCGCCGTTGGTATCGCAGAGGACAATGCGGACGGCGCCGGCTTCCTTTGCTGTTTTGAGGGTTGCCAGGGCGTATTCAGGGTTTGCCTTCCAGCCATCGAAAAAATGCTCCGCATCATAAAACACCAGCCGGTCCTTTTCTTTGAAGAACGCGATGGTTTCCGCGATCATGGCGAGGTTTTCCTCCGGGCTTACGTTTAACACTTCGGACACATGAAGATCCCAGCCCTTGCCGAAGATCACCACGGCCCGGGTTTCCGCGGCCAAAAGACCCTGGACGTTTTGGTCATCTTTGGCCTTAACCCCCTTCTTCCGGGTGGGACCAAAGGCGCAGAGCTTCGCGTGCTCCAGCTCCAGTTTTTTCGCAAGACGGAAAAATTCCATGTCCTTGGGGTTGCTCCCGGGGTTACCCGCTTCGATCCAGGGTATACCCAGCTCGTCCAGGGCCCGGACAACGGCGAGTTTGTCCTGCACCGAAAACGCTATGCCTTCCCCCTGGGCGCCGTCCCGCAGGGTGGTGTCAAGTATCTCTAAATTATTTTCCATTGGCTGTGCCTCTTGTCTCATATTCCATTGCGTTGATCGCGGCGATGTACGCCTTTATCGAAGATTCTACCACATCGGTGGAAACCCCGCGGCCGTTCCAGCGGCGGCCCTCCCAGGAAATCCTCACCATGGTTTCGCCCTGCGAAGCAGAACCGCCGGTAATCGCGCCTATCTCGTAAAGTTCCAGCTCCGGCTCCTTCCCGATGATCTGGTTTATCGCCTTGAATATTGAGTCGATGGGGCCGTCCCCCATGGCCACCTCTTTGTGGGCTTCCCCGTCTTTGTGTTTGAGCCGTATGGTGCCGCTCGCGCCCAGGGCGGAGCCGGTGTTCACCACCCAGTGATCCAGTTTCCAGGTTTCCGGCACAGCGGCGGCGGCCTGCATGACCAGGGCTTCTATGTCACGGTCGCTGACCGCTTTCTTTTTATCGGAGAGGCTCTTGAATTCCGCGAAGATTTTTTTCAGGGTTTCGGCGCTCACGGTCAGGCCCAGATCCTTGAGGCGTTCTTCAAAGGCGTGCTTGCCCGAATGTTTGCCCAGGACCATGCGGTTTTTGGGGATGCCTATGGATTCGGGGCTCATGATCTCGTAGGTGGCCCGGTTGGCCATAACCCCGTGCTGATGTATGCCCGCCTCGTGCGCAAAGGCGTTTTCCCCCACAATGGCCTTGTTGGGCTGAACCTTTACCCCGGTCACCTGGCTCACAAGGCGGCTCGCGGTATAGATATGGCTTGTGTCGATGCGGGTTTTCGTGTCGAGAAGATCCTTGCGTACCCGCAGGGCCATGACAACTTCTTCCAGGGAGGCGTTGCCCGCCCGTTCGCCTATGCCGCTGACCGTGCACTCAAGCTGCTGCGCGCCGCCTGCAATGGCGGCCAGGGTGTTGGCAGCCGCGAGCCCCAGATCGTTGTGGCAGTGAACCGAAAGCGCGGCCTTTTCCATGCCTTTGGTGTGTTCCTTGATGTAGCGTATCCTTTCCTCGAACTCAGCCGGCAGGGCGTAACCCACGGTGTCCGGGAAATTCACGGTTTTGGCCCCGGCGGCGATGGCCGCGCCGAACACTCTGGCCACAAAATCAGGATCGCTGCGGAACGCGTCTTCCGCAGAGAATTCCACATCGCCGCAGAATTTTTTTGCGTACTTTACCGAAGCGGCTGCCTGCGCGAGCACCTGCTCCTGGGTCATCTTGAGCTTGTGCTCCAGGTGAACGGGGCTTGTGGCAATGAACACATGGACCCTGGGGGCCGCGGCTTTGGCAAGCGCTTCCCTGGCCGCGTCAATGTCGCTTTCCACGCAGCGGCAGAGCGCCGCCACGGCGCTGTCTTTAATCACGCCGGATATCGCCTTTACCGCTTCCAGGTCCCCGCGGCTTGAGGCGGGGAAGCCCGCTTCTATGATATCAACCTTGAGCTTTTCCAGCGCCTTCGCGACCTCTATTTTTTCCTGCATGTTCATGCTGCAGCCCGGGGACTGCTCCCCGTCTCGGAGGGTGGTATCTAAAATTTTAATCGTCCGGGCCATTATGGCCTCCTTGAAACGAGAAATCCGGCAAGCCTTCCTATGGAAGGAACCTTACCGGCTGCTAATAAGTACGAGAATTACAGGAAAAGATATGACTGAAAGAACTTTACCGAAACACCGCATACGATAATATTATAGTAAATGGGAAGACTTTATTCAAGACATTACCATGGCGCCCCGCTCCAGGGCAACCAGGCCGGTGCGGGCAAGTTCGAGAACGCCGTAGGGGCGCAGGAGCAGGAGCAGGCCGTTGAGCTTTTCAATGTCGCCGGTGGCCTCTATGGTGATGGTGCCGGATGAAACATCAACAATCCGGGAACGGAAGATCCCCGCGATTTCTATGACCGCGGGCCGGGTCTTTTCGTCCGCCTTGACCTTGACCAGCATGATTTCCCGGCGCAGGCAGGAAGCCGGCTCCAGTTCACGGACGGCAATAACGTCTACGAGTTTTCCGAGCTGTTTGATAATCTGTTCAAGTACCGCGTCGTCTCCGCTTACCGCAATGGTCATCCGGGAGATCGAGTGATCCTCAGTCTCCCCGACAGTCAGGCTGTCGATATTGAAGCCCCGGCGGCTGAAGAGACCGGACACCCGGCTCAAGGTTCCCGCCCGGTTTTCCACCAGAGCCGAAACCACGTGCTGCTTCATGCGTCCCTCCAGTTACTATTTGTGGTGTTTTTGGAGGAATTTGTCAAGGTGGGTTACGTGACAACACGCATTTTTCCGTATAGAATTTTGTAACTGTGGACGATGGCATTTTGAGGCATAGTACCGATGAAATCAGAATATTTGACCCAATAATGTTTATAAAGCATTGGGAGGGAGGCAAAGATGACTGAAACCGTATTAATGAAAACTGGAATGAAAGTATTAATTGAGCATCTTGGAAATATAGATGCGGAGAGATTTGTTTCTATACTGCTGCGTGAACCTTTTGATTATACCGAATGGCGGAAGAATAATCTTTGTGCGGGAATGACTGTGGAAGAAATAAGCAAAGAAGCAATGGAAACATATAAGCAGCAAGACTAAGACGGCCACGCATGGCTGGATTACCGGACGGAAGACAAATAATCAAAGGAAGCAAAATGGTAAAAGTATCACCTTCAATATTAACGGCGGATTTTGGATATATCGCCGATACGGTAAAAATGCTCGATAAGGCAGGGGCGGACTGGATTCACTGAATTCGCGTAGTATTTATCTGACGTACGAATACGCTATATCCGGGGTAAGGGGGCGCTGGGGGGGTGCAGGGAAGATATGGGAAAATATTTCACGCAGAGACGTAGAATGCGCGGAGAAATTGAGAATATCTTTCTTCGTCTTTGTGTTCTCCGCGTCTTTGAGTGAGATAAAAAAGAAAATTATCCGCGTATGCGGCGGGGCGGGTGCAGGGCTTGCCCTGCGGTATAATATCCTTTATTTTGTGGCGGAGTTTGTCATATATTCGATTTTTATTGCACTTCGTCCTTGAACTGGCGATTTAAAACTAATACTAAGCGGCTTCGCCGATAGTTGACAAAATAAAATATACAAGATAAAATAAATAATTGGAATAAATATGAAAAAAGCAATATTATTGATTTTATTCTCCTCAACAATTTTATATGGTCAAGAAATTACATTGAACCCGATTAGGGATTATGGTCCATTTAATAGTACTGGTCATATTCATGCAATAATATATTTTATTCCTTTTGATGTTTTAACAAGACATCCGTATGGAATTGAGGATGTTAAAAGGGCTTATATTTTTAAAATAGAAATTCGTGAAACTAATGTTATATCTACTTTTTTTGAAAAAATAGAAAATACAACATATACAACAACATTTTTCAATCCGCCTAATAGACCTAATTTAAGATGTGTTGTTGAGTTTTTCTATAATGATACTTTAATATTTGCATATTCAAGTGAGGATGGACAAAATGTAATATTAAATAATGAAATTATTGATAACAGAAAAGATTTTTTAGATTTTATTCGACAATATTTACCCGAAAAATATTTTTAATACTTTATTGAATAAAGAGATTAAGCAATATAATGTTTACATAATAATAGAGTACGCCACCACAGCACATAACAAACGGTTAGCGCTTCGCCGCCTTACGGCGGCTCGGGTTCCGCAAAACACCAGTCGGCGTTTCACGCCTTGGTGGTGTTTTGCTCCACCACATTTTGCCAGCCCTGGTCTTGCTACGCAAGCCCTTATTCGGGCTGGCAAAACGTCGCCAACCTGGAACGTTATATGCAATGGGGCTAAAATATATGAATAAAATAATATATTGTTATATATATAAATATTTAATATAATATTATTGACAAAAATATCTTAAATATTTATAATTATTTATGAATGAATATTATTTTAAATATTATAAAAGTAAGTATATCTTTTTTCAATTAATATTATTTGCTGGAATAATTATATGCATATTATCTTTTTTCTTTTTAAAAAGTAATTATTTGGCAAATTTATTTGAAAAAAATATTGCATTATCAACAGTAATATTTCTTATATTTTTATTAATCATTTTAATCATTATATTAAAGTTTGGACTAAATATATTCTCTAAAAATGTACGTATAATAATGACACCCAAACATATAAATATTAATTATGATGAGAGAATTATAGAGTTTAGTAAAATCAATGATTTAATATTAAATATAATAAAAGATACACGAACAAAAATTATAACAAGTTATGAATTAAAAATAATATATGATATTAATAAAATAATAAAATTAATTGTTTTTACCGGAATGTCAATAAAAGAAAATAAAAATTGTGATACATTTTTAAAATTTTATAATGAAATGAATAGATATAATGAATTAAATAAAGTAAAATAATATAATATAATATAATACGCCCCACTGCATATAACAGGACTGTAAACGCTGCGCCGCCAATAGGCGGCTTGGGCTACGTTTGGCTAGGTCGGTCGCTACGCTCGCTCCCACGCCTCACTTCGCCACATTTTTGCAGCCCTGGTCTTTGCTACGCAAAGCCCTTATACGGGCTGCAAAAACGTCGTTTACAGCCGGGACGTTATGCGAAATTCAAGCAAAAAATAATAATTATTGACAAGATTTAAAGTATTATATATAATGGTTACTTATGGATATTAAAAGAAGAAATATATTTATAATAATAGGTTGTTATATAATAATAATTATAATTTCTACATTATTTTATCCATTGTTGGGAAATATTAATTATATAAATCAATTTAAAGATAAATTTTTGTATTTTTTATTAATAGGACCTATACACTCATTTATATTATGGATAATTGATTATAATTTAAAAAATGTTCTATTTTACATAATAATATTAAGTGGAAATATTATTCCATTGTTTCTAATATTTAAAAAAAATAAAATTTTCCCATTAATAATTATTTCTATAATATTTTTTTGTATATATATATTTCTAGGACTTGGTTTTTTTGGATCATATATTGGTGAAATAATTGTTGAATAAATAATATTGGCTTGAACTTCGCATAACAGGTCTGTTAGCGCTACGCCGCCTTTTCGGCGGCTCGGGCTCAGAAAAACCGCAGTCGGCGCTTAGCGCCTTTGTGCGGTTTTGTCTTCGCCAGATTTTAGGTGCCCTGGAAACGCAAAGGCGGGTAGAATGGATTGCCTTTGCATTTCCCTATACGGGCACCTAAAACCTCGCCAACAGCCGGAACGTTATGTGCCATTATGCTTAAAATATTTATTATATTGACAAAAACATATTCAATGGATATACTAAAAAATTGTTATGATAGAGTTGTTTTTTGTACCTTTACTTGTAATAATACTTTTTATCATATTTTTTGTTTCAGATAAGTTCAAATATTCAATAAAAACCTATATTTTATTCACTATAGATTTATCATTAATTCTTTCAATTTTATTTAGGCATTATTTGAATAATATATTGTTGTTTATAGGAATACTGATAAGTATATATTTACTAATAATAAATATCTTATCTACAGTAACATTATTAATAAAATATAAAAAGAAAATATATTTTGCTAATTTTGTTATTTCACTATTATCTGTCTTTTTATTTTTCAGTAGTATTCCTGAAACAATTTCTATGAAAATTGAATTTTCAAAAACAAAAAACAGAATAGAAAGAATTTTGCAAGACGAAAGTTATTTAGCAAAATATAATGTTTTTAAAATGGGTAATTATATATATACATTTTATTACAGCCGTGACGGAATAATAGACCATTGGTCAGGAATTACATATGATAGTAGTGGAGTCTTAGAAAAGGTAGTTGAGAATTTTAATAATAATAAAAAATTTGATGGTTTTGAAAATTGTGATGAATTAAATGAGTTCAGATTTCGTTTAAGATCAATAGAAAAAATAGAGGATCATTGGTTTCTATGTCGTTTTTATCATTGACGAAAATAGCATAACGGCACATAACAGGTCTGTTAGCGCTACGCCGCCTTTTCGGCGGCTCGGGCTCCGTTCGGCTAGGTCATGGGCTTAGCTCATTCCCACGCCTCACTTCGCCAGATTTTAGGTGCCCTGGAAACGCAAAGGCGTGTGGAATGGATTGCCTTTGCGTTTCCCTGTTCGGGCACCTAAAACCTCGCCAACAGCCGGAACGTTATGTGCGATTTGGACTGAAAATAATAGGATATACTTGAAAAATATATTGATAGAATAAATGTAATATGTTATAATATTGCAAAATGACAAGAAAATATTTATTTATTATATTATTTTTCACAATAATTTCTCATAGTATATATGCATCAGAACAATACCCCGATTTAATTATTTATAATGGTAAAGAATATGAAATTGGCAATTATCCAATGGAAACATATTTTGAAATTTATCCTAATAGAAGACCAAAGAGTATAGGAAAAAACTCTGCATTATTGAGAGGATATAGAGCAAAATATGAAATTATAAACAATGAATTAGTCTTGCTAGAAATTCAAACAAAGAAACTTAATGGTAATTGGAGAATAGTTAACAATAGATATTTTAGGAATAAACCTAAAATAAATACATTTTCTGGAAGAATAAACATTTTTAGTGGCGAAACAACAGGTGTATTTATGGCTTTTACTCCAATTTATGAAAGTTACATAATATTGGAAATCAAGGATGGAAATTTTATTAGGGAATACGAAGAAAATTGTTATGAATATTTAAAATCAATAATACAATCATTTCCAAATGGAAGTCATGAGCAAAATTATTTTATAGGATTATTAGAAAAATTGAATAAAAAAAATAATTGATATAGTCCAAACCGCACATAACAGGTCTGTTAGCGCTGCGCCGCCTTTTCGGCGGCTCGGGCTCAGAAAAACCGCAGTCGGCACTTAACGCCTTTATGCGGTTTTGTCTTCGCCAGATTTTAGGTGCCCTGGAAACGCAAAGGCGTGTAGAATGGATTGCCTTTGCGTTTCCTTATTCGGGCACCTAAAACCTCGCCAACAGCCGGAACGTTAAGTGCAATTAGTTTTGAAAAATGGTATTATATATTTTTAGTGTTGACAAAATAAAAAATAGTTAATATAATTTATTAACAGATGGAAAATATGAAAATAATTAAGTATAAAGGCAAAACAAAAATTTTATTTATCTTTTTATTAATATATTATTCATGTTATTCAAACAAAATAATTGAAAACGATAAAATCAATATAAGAATAAATAATATTAAATTGATAAACACTGATTACGAAATAATATATTATAATAAGATAGATTATAATAATATTGGTTCTAATAATATAGAGTACTATGGTAATACTTTTCCAATTAAACTAGAAATTAAAATAATAAATTCTGAAATAATTTTACAAATTAAGAAATTAGTAAATCCTTTAATTTATTTAGATATTAATGATAGAGAATATTTGGCAAGGGGTTTTTGGATATTTGAATCTGCTATTCCTCAAAATTGTAATTATTTTTTTACTTTAGATTATGATTATAAAATATATTTTAGAGAAAATAATACAATAATATTTATGGGAATATATGATTAAAAATAAATATTTACAAAAGCAAAACTAACTGCACTTAACAGGACTGTATATGCTGCGCCGCCAGTAGGCGGCTTGGCTTCCGTAAAACACCAGTCGGGCTAACGCCCTTTGTGGTATTTTACTCCAGCACATTTTTGTGGTTGCTGGAACACTTCGTGTTCCTTTATCGCAACCGCAAAAACGTCATATACAGCCGGGACGTTAAGTGCAATGTCCTTGAAATTATAATAGGAGAATATTATAATAATATTATGAAAAGAATTAACACATTATTATTTTTTATATTGTTAATCATTACAAATTGTAATAATGAAGATCAAGGAAAAATATTAATTTGGGATTATAATGAGAATTTAATATATGAGGATTTAAATAATAAATCTATTGAA
>Ga0082212_10012327_pt1 | contig 10774 bp, 8 predicted proteins | sample TergutNt197P3_FD_71548 | JGI IMG/M metagenome (GOLD analysis project Ga0082212, IMG submission 71548) | Neocapritermes taracua P3 segment gut microbial communities from Petit-Saut dam, French Guiana - Nt197 P3 | ecosystem: Host-associated > Arthropoda: Insects > Digestive system > Gut ...
GTACAAATAGACCGGCGTGCCATACTCATCAGCAGCCTTCGCAGCCGCCGCCGCATCTAATGCAGAACAAGAAACTGCCGCAGACGCGACACCCGATTCGCAGGAAATATCGGAATAGTAATATACATAATCATGTATCATTACAAAAGTATAAACTATCATTATACCGGTTAGTTTATTTTATTGAGTCGTTTCCGCGTAATTCAGCTACGAGGTAGGGTTCTTCTTATTAACTCGCTCAAGCATAAAGTTTATTTTGAGATAAAATATTCATTATTCATATAGTTGGCTGCAAGACTGGGGCGGACGTGATGTTGGCAAACGACCTAATGGATAGGCATAGGCAACCCTACCGAGCTGAACTAAAACAAAATCAAAATTCAACACATTTTAAGTTTGAATTTCCGACAATTAAAGAAATAGAAGTATCAAGTCGATTAGATACAGGGACTTATTCTAAACAATTCAAATGGATAGATTTTTTGATTAAAAATTATAAACACGGTTATTTCTTTTTGGATAAAAATAACTTAAAAAGTGGAAGCACGCCTAATACAAGATTTATCGGAGATATTGACAAGTTGAAATATAGATGGATTACTCCAACGCATTGTTCTGACAATGGATTGATATTCGTTAATGAAGGTATCAATCTAAAAGGATATAATAACATTAATGACGATTGCATATTGTTCATTAATAGAACATCTAAAGGAGGAGAAGGCGAATTTGTCGGGATTGCAACTTATTACAATTTTACCGATTTTAAAGAAGGTCATCATAATCAAGGCATCTACCGATTTTTGGATAACGACAAAACAAAAATGCTGTTTGTTTTGTGTATGATGAATTGTGAATTTATGCGAAAATATTGCGGAGCATTATCTGTTGGCTCAAAAATGAAAGAGTTAAAAATGGAACATTTTTTACAAATTCCATTTCCGAGTTTTCCTAAAGAAACACAAAAAGAAATAATAAAATTATATCATAACAACGAAATAAAATATAAATCAGATAATTGGAATTTAGACAACTTCCTAACCAACGACAAAGAATTTAATAATGTCGCAGGCATTTACGAACTTGACAAGACAGCAAAACAGTTAAAAGCGAAGTTAAATTTAGCCATTGATAATATTGTGAATGACAAACCTGTAAAAATAGATTTTGATTAAATTCAATCTTGACAATACTCAAAAACTTTCAGCTACAAATCTTTCCGACAGCGGGTTTGTTACCTCATGTTCACATCCTGTGGCATATATCCGCATACAGACAATTCAGGCAATTTTTGGTGTTGTCGGTTTGTGTGAAGGGCGAGTCGCTCAAAAACATTTCCGTCAGTAGCAGGTTCAGTTCCTTTTCAAATTCGGTGGCAACATCGAAATAATTGTCGACAGGCGGCCGGTGTGATATGTAAATACGCGGGTCATAAGTTTTGTCTTTGCTGAAAATATCCTTCATCACATACAAACCGGAAGAAATACGCGGGTATTCCTTATGGACGGCATGTGTCATGCAGGCATATACAAGGGTTTGCAGGACGGCATGGTTTCTGGTTTTGGTACGGTCGAACAGATCAGTGACGCCGGAAAAATTACGATGAGCATTTCCGGTTTTATAGTCGATGATGCGCAGGGTATCGCGGGCATAATCTAACCGGTCGATAAAACCGTGCATGTTCAGACGGGCGATATCAAGTCCTTCCGGATTTCGGACGGGAATACGCACATCTAAAGGTTCTTCGAGACTCATTATCGTGAATGGCGCAGTATCCCGGTCTATTTCAAGGATGCGCAGAATGTATTTCAGCAGTACTTCACGGATGATGATGTTCCGGCCGGTAATATCGCTGTCGGTTATTTGCTCCGTATGAAAATAATCTTCTGCAAATGCTCTGTACAGAATGTTTTGTATGTTTTTCCTGTCTTTTTGAAATTCGATGAGCATATCGGCAGTAATTTCCCTGTTGAGGTAAGGACGGTAAATCAATTCCATTGCTTTGTGGAGCAGTTTACCAAAAACGGAATAGTCGATTTCGTCCATCACCTCTTCCTTTTCCTTCAAACCTTCGATATAGCGGTAGTAAAACTTCAGGCGACAGTCGAGGTAACTGTTGAGCGCGCTGGGTGAAAGTCTTTTCACCTCGCCGGTTTCAGCGGTATACATGCCTAATATCCGGCGCACCTTTTCTGTCCGTTCTTTGACAATGGGAATACTGCGATCAACGCTCACGCGAAATGTAATGTTGCGTTGCTGTACGTTAAAAACCGGTTCGTAGATCAATTGGTTGAGGAAACGGCTCATTTCACCCGTATTGCTGTCAGTAGCCGTCGAATTGTAAATCAGGCTCACATCCGCAGCCCTTTGTATCAGCCGGTAAAAATGATAGGCGCTCACGGCGTCATGACGTTCGGAAGTGGTTAATCCGAAGCCTTTGCGCAGATTGTACGGTATGAACGATTGTTTGGTATTGCCTCTCGGGAAAATGCCTTCATTCATCGACAGGATAATGACATGGTCAAAGTCGAGCGCCCGGGTTTCGAGCATGCCCATCAGTTGAAGCCCTTTCAGAGGTTCGCCGCTGAAAGGTATTTTTAGCGAGGTAAAAATTTTGCGCAGCAAACGACAAAATACACGCACGTCCATGTCTATCTCATTTGTTATCAGTATATCGCGGATGCGTTGCAGGGTGACGTAGAAGGTGTATAGATTTTCAGTTTCGAGTTTCAAAATGATTGCCATCAGATATTCCGAAAATTCCAGGGCTTGTGTACAATGTCTGAAAATTTTCTGAAAAAGATCATTTCCTGACACTTCCGTAACCGGAACATATATCCGGTTATATCCGATGATGGTTTTGATGATGGAGTCTGCTTCGTCAGGTATGATTTTACGGATGTAGGGGTGATTCAGTACCGAACATACATCATCGTGATAGAATCGCGGACCATCAGCATAGATTCGGATGTGCTGCTGCAGCGACGCCAGGTTTTCAAAGAGGCTGCCGGCAGGCGTGCAGGTAAACGGATAACCCATAGTGATGTTGATGTCTTTGATCGATTCGGGAAGCGACGACATCACAGGTAACAACAGGTATTCGTCGGGAAGTACCACAGCTGTACGGCTCCAATCCCAATTATCACCCTGCCCTTCGGCTACATGCCGTGTATAAAGGGTTTCGAGCAATTGTCCCGCCAACTTTGTTTGCCCTGTATCTGACGGTATAGATATGATTTCAATATGCCCGGATGAGCTCACAAGGTTACGGACGTCGAAATTCCAATCGGGCGGAAGCGGGAAATTACGGAGGTTTTCGCGCATGAACATTCCGGCTTCGTGCCATGAGTTGGACAGATAATAATCATCGTAATCCCAGAAAAAAATAGCCCGATCCTGTTTTTGCAACGAGTTAAAGAAAAAAGATTCACATGGCGTCAGGGCATTGAAACCTATAAATACATATTTTTCGTAGGGTGCATGACTTACATTGCCCTCGTTCAGAAGCCGTACAGCTTCGCGCTGTATCATTCCCTCGTAACCAAGCGATTTTGCCTTCAACTGCTGTTTGAACAGGGTATAGACGGGATACAGCAATTGCCATACAGTAGCAAATTCAGCTTTGAGCAGAGACGGGTCGTGCCCTGTCTCTACAACGTTAAAATCCTGCCAAAACACGCGGATGGCTTTTTTTTGCTCTTCGGTAAGGTAGTCGAAAAGCATGTCAATATCCTTGAGATCAGAAACATTTTGGAATAAATCTTTGGCATTTACCAAATGTTTGTCAATATCGTCGAAGTCATCCAGAAGCATCTCGCCCCAGAAATAAAAATCATTAAAACTTTCGTAGTCGGGTCTGTGTTGTCTGAAAGCCTGAAAAAGATTGAAGATCAGGGTCAGGTTATCAGCTTGTGTCAGCCCTGTGATTTCTTCTATCAGCGAGTTGAGCGAACGGAATGAAGGCGCCCATACAGGTTTTTCCAACAATTTTGCCAGATATTTTCTAAAAAACAAACCTGCACGTATGTTTGGGAAAACGATGCAAAACCGGTGCAATTCCCCGCTATAAACACGATGCAGGTAGATGGCGACTTGTTCGAGAAAACCGGTCATATATAATAACGAAAGAAGAAAATCAATAAATGAAGAACTGTAATATCTTACGTGGCAAAAGTATAAAAAATGTAACAAAACGCTATTATATTGAAAAATCGTTTTTTTTTTTACTTTTGTTGTCTGAAAAGTCCATTAAAAATAAAATGAAAGATATTATTGCCCCCATTGACAGAAAATTAATTATCAAAGAATTGACTCATGAACGATTTGTCAGAAAAACCAATCGTTCTAATAATGAACTGTATGTGATTACCGCACACGATTCGCCAAATGTCATGCGTGAAATCGGCCGTCTGCGTGAGTTGTCTTTCAGGTATGCAGGTGGCGGAACCGGTAATGAATTAGATATTGATCATTACGATACCGCGCAGAATCCTTATAAACAGTTAGTTGTATGGGACAGGGAAAGTGAAGAGATTTTAGGCGGTTACCGTTACCACATCTGCGACGAATCGTATGTCAATGAATACGGGGAAATCAATTTAGCCACAGCCGAATTGTTCACTTTTTCACCGGACTTCATCCGGAATTACCTGCCCTATACCATCGAACTGGGACGTTCGTTTGTGCAGCCGGCATTTCAGTCGACCAACAGATTCGGGAAAGGTATCTATTCGTTAGATAATCTTTGGGACGGGCTGGGAGCGCTGGTAGTGAAAAACCCTGACAAAAAATTTTTTCTGGGGAAAGTCACCATGTACACTTCGTACAATACCGAAGCCCGAAATATGATACTTTATTTTCTTGACAAACATTTCGGAGATCGCGAAAATCTGCTCTACCCGCACGAAAACCTGGCACTAAATGTAGATATTGATACGGATGACATGTCGCGACTTTTTGTGGGAAAGGATTACGGAGAAGACTACAAAATCCTTTTTCATACGGTGAGAAGTTACGGAGAAAATATCCCTCCGCTGATCAACTCATACATGAATCTTTCGCCGTCGATGAAAACTTTTGGAACCGTAACAAATACACATTTTGGCAGTGTTGAGGAAACCGGTCTGATGATTACCATCAGCGACCTGTACAGCGAAAAAGTGAAGCGCCACATATCATCGTTCACATTGAAAAAGTAAAATAGAAATCAAAAAAAATCATCATTTAATCAAAAATAAAATCATCATGAAAAGTTTTTTTAAAATGTTGTTGGCGTCCATTTTGGGCGTGTTGATCGCCATGTTCGTGGTATGGATTATTTCCATTGGTATCATGGTTGGGATGTTGTCGGGGTTGGGCGGTTCAAAGACCGTGTACACGCTGAGCGACAACACAGTGCTTCAACTCGATTTGACCGGTAGCATCAGCGATCGCGAATCGTCAGACTTTATATCGGGATTGTTCGACAATTCCGAAAAATCATCCGGACTGGACGATATTCTGAAAGCCATCAAAACTGCAAAGGATAACGATAAGGTACAGGGAATTTACGTGAAAAGCGGCAGTTTGCGGGCAGGTTTTGCTACTTTGGAACCGATACGCAAGGCTTTGATTGACTTTAAGGAAAGCGGCAAATTTGTGGTGGCATATGGCGATTACTACACGCAAGGCGCTTATTATCTCGCGTCTGCGGCTGATAAAGTCATTATGAACCCGCAGGGGATGTTCATGCTGCACGGCATGTCGGCAAACTTGCAGTTCAACAAGGGATTGTTCGACAAATTGGGCGTTAAGTTTCAGGTGTTTAAGGTGGGTACGTTCAAATCGGCGGTGGAGCCTTTTATCGAAACCAAAATGAGCGACGCCAACCGCGAGCAGGTGACCTCTTATGTGAGCGGTATCTGGTCGCATCTGCTGGCGGGCATTTCCGAAAGCCGTAATATTCCGGTGGATATGCTGAACCGTTACGCCGACGGGTACATGGATTTATCAGCGCCCGAAACATCGGTGGAATACAGGCTGGTGGATACATTGATGTACGCTCCCGATGTGAAGGATTATATCAGGAAACTTGTGGGCGTGGACAAAGTTGATGACATGAAGTTTGCGACGGTATCCAAAATCATTTCCGTTCCATCGAAGAAACTGAAAATCAGCAAAGACAAAATTGCCGTGCTGTATGCCGAAGGTTCAATTGTTACGGGAGAAAGCAAAAACTCAAACCCTTTTGCAGGAGACATGATAACCGACGAGGAATATGTGAAAGAACTCGGCAAACTGAAAGATGACAAGGATGTGAAAGCGGTTGTTTTCCGCGTCAATTCGGGCGGCGGAAGCGCTTACGCTTCGGAACAGATATGGCGCGCGGTTTGCGAACTGAAAAAGGAAAAACCGGTAATTGTTTCGATGGGCGATGTTGCGGCGTCGGGCGGATATTACATTGCGTGCGCCGCCGATGTGATTGTTGCCGAACCCACTACGCTCACCGGCTCTATCGGCGTTTTCGGGCTTATCCCGGAAGGCGAGGAAATGTATAAGAAAATCGGATTGACTTACGACGGGGTGAAGACCAACAAACATTCGGATATGGACGCTGCAGGCATGTTCTTAGCTGCCGTGAAACCCTTCACCGATGAGGAAGGCCTGATATTGCAGGCTTATGTGAACCGCACTTACGACTTGTTCCTCACCCGCTGCGCCGACTACCGCTCGAAAACCAAAGACGAGATTGACGCCATCGGGCAGGGGCGCGTGTGGACAGGCAGTCAGGCGTTGCAAAACGGCTTGGTGGACGAACTCGGCAGCCTCGACGACGCCGTAAAAATCGCCGCCGAACGCGCAGAACTGACCGATTACGACGTCAATTCATATCCTAAAAAGAAGGACATGTTTGCTCAATTGATGGAAGGATTGACGGGCGGAGACGTGAAAGCCGGTTTGGTAAAAACATTCTTAGGCGATGACATATTCAGGCAATACATGTTGAGTAAAGGAAAAACAGCGCCGGTGGATATTATTCAGGCGTTGATGATTTCGGAAATTGAAAATTGAATAATTGAGTTATATGATGACAAAAGAACAGCATATCAATTATTGGGTAGATACCGCCGAAAAGGATTGGATAGCGGCAGGGAACATGTTCAAAACAAAAGATTATATGCACTGCCTCTTCTGGGCGCATTTAGTACTGGAAAAGTTAGCGAAAGCGCATTGGGTGAGAACAAATCAGGATAATATTCCGCCAAAAATACACAGTATTGTGCGGCTTTTGGAACAGTCGAAAGTGGATTTGGGAGATGAAACAATGGATTTTTTGGAAAGTTTCAATAAGTTTCAACTGTCAGGACGTTATCCCGATTATCAAAATCTAATATACAAGATGTGCACCAAAGAATTTGCATTTGGACAATTAGAAAAAGTAAAGAAGGTAAGACAATGCTTGATAGAAATGCTGCAATCGGAATAGTGCGCAATTACGTCCGCGACATACAGGAGCATGGCGTTCATCTGCGCGCTGTTATCCTCTTCGGTTCATTCGCAAAAGGTACGCAACACGAGTGGTCGGACATTGACGTAGCATTAGTGGCTGATGAATTTACAGGATTTTATATGAATGACAAAAAGTTATTTCCTTACGTTAATATCAAAAAACCTTATACAATTATCGAAGCGGTAACATACCCTACAGATTACTTTAACGATAGCGACCCATTTATTAATGAAATTGTTAAAACAGGTATTAAAATAATATAAATGAAAAAATATCAATCAAAAACAATAAATAAAAATGATTATCGAATTTATTAAACTTCGCATAAAAGAAGCCACACGTTCGTCAGTCTGGAACAAAAACGTGGTTATCAACATTGTACTTGCATTCTTCATACTGTACATGATGGTTTGTTTCCTTGCAATGGGCTTTTTTCTTGACAGGTTGCTCCTCAAAGCATCCTCCGGCAGCGACCCTGTTGAGTTGTTTAACAGGGTGCTGCTCTATTACTTCGGATTAGAATTACTGATACGCTTCTTCATGCAGTCTATCCCGGCAATGAGTATTACGCCATTTTTGCATCTGCCTGTCAAGAGGTCATTTCTGATGCACTTTTTGTTGGCGCGCAGTGTCGTCAATCCTGTCAATTACATTTCATTTTTAATCTTCATCCCGTTTGCCGTTCGGGCAGTTTCGGGTATCTATTCCGGAGTGGCGGCTTGCTGGTGGTTATTGGCGCTATTCTTACTGGTCATCTTTATCATTTATATCAATGTGTATATCAAACGGCAAATGTCAGTCAAGCCGGTTGTGTCGCTTGGATGCGGGTTAGCGTATATTACGCTGATAGTTTTGGAATTTTTCGGAATATCCTTGCTTTCGGGACTTTCGGCTTCTCTCTTTGGCGCAGTACTGGAGCAACCTGTGTGGATATTGATACCCGCGGCATTAGTTGCGGGCGCATACCTGTTCAATTACCGTTTCCTGAAAATTCATTCCTATCCCGAAGAAATAGACCGCACCGCGAAAAAAAAGGTAGCCGTGCAAACGCTCGGATTCATGAACCGTTTCGGGCAAATCGGCGAACTGATAGGGTTGGAATTGAAACTGATACTCCGCCACAAACGCACAAAATCGGTGCTCTATATAGCTATCTTATTTTTGTTTTACGGATTGTTAATTTATCCTAAACCACAATTTAATAATAGCATGTTTTGGATGATTTTTGTGGGAATTTTCATTACCGGTTTATCAATGTTCAGTTACGGACAGTTCATCGTTGCCTGGGAGGGCAGGTTTTTCGACGGCATATTGACACGAAAAGTCAGCCTTTTTGACTATTTCCGTGCAAAATATTACCTGTTAGTCTCATTTTGTCTTGTAAGTTACATATTGACAACTCCGTATGTGTTTTTAGGAATTAGAATACTGTGGATACAAACCGCGTGTTGTCTTTTCAATATCGGTGTCAGCGCTTGTATCACTCTATGGTTTGCGCAATATAACCGCAAACGTATTGACCTTTCGTTAGGTTCGTCAATGAATTGGCAGGGTGTAGGTGCTTCTCAATTTATCTACATGTTGCCGATAATGCTACTGCCAATATTGATTGCATACATTTTCAAATGGATTGGCTTAGGCGACTGGGGATTGGGCGCATTGGCGTTGTTGGGAGTGATGGGTATTTTGTGCCACAAATGGCTCATACAGGTTATCTGCCAAAAATTTGCACAAACAAAATATGCGCAAGCCGAAGGATTTAGAAGTAATGGTTAATGAATCAATAATCAATAATAACATGAACGATATTATCATACAAGTAGAAAATCTGCAAAAGGAATACAGCGGCGTTACCGTGTTGAATCTCCCTGCGATGCAGATTACAAAGGGCGAAATGTTCGGATTGGTAGGCAACAACGGGGCAGGCAAAACCACGTTTTTCAGGTGTTTGCTCGACCTGATACGTCCGGCTGCCGGCACAGCCCGCTCGAAAGGAGAACCGGTTCAGGGCAGCGAGCACTGGAAAAATTATACCGGCGCTTATTTAGACGAAGGCTTCCTCATTGATTATCTGACAGCGGAGGAATATTTTGATTTTCTGGGAAAGACGCACCGGATGTCGAAGGACGATATTGTCGATTTCATCGCCGGCATGAGCGATTTTTTCAACGACGAAATCATCGGAAAAAACAAATACATCCGCGATTTCTCGAAGGGAAACCAGAAAAAGATTGGTATTGCCGCCGCGCTGATGGGTAACCCCGAACTGCTGATTCTCGACGAGCCGTTTACCAACCTCGACCCGAGTTCGCAAATCAGGCTCCGGAAAATGCTGGCAGAACTGAACGAACGGCTGAATATCACGATGCTCATCTCAAGCCACGACCTGATGCACGTCACCGAAGTATGCAGCCGCATCGTCGCCCTGCAAAAGGGCATCGCAGTGCACGACCTGCAAACGGGCGAAAATACGTTAAGGGAGTTGGAGGCGTTTTTTGCGGTGTAACCGGCAAAAAACTAACAGTCAGTTACTCTCCTTTTTCACGATCACATTGGCGTATGGATATGGTATTTCGATACCTTCGCTGTCGAAACGTTCCTTGATAGATTTCAACAAGTCGCATTTCAGTATAAAGGCATTGTCGAAATTGGAAGCCCATGCCGACGCACGCAAATTCACCGATGAATTATTCCATTCGGTAACGCGTACTACCACTTGCGGTTTATTATTTTTGATATCGTCTTTGCTGCGATTGTCTACCAGCAACGGATGTTTCAAGGCCTCTTCCTGCATGATGGCCATTGCCTTGTTAATATCCGAACCATAACCAATTCCAGCGTGCACAAATGCGCAGGTCACTTCTTGGACAATGGACGAATTGACAATGGACTGGTTGTTGAGCACACTGTTGGGAACAATGATCATCTTGTTTTCATTGTTTTTGATGGTAGTATGTCGCAACGAAACATCCACCACTGTACCACAGTAGGCTCCGCCCAGATCAATATGATCCCCCACGCGGAAAGGCTTAAACAGCACCATAAATATTCCGCTGACAATGTTCGAAATGGCCTGTTGCGAGCCAAAACCGACGGCTGCCGCAAGGATACCCGCACCGGTGAGCAGCGTTTTGGATAATTGCTGCATTCCCGGAATCTGGTTGAACATCGAAAGAAAACCAATACAATAGGTGGAGTAAATCACTATGTTTTTGAGAAACATCAGATTGGTCTTGTCTATGGATTGCTTATCGCGACGATCGATGATTTTTTTAAACAACCGGC
>Ga0082212_10012328_pt1 | contig 10773 bp, 13 predicted proteins | sample TergutNt197P3_FD_71548 | JGI IMG/M metagenome (GOLD analysis project Ga0082212, IMG submission 71548) | Neocapritermes taracua P3 segment gut microbial communities from Petit-Saut dam, French Guiana - Nt197 P3 | ecosystem: Host-associated > Arthropoda: Insects > Digestive system > Gut ...
CGAAGAAAACAAGGGCTACGACACCAATCCCTGTTTTTCTCCCGATGGAAAATACATTGCTTGGCTAAGTATGGAACGCGACGGCTATGAGTCAGACCAGGAACGCCTGTTCATTCAAAACTTGGAAACCGGACAAAAAAACTATCTGACGGCTGATTTTGATTACAACGCCGGCGATTTTTGCTGGAATCCTGCTTCATCCATCATTTATATGGTGTCGTGCGTGAGAGGAACGATTCAGTTGTTTGAAGTACAAATACCGAAAGCCGGCGAGACAACGCCGGTTTCAATCATACCGATTACCCAAGGGCAACACGATTATACTTCTGTTGCCTATGCCGATGGCTGTCTGATTGGTTTACGCCGTTCCATGTCGGCTCCGAACGAAGTTTACGCTGTGAGTTTTGATGGAAAGGAAACCAACATTTCGCAGGAAAATACGGATATACTCCAACAGATTACTATGGGTAAAGTGGAAGAACGATGGATTAAAACCACCGATGGAAAAGAGATGCTGACGTGGATTATTTATCCTCCGCATTTTGACTCCTCCAAGAAATACCCGGCGCTTTTATACTGTCAAGGCGGACCTCAAAATACGATTAGTCAGACTTGGTCGCAGCGTTGGAACTTTCAAATTATGGCGGCTAATGATTACGTCATTGTCGCTCCGAATCGGCGCGGTGTTCCGGGATTCGGACAGGCTTGGAACGAGCAAATCAGCGGCGATTACGGCGGTCAAAATATGAAAGACTATTTTTCTGCGATAGATGCTATGGCTAAAGAACCGTTTGTCGATGAAAACAGATTGGGTTGTACGGGCGCAAGTTACGGTGGCTTTTCTGTATTCTGGATTGCCGGTAACCACAACAAACGTTTCAAGGCTTTTTGGGCACACGCCGGCATTTTCAATATGGAAGCAAAATACCTTGAAACCGAAGAAATGTGGTTTCCAAATTGGGATTATGGCGGGGCTTTCTGGGAAAAATCCAATAAAATTGCTCAAAACAGTTATGCCAATTCACCGCATAAATTTGTAGAAAAATGGGATACACCGATTGCTGTCAGCCACGGAGAATTGGACTATCGGATTTTGGCTTCACAGGGAATGATGGCTTTCAATGCCGCTCAACTGCGTGGGATACCTTCACGAATGTTGATATATCCCAATGAAAACCACTGGATATTGCAACCGCAAAACTGCGTATTGTTTCAACGCGAATTTTTCCGCTGGTTCGACCAATGGCTGAAATAAAACAGTTTTAATCCCAATGCTGATACGACTTTACGAGCAAAATCTAAATCTGAAAGAAATCGAAAAGATTGTCGGGATACTTCGGGAAGGCGGGATTATCATTTATCCCACCGACACCGTTTATGCTATGGGTTGTGATGCTTTGAACGTGAGAGCCGTAGAAAAAATTTGCAAAATAAAGGGAATGAATCCGCAGAAAAATCACCTGTCGATTATCTGTCCCGATTTGAGTAATATCAGCGAATATGCCAAAGTGAGTAATGCAGCATTCAAATTGATGAAGCGAAACCTTCCCGGACCATTTACTTTCATCTTGAATGCGACAAACAGTTTGCCGAAAATCTACAAGAACAGGAAAGAGGTGGGTATCCGCGTTCCCAATAACAATATAACGCTTACTATAACGAAAGAATTAGGCAATCCGCTTTTAACCACTTCTGTTCGAGATAAAGACGAATGGAGGGAATACAGTGTCGATCCGGAATTGATTGAAGGGGACTACGGTGATGTGGTTGATGCCATTGTAGATGGTGGATACGGAGGGTTTGACCCCTCTACGGTGGTGGATTGCACTGCCGATGAATTTGAAATTTTGCGACAAGGGAAAGGAGAGTTAATCGAATGATTCAGACAATAACAGTTCGGAGAGGCGCTTTTGATGCTGCCTGTCATTGCGGGCTTGACCCGCAATCTCACTATTTCATGGGATCCCGCTTCAAGCGCGGGATGACAATGATTTTTATACTGCTGTTTTGTTTTTCCGGTCGCCTATACGCTCAAGAAATAGTTTCCCCTTTGGATATTCCGTTGCTTTTAAGCGGGAATTTCGGTGAATTGCGAAACGACCATTTCCATTCGGGATTGGATTTCAAAACGCAAGGCGTTATCGGACAAAGAGTAAAAGCAGTCAAACAGGGCGTTATTTCCCGGATAAGCGTAAGTCCGTATGGCTTTGGACGAGCCGTTTATATCGACCACCCCGATGGTACTACTTCCGTTTACGGTCATTTAGACCGTTTTGCTCCCAAAATAGAAGAAGCCGTAAGGGACAGTCAGTATGTCAGAGAATCTTTTTCGGTCAATTTGACTTTTTCTGCCCGGGAGTTTCCGGTAGAGCAGGGGGAGTTAATCGCTTATAGCGGAAATACAGGCGGTTCCGGAGGTCCGCATCTACATTTTGAATTGCGTGAAACCCGCTCCGAAAAACCCATAGACCCGCTGCCTGCTTTCAAAAACAAGGTGAAAGACAATGTGCCGCCGGAAGTGCGGGCTTTGATGTTTTTTCCTCAACAAGGGAAAGGCATCGTCAATGGAAGTATTAACAATCAGTCAATTAACGTTGTTAAGGACAAAAACGGAAAATACGTCCTTTCCAAACCAGTCAAGGCATGGGGTACAATCGGTATAGGAATAAAGGCGTATGATAGAATGGACGCTACGACAAACATCTATGGGGTGAGGGAAATCCTTTTGAAGGTGAATGATGCGGACGTATTTCATTCCGTTATAGATGGATTTTTTTACGATGAAACCCGCTATCTCAACAGCTTCATCGATTGGACGGAATGGAAAACAAACAATGCTTTCTTTATGAAATCGTTCATCGAACCCGGAAATCAGCTCAACATTTATCGTTCCCGCCTGTTCGGATTGTTTACCATACATGAATCCGAAATTTATCATTGTGAATACATACTTCGAGATGTACACGGAAATACGACCAATTTTGCTTTTATCATTACCGGCGAGGAAAATTCAATCCCCGAAGAAAAACAGGAAGGCATTTTATTCCCTTACAACAGAGATAATACCTATACAGAAAAAGGCATTTCGTTGAGTATTCCTCAAGGAAATTTATATGCCGACGTTTATCTGAATCCGAAAACAACAGCAAGTGATCATTCCGATTTTGCTCCGCTTTATTCTTTTGGAAAAAGAGTTCCCTTGCATGGCTATTGTCCGCTCAAACTGACCATTACGAACGATACCTATCCGGATAAAAGCAAATACGGCATTATTTCGGTTCTCAATAACCGCAAATCATGGTTGGGAGGAGAATATGAATCGGGAACGCTTAAAACGCGGATTCGGGAATTGGGACAATATACCGTAGCCATAGATACAGTTCCGCCGAAAGTTGTTCCTTTGAATATCGACAAATGGACGGCAAACAAACGTATCTCATTCAAAATAACCGACGATTTAAGCGGAATTAATTATTACAAAGGAACACTTGACGGACAATTCGTTCTCTTTGAATACGATGCTAAAAGCAATGCACTTTTCTGTAAATACGACGCCAAAAGAATGAAAAAAGGGAAGCAAACCTTAACGCTAACTGTCAGGGATGGCGTTAAAAACGAAACCGAAGTGAGTTATGAGGTAGTGTTGTGAGTTGAGAAGTTATTTTTTCCTATTACCTCGTTCCTAATCGCGAACTGCAACGACTGATACTCGGATTTGGTTCGCAAGTGAAAGTGCTTAAACCCAAAAGGATGTGAAACTATTCATTCCCTACTGCGGCAACAAGCGCCAAGCCTCCCATAACATTCTGACCGCTCTTTCCGATGCATTGTTGTCGGGAGGCACTTCGTACTTGTAGAAGAGTTGAAACAGATATTGCCGGCTCAGCTGTAAAACCCTGTTTTTAGAAAATACTTCATATCTTTGCTGAAAAAACGATGTCTGAGTTTAGTATTTTATTATCATTGATACGCTATGTTTTACCGGTAGAAATTGTTGATTTCTTCGATTTGGTAGATTTACAGGAAAAGGAAGGGGTATTGTATTTGTATTTGGATGAATGTAATATTCTTCCCGACGAATATGAGGGATTGTCTTTAATTTTATTTTAGCTTATAATCAAGATAAATCTGAAACTCAAAAACATGGAATTGGAAAAGATGAAGATTTGTATATTAAGCCTGTATCTGATTTTCAAACAATAAAAAGTACGCCTTATATTTCTTCATTGGGTTTTAGTATTGGCAGATTAAGTGGAAAGTTAATCATTTCCGATATTGAAATCGGCAGCGTTGCAGAATTGTCGGGATTGCGGATAAGAGATGAAATAATTAGTCTTGATGATGGGAAATATGATTTAGAAAATCATTTACATAAACAATTTATTACTTATATCGCCGATAAGGAAAGAGTAATTATAAAAATAAAGAGAGAGGGAAGTGAGGCGGATATTCTCGTTCAACGAAAGATTGAACAGGTAGGGTAAAATAAATCGCTTTCCCTTATCGTGAATAGAAATTGAAAATTGATTACAAAGAAAATGAAGAACGAATAGGCAATTATGACAAAATTTTACAAACAGAAAACATGCCAGCGTGCAAGCGTATGAATATGAGAAAGATATGAAAATTTGACGAAATGTTGTTAATGTGTTGTATAATGCGTACCTTTGCAGTGAAAACGAATTAAAAAGATATTATTATGGCAGTTGTTAGTTCAAGAATTTTTTCAACAAATCCGATTTATTATCTGAATTTGGCAATTAAAGAAGATGTTACCGTAAAGCGTGGTAAAATATTGTTTCAAATCACGCCGAAACCTCAATTTGAAAATCTAAGTCCAAGCGATGATCCATATTATGCAAATCCGGAAAATATTGCAGAATTGGAACGCAGGATTGATGAAATCAAAGATGGAAAAATCAAATTTACGGTTTTGACTAAAGAAAAACAAAAAGAATTGCTCGGCATATAAATTATTTGATTGAATTGTCGGAACGTGCAGAATTAGATATTATCAAACTTCGAGAGTCTGGGGATAAACAAGTTTTGAAAAAACTAAATAAACTAATAGATGAATTGCGTGAACATCCCGAAACTGGAACTGGAAAACCTGAATGTCTGAAACATATTGGTAAATGGTCACGACGAATTAACAAAAGACACCGTTTAATTTACGAAATTTTTGACCAAACTGTTACTGTTGAAGTGATTCAAGCATATGGACATTACAACGATAAGTAAAATGGCCAGCGTGCAACAGGCGGTTTGTCGCAAGCGGGGCAGTAACTCGCCTGAAAGTTTGTGCGGATTTTAAGTTTTGCGCCCATCCGAACGGCAGTGGAGGCCCCGCCAGCGTCAAGCTGCAGGTCGTTAGTCGCCATAAGGGGCAGTGTGTACTGACAACGCAACCGACAATTAAGGTTGAAATATGATGTGTAACTTGACAAATTATTATAATTTTGCTGAATGAAAAAAAAGAAGAAATTCACCATAAAAAAAACAGCGATAATATTAACCATACTTGGAGTAGTTGCTTGCGTACTATTGATTAGGTATTGTTCGGATACACCAAAATTTTCTCGTGATACTCGCGGCTATGACAGAGATAGAGATGACAGGCACAGTCCTTGGAGAGAACTTCCTAATTTTCACGAAAACATATATGTTCGCAATTTCCCAAAAGACAGTTTAGAGCAGTTAAAATTAATGTTGTCGTATGCCGACAAAATCACATTAGGTTTTCAAACTCCGCGCAAAATGAGAAACAAAACAGAAAATTTAAGAGGTTATACACTTTGGTTTCTTAATATGGAAAAACAGGAAGATGAAACATTTCTTTCGTGGTTTGAAAGAAAAATTTTCACAGAACAATGTTTTGGCAGTAGTCTTATTGGTCATGTTTCGTTTCATAGATGTGATGATACGGCAAAATGGCGATTGAGAGTTGCACAAAAATATCAAACAGAAAGCATAAACGGAGAAATAATAGGAGGCTCATTCAATATTGATATATTCGATGAATGTTACCCTGTCAATAAAGAAAATTTGGACGGTTTGAGGTTGGAATTAGTAAACTACTACGAGAATTTACAAAATAAACGAAACAAAAAATAACAAATGCGCAATGAAAAACAAATATAAAAAAGAGCGATTAGAAACGCCAGCCTGTAACGGGCGGACAGCGAATAAATGTGCTTGAAAGTTGTGTGCAACTTGACAAATTAGCGAAAATGTTGGACGAAAATAAAAAATAAAAATTATGGCAACGACAGTATTACGCATTCTAATTTCTGCGATAATTGCTTATATTTGTTTCATAGCAATATTGAGATTGTGGGAAAAAGGCAAACGATGACAAAAAATAATATCGAACAATGAAATAAAAATTCTATCTTTGTACTGCAAAATTAGATATAAAAATTATGACGAACAGAAAATTAAATAAAGATACAAGCGACAAAATAAGTTTTGTCAGTTTTATTATCCCCGAATTTGCTCTTGCCTATAAAATGAATGTGCAAAAAGCATATCAATATTTGAAACAATACGGCGGAATTGATTATCTCAACAAACATTGGTGGGCATTGCATACCGACAACCCGTTTTGGGCTGTTAGGAGTATGTATGAAGTTTGCCATAAAAACGGAGGTATGAGATGAGAGTTTATCACGGAAGTTACACACAAATACAAGAAATTGATTTGTCGAAGTGCGAAATAGGAAAAGATTTCGGACAGGGTTTTTATGTAACCAAAATCAAAGAACAGGCACAATTTTGGGCAGAACGCAAGGGTTTGGACAACGACACACAAGGTTATGTGACAGAATTTGAATTTAATGAAAACGCTTTTCTGCACTTCAAACTAAAAACGTTACAATTTACAGGCTATGATGAGAGTTGGCTTGATTTTGTAACAATGAACAGAAACGCAGCATTGCCACAACCCACACACGATTACGATATTGTGGAAGGTCCTGTTGCCGATGACAGAATTGCAACACGAATAAAAAAGTATTTGAAAGGAGGCATCTCCAAACAGCAATTTTTGGAAGAACTGAAATTTGTTAGAGAAACACACCAAATTTGTTTTTGCACAGGTCGTCCACTTCAAATGCTTGATTATGTAGAAAAAACGAAAGACATAGAATATGAAATCGCAGAAATTGGAGAACCACTAATCGAACAATTTATTCTTGACTTCAATATTGACGAGGAAACAGCAGCAGACAAATTTTTCTCATCAAATACTTTTACAAAACTTGCTGACGAAACCACCGAATTGCACAAAAAAACGTGGCAAGAAATCTACGAATTATTAAAGCAAGAACTGAAATAAAGGCATATAAACAACCGCCAGCTGATAACGAGATTTGAAAAGCCAAGAGAAAAATAAAATAAAATAAAATAATGATGAAATATATAAACAGATGAATATACTCTTCTATTTATTTCTATTAATGATAATTTTTTACATTATTGCCAAACGATATAAAATTCGCAAGTTACTCTTGCTATTAAAATTAGTTGCGCGAATTTTCGTGTATTTAATTATTGCTTTGGCTTGTGGTTTGACTGGTTCGGCAATATATGAAATATGTGTACCGACAGAAAATGGATTGCCAATCCCATTCAATAGTCCTATGTTACTTACTCCATTTGGTTTAGTAATATTTTTCGCAGCTATTTTGGGGTTAGTAATAATTGGGATTGATATTTATTTATATTTCAGCAAAAAACGGGACACACACAATGAAAAACAAATATAAAAAAGAGTAGTTGAAATCGCCAGCCGCTAAGGGTGACTTTTTATATCAATCTTACGCCTTGCGGGGAATCCATACCCTTATTGTACTTTGTACAATAAGTAAAGACACGCAACAGATTTTGGAGTTCAATCAGTATCTTCTAAAAAAAAGATGTCTTCTACTTTTTTATCGCAAACTTTAGCAATTTTTATTGCCAATACCGTTGAAGGCACATATTTTTCACTCTCAATTGCGACAATTGTTTGGCGGCTTACACCAATCTTTTCTGCCATTTGTTGTTGTGTGACTCTGAGAATGGCACGTTCAACTCTTAAATTATTCTTCATTGCTAATAAACTTTGAACGGTAAATAATAAAATTATATCTGACGATGAAGACAATCAACAAAGTAAACATATTTATAATCATCGACCTGAAATAGGTGAAATCATAGAAAAACAACAGACATAAAATATGAATGACAAAGGTTGTGTATGTAGCCCATAAAAGAGACTCCAATCGAATTTTAGCAATGTATTCATCTTCTTTTTTTTCTTTAGAAAAGGCTACAAAAATAGCACTGACAATGAATAAAATACCTGCTAACTCTTGAGTGAAATTATTGTTAATTATCTCCCATAATGGGGAAGTAATAGGAGTTATAGCCGATCCCGCAGGTAACAAAGACAGCACCTTGATGTTGAGAAAAGGAAACTCAAAATCATTAAAAATAACCATATAACCTAATACAACAGATGGTATCAATAAAATCCATCCAATTAACCGAAATTTGTGTGGAAATAAAAAATTTGTTTTCATACGACATATTATTTTAAATTATTAAATACGCCACAAAAGTAAAATATAGTTTTCATAATGACAAATATTATTTACATTTTGAGTGTTTTATAAGACATTACTATTGGTGGAATTTGCGCATATACCTGATTCGCAGAGAGAAATAGTTATGTTAAAAATACAAAAAATACTGATTTAGAGCAAATAATAAAACTGCACAAAAGCGATTATAAAGTATTGGCGTTACTGAAAAAGTAGATTTTATACTTACTTTTTGGATGGTTCACGAAGTAAAAAGTGGATGTGCGGTTACACTTTCACCCTTTTGGGTGATTGACAGATAAAAAAGGAAGCAGTAATTTTGCAGAGAATAAAGTATAAACCGTTTCGAAAAAAGGTTTTAAAATTTATAACGTATTAAGAAAATTTTTATTTTAGCACTATTGTCGGCTTTGTTTTTTGCATCTTGTGGCTCTGTCAAAATGGTTGGAAACAACAAACTGCCTGAAAACGCCGTGAACGCCGTAAAAAGAGCGCAGAATATAGCAGGCTCCCTAAAAACAATGAATCGTGAAATTCCACTCGAACAGCACGCTTATGTGATGATGAGCGATAGCGTTCGAGTGAACGGATTATTGGGAAGTATAGGCGTGTTTCCTACGGGAAGTCATGATGTTCAATTGGAAAGTAGATATGGTATTGTACATAACGAAAAGACAAATAACAAAAACTTTACCCTTTCAGTCTCAGCGGGGATGTATTATTCATTTGAAATTAACAAAATTAGCACTAATTTGAGTAGTATATTGGGTAATATAGAATTAGTTACGGCTTATCACGACGAGGAAAAGTTGAATCGTGCGAAACAAGATGTGGCGGGAATCAAGGAGTATTTGGAATACAAAAAGTATCACCCGAATGCGCTGGACGGAACCTACAAAGATAATAGAGGCAGTACATTGATCATTGAAGAGAATCAGATATACTTCTCTGTAATAAAAGGAATGGAAATTTTGTATGATAAAGAAACGATTGTCCTTATTGGCGATGGTAAGTATAAGTTCAATGATTATCTTTCCGATATTTGGTATTACCGTTTCAACGATGATGGTAATTTAGAAATCATACTGAATGCCTATCGAATCTTATCACCGGGACCTAACAATATTATTGTATTCAAACCAGTACAGAAGAATTAGGTCAGTATTAACGTAACAATAACAGATTAGCAGAGATGCCAACACCTAACAAGCGGTTTGTCGCAAGCAGGGGTGTGTTCTCGGCTGACAACGAGTGGGTAACATCATTGTTTCCGCACGTCCAAGCCTTTGAGAACCCTACCCGAACGCCAAACTGCATAACCTTAGGTGTTGCAAGTGTCGGAATACATGCAGTGCGTGAAAACAGTGGTAAATTAAAAATTTATCGTTGTTTTTTGTAAAATTGTATTTGTAATTCAAAAAATATTTGCACCTTTGTGTTCTAAAATAATACATTTATGGAACGAAAATGTGTAAAAAAAATAACATTTTGGAAAGGAAGCAAATATAGGATGCCGCTTCTTGTTACCGGTGCAAGGCAAATCGGCAAGACACATACCATCCTCGAATTTGGCAGGAATGAGTACCGTAATATGCTGAATATCAACTTTGAATTTAATAAATCATTCAAAGAAATTTTTGAAAAAAACCTTGAACCTCAACGCATTTTACGTGAACTTTCGGTGCGAACAGGTGAAACAATCTTGCCAAACGAAACATTGATTTTTTTCGACGAAATTCAGGCGTGTCCTGCAGCGTTAAATTCGCTCAAATATTTTTTCGAGCAAATTCCTGAATATCACATTATTGCAGCAGGAAGTTTGCTTGGCGTAGCATTGCACCGAGAGGGTTTTTCATTTCCTGTCGGAAAGGTAATGCAGATGCGAATGAATCCGCTTGATTTTGAGGAATTTTTGTGGGCTATCGGACAAAAAGAGGCGACAAATCTCATTCTTGAGTGTTTTGCAAACAACGAAAAATGTCTATCGCACGATAAATTTATGGAGTATTATTTGCTCTATTTGCAAGTTGGAGGAATGCCGCAAGTTGTGCAACAATACATTAATCAAAAGGACTTTATGTTTGTTCGTGCCTTGCAGCAAAATATTATCACGAACTATATTTCGGATATGGGCAAATATTCCACGCCTGCAATGACGAGCAAAACAATTGCCACTTTTCAGAGTATT
>Ga0082212_10012329_pt1 | contig 10773 bp, 8 predicted proteins | sample TergutNt197P3_FD_71548 | JGI IMG/M metagenome (GOLD analysis project Ga0082212, IMG submission 71548) | Neocapritermes taracua P3 segment gut microbial communities from Petit-Saut dam, French Guiana - Nt197 P3 | ecosystem: Host-associated > Arthropoda: Insects > Digestive system > Gut ...
TGAACATACTGGTAATACTGCGCTCTTTAAATATTTTCTTTAATTCAAAGCCTATTCCTGCCATTCATACCTCCAACAACCCGGCAATCCCACAGTCCCACACAAAGATTTACTAAATCCTAGTGCACCGAATATTATCAGCTATTTAATATTCAGCACACTAGATGTCGTTATTCGAGATCTTGGATTTACTCTTTGTGCTTCGTACGCTGCCCGGTATTTTTCAATCATCATCGTATCCAGATAAGAATCAAGGACAATCTTCCGCCCGTTTTCTCCCATCCGATTCCGCAAATTATCATCAACCGCTAAAGTAACCATCGCCTCGGCCAGTTTGCCGACCGACATCACCGGAACGACAATCCCGGCCGCTTTTTCCGGATCATCAGCCGCCAGCATATCAAAGCAGTCACCGACCCTTGTTGCGATACTGGCCTTCCCTGCTGCCATTCCTTCCAACAAACTGAGCGGCTGCCCCTCACTAATGCTGGTCAATAAGATCACATCCATTTTGCCAATATGGTCTTTTACCATGATATGCCCGGTGAAAATGATCTCTTTCGTCCCCAGCATCTCTATCAATTCAACGCATTCATGATAATAGTCTTCATCTTCATTCGTGCCTCCCATAATATAAAGCCGGATATTGCTAATTGTCTCACGGGCATGGTGAAAGGCACTAATCATTGTTTTGACATCCTTAATCGGAACCACCCGGAGGACAGCACCAAAATTTATGAATTCATCATCCGGATCCTTTAACGGAATCCCCTGCATCCCCTCATAATTGATACCATTATGGATGACTTCAGTATCCTCCTCGGCACAGCCAAGCTCGATTTGGGTCTCGCGGGCACGTTTAAAGAGCGAATAAATTCGATCCGCCCGATTATAAATGCAAGCAGATAATTTGTAAAAGTGCTCAATCCATAAATCTTTATAAATTCCCTTCGTCCATTTGGCACGAATGATTTCTTCTTCGCGTTCTCTGGTGTAAATCCCATGTTCCGTCAGAATGACCGGCTTATTATATAGATAACCGGCACAGCACGCAATCACTCCGGCATAGCCGGTTGCAACTGCATGGTATACATCAGCGTCCGGATAAGGGCACTTAAGAACGGTGAAAATCGGCAAAAACATCGAACGGAACGTCCACAAAAAATCAGCAAATGCCACGCGGCTATATTGCGCATCATAAAAATCCCGGGCGGCCTTAAAAAAATCCGGCCCCATCAAAAGATTATGTAAAGTAATTGGATGCTTTTGCAGCATCTCAAAAATATCTTCCCATTTTTCATCATCACCAAACATCAGCGCCCTAAGCGATTCATATTCCTTTTTACTAAGCCGCTTGCGCCCTTTCTTGCTATCCGTATCGCCGCCATCCAAAAACGCTTCTGACACCTCTGTCACATTTTCCGGCAGGGTACAAAGAAACTTACCGGAATCAGCCTTAAAAGCACCAATGGTTTGAATGACAAATTCATGTTCCGGCATTTTCGTGATGATATCGTTACACCAACTGGATACTCCCCCCCGCAAGTAGGGGTATGCGCCTTCCACCATCAAACAAATTCTCATGTAACCTCCGCGCTGAACCGCATACTTTACGTGAAGTTCACGGTTTAAATATCACTGACATTTCTGTCCCATCAGCAATCAGCAAATAAACTTCCTCATCGATATTTTGAAGCGTAAAACCGCTGCTATTTTTCATGTCAATCTTTTTGGCTGTCCGCAAAATGAAGTGTGCTTTTGAATCATAACCATTAAGGGCAACCGAAATCCCCTCTTCACGATACCGGATTGCCGTAGTTAAATTCAAATAGCCCTTCACCCGCTCAGCTGCGCCGCGAGCCGAATATTCCTTTAAATAACTGCGGTCAATAAATACCTCGCTCAGTTTTTCACTTACATCACGCATATACTGGGCCGCCGTATCTTCCAAAAGATATACCGGTTCTAAATCTACCTGATGCATGGCAAAACCAAAAGCGGTGACAAAGCATTCAAAATCAAAGGTACTTTCATCTAAATCGATCCCGCTTCCGGTGATCGGCAAAGTGACGGCAGCATCATTCATCCACATAAAACCACTGAATTCATCACTGAAACTGACGGAAGTTACATTATCCCAAGCCTGTGGCGCATTTAGCAAACCATAAATATTGGTGTCCGCAAAGAAGTCATGCAAATAATCAAGATCCTTCCTGGACTGCTCCCAATCGGTAAATGCATAAGCAAGCTCACCCCGGTTCAACCGGTAAAGCTCGTCAAGGACAAAGGTAAGTGTCTCCCCTGCTTCATAGCTTTCGCTAAAATGACCGTTCGTATAGCAGCTATAAAGCAGCTCAAGATTCTTTGCCGTCGATAACAGGCTCGGCCAAATGGTATCACGGGTATATCCGAAACCTGTCCGACTGCTTGCCGGATAATAAATATCGGCAATATAGGGAAAATTTTTAAGGGCAACCGTTTTGGTTCCAATGATGGGATAGATAAAGTCCTCATAGTGCAAGGCCAGGATCCCTGCCAGAACCCCTGAGCCGGAAGCCTCGGCCATAAATGGCGCATTCACGACATAGATTTCCCCACCCTCATACATGGCCCGCCAAATCAGGGGATTGGTAAGCGGATATTTGGCCTTGATTGGGCCTTCTTCGATTTCTTCCCTGACTACATCGTCATAACCATTGGCAAATACTTTTGTCCGGGCATATAATTCCACGCCAATATTCGTAAAAGCGTGGTTTTCGTTATGCTCAATCCCTCCTAGCAACATCCCTTCATAAACGGTAAAGCCAATTACCTGATAATCCAAAACATAGCTTTTAATGCCAAGAAAATCAGCTATTTCATCATTTAAATCCTGCGGCAAAGCGGCAAAAATCACATTCCCGCCGGCTAAAAGATAAGCCTTCATATCCGCAATATCCGCTGAGCTGATTGCCGTGTCGGTGATGATTGCTAGTGTTTCTCCCCTGATATCGCTCACCTTATCATAAACCGTATGTGCTACCTGCATCCATTTAAGGGTATTCGCAGCGACATCAACCATCTCTTCCGTTCCGCCGATTACCGCCACCGAATATAAAATACCATCTTCTTGGATCATAACCGCAGGGCTTTCAATTGAAGCTGTATTTCGCTTGATAGCCCTGCTTTCATCCGCCCTAAAATCACCGGTATACATCGACGGTGAAAAGGCAAGAAAGAAGATAAACAATATGAGACATAATGCGGCAATGACCAAAAAATCGCGTGTTTTCAGCATAGTTATAACCTACTTCTAATGTTTTTCTTTCGGTTTCTTGTAATGGATCTTTCTATTCCTGCTCGTTTCTCGTAATGCGACAACGAAGACAGATAACATCATCTTGATGATATACATAAAAGGCTTAATGATACCGGAGTGCATACTCTCACCTGCATAGCGGGGATGCATGATTGCCGGTATTTCACAAATGGAATATCCATTCATTGCCATCTGGATAATCATATTGGCATCCGGATAATCAATCGCAAACTTGCGGTAGCGGGCATAATAAGAAAAAGCATCGCGCCGGATACCCTGCAGCCCGGAGGTCGGGTCGGTGATTTTGACATGCCCGGTCAGTTTAATCAAGGTCCGGAAAAAATTGATGACAAATTTTTTATAAACCGGAACATGAAAACTTACCGCCCCCTCAAGGAACCGCGAACCGATCACAATCGCCGGATCATCATCGGCGGTAAGACGCTGGTACAGCGGGGTGATGTTCGCCACGTCGTGCTGGCCATCCGCGTCCAGCTGAATCACATAATGATAGTTATTTTCGGTGGCATATTTATAAGCTGTCTTTAGGGCAGCGCCATAACCCATATTAAAAATATGGCTGATGACTTTCACCCCTCTCATCCGGCAGATGTCGCTGGTAAAATCTTCGGAACCATCATCAATTACCAAAACATCAAAATGCTCGGGGATCGCTTCTTTGATGGCAATGAGGGTATCCGAAATCGAGGCCGACTCATTATAAGCCGGTATGCAGACAAGCACCTTGTCTTCTTGCTTGGCATCCAATAAGTATGCCATGGATTTAAAACGTCTTTTAGGCATGGTTAATCTCCAATCCGAAAATTATTCAAATCATAAATATTTTGCTTAATGCGATAAACCCTTATATCTTCATCATCATAGTAGACCGATATTTCTGCCGGAAAGTTTCGCTTAAATTCCTCTGCCCAGGCATTGGCTTTGGCCTGCAATGCTCCGGTTAAACGTAAATCAGAATAAATCGTATAGCTGTCATAATCTTTAGCTTCGGCCGTAAGATCAATGTTTACTAAGTCCGGGTCATACGGCGGCAGACCGGGATCTTCACCCAGGCGGACCAGGCTGGTAACATAATTATACTTATTCGGTTTTTTTACGATATATAAAAAGATATTCTCCGCCTCCATCTCGAATGGCTCTTGATCTTCATAAAGTTCCAATTCAAAAACAAAATCGGAAATATTAAAATGATAACCATCATGAAAAATTTGGGCATATTCAGCGAATGAAGAAATAACCACCCACCCATTCCGGGGAAATTCCTTGCGAATTTGGTAATACGCCTTTATCGCCCCATTATATTGCATCATTGATACCCGCTGTAATCTTAACATCCCATAATTTTGATAGATGACATATGATCCCCCTACACTAACGGCAATAACCGCACAGATATATACGGCCAGTTTGATTTTTGCCGACAATTTCGTCTTAACTTTCTTAACCCGGCCCCGGGTAGCACTCAAATCAGGATTACCCCCTAATAACGAATGAAAAAGCTCCGGCAAAACGGCAAGCGACAGTGGCAATGAATAGATAAAATACGTATATAAGCGGCTATCTTCCATTAAGGCAAAGATACTTAAGAATGAAAGTATATATAAAATAACAAGCGTTATTGAATATAAAGAAAAAGCCGCAAATATTTCACTCCGTGGTCGGTTTCGATAGGGAAGAAAGCCTGCAATAATGCCAAATAAGAGAATAAGTAGTGCCGGAGCAAACCAATTTTGATCCAAATCATCATACTTTTCAAATTGGCGCGCCCACTTCATATTCAGGAAAATATAATCAAAGATATTTTTGTATGGATAATTGGCATGTTCATCCTCCGTCTGAACATCCACCGCCCCGAACTCAATTTCAACCCCGGTCTCGGTCAGCACCTCCGCCGCCCATGTAAATGAGCCGTTTAGTGGAATTCCTTTCAAAAGACCCAAAGCAAGGGGCAGGATTGCCACCGTAAAAGCAATCGCCACTGCCGCAACTAACCGGCCAAATGCCTTCCAATTAAGATAATGCAAATGGGTTAAAAAGATAAAGCCACACAATATTCCCGCAAAAACCGTAATAAACGGATGCACTAGGACGGTCAAAGAAACCGTTATCGCGAAATGGACCAAGTACCATTTCGTCGAGCCATATGGCAGCCGATAAAAAGATCCTTTCTTTTTTAGCCCCTTAATATCAACAAGATCATAGGATTCGAAGAAAATAGAATCATCTGCTTGTTTTAAAGCGCCTTTCACGGCTTTTAAGTAAGACCACAAATAGTAAGCGGTCAGATATAAAAAGATCGCCCCATATTCTTGGGGAAGAGCCAGAAAATGCCGATCTGTCGCCCAGTTCGGAAATAATTCCGGTAAAACAAACAAAGCCAAAACCAGATTAATCGCGAAATGGGAGCGCATCGTCTTACTTAATAAAAAGTAAAGGATATAGAGAAGCATAAAGCCCATGACCGAACCGATCATTTGCATGACTGTCACAATATTGAAACCAAAAACGTCAGCGACCGCCATCGCAACCGCATGAAAGCCCAGCGGATAAACACCGCCAAAAAACGGCTCATTTACCTGCATATGTTTGATCCATTGGGTATGGACATACATATCGGAAGTACCGAAAAAAGAATTAAACAGCGAATGATAACTGGTAATATAAATCCGATACGCGAAAATTCCCACCGTCACCGCAAAAGCGAAGGGATTCGTAATCTTCTTCGCAATCAAGATAAAACCCGCCTTAAGGGAGCGCCGCCAATTCTTCATCACGACTTGCGGAAGCTCAACACTATCCGCCAGATTTTTGGCATGATAAACCAAACGGGTGAGAAAGGCACCACGGCTATTCGGGTTTGCCAAGTAACGGTAGCCAACACAAACAAACAGCAATGAAAGAATCAAGCTGAAGCGATAATAAACCCCGACAAAAGTTAGAATAAATACGACAAATATAATTGCTAGATGGGAAAAAAGCAAAGTACTGACAATCTTTTCCGCGGTATTCTCATCACGAAACCGAAATCCACGCACCCAAAAAGGAATCGCCACAAAAAGAGCAAAATAAGCGGCAATAACCAGCAAATATGGCAAAAGATTATCCGGTAAAGTCATTCAAACCCTCTCTTCATACTATACATAAAAGCGGACCAGATTCAGACCCTTTTCACTCAAATCAATATCTGATTTTTTTAGTTCATTCAAAGCTGATAAAAAGTCAGCAGTACGCCCGGTATCATAATATACTTTCAGAAGATTCAGGTACGTATCCTCCGTCGCTTTCATCCGATGCCCTTCCATGGCCCATTCCTCAGCGATTGCGTGTTCCTTATTAAAAAATGCCGATTTCACGATGTATTCATAGTCTTCGGCCTTCATTGATTTTCCCTGATTCTTAATCGCTTGAAGCAAGTTCATATTAAGATAATGATAACGTTTAAGCTCCACCCCGGCAAGGATGCCACTATCCAGTAAACCCCTGACTTTGGCGGCATACTCACGGATCAGCTTGACATTCTCCGGCTCGCGATGATACCGGTTGTCAAAATCACGCAGCTCATTTTCAAATTCGGCTTTCGCATTTGCCAGGGCGGAGGCGGCATAGTGGGATGATTCCGGATCATCATTGTCAAGCGCTTTTGCCACCGCGCCATAATTGATTGCCGACTCCTTTTTAAGTTCCGTCAAAATCCCTTTCCGTTTATCCGCATCGGTCGATACCAAAAAAAGTTCTTCCAAAGGTACGACCTGCATCTCCGCTTCGACATCCGGTTCGGCAAGACGCTCATGCAACGAGCGGTCGAATCCGACTTCATCCAGGGGAATTTCCTTCGGCTTCCTAGAAAGGGTGTGGATTAAAAATTGCCCGATGTAACAAATGAGTCCAACCAAAGGAGTGAAAAGGATTATCAGTGCAATAATCTTTTGTTCTGAATTAGAGCTGATGAAAGCCTTAATCAAAAAGAAAAGGGCACCGACAGTATTCACGGCAATAATAATGAGTACTGCTGTCAAATTTTTACCTCCTGCCCGGTTAAGCCAACGCCGGAAAGACGTTCCAAAACAAACCCTAGGCTGTCTTTGTCGGTATTGGAAAGAAGGACATAAACCGCATCCGGGTTTTCCTTTACTTCGCCAATATAATCATTCGCCCGCAGCAATGGCCGCAGGCTGGCCGATAATTCGGCAATACTGATTAGCTTACGCGCTTTTGCCGGAGAAACGATAATCGTCATATACTGAGCTGCATCTTTTTCCAGGGCTTCATTGAATATCTTAATTTTATCCATAAAGGCATCATAGGTGAGGATTTCCGTCCCAGGCACATAAGCCAAATCACGGATATCCGCAGTATAGGCATAAGCCCGCCCCAGACTTGAGCCAATTAAGCGGCTTAAAGTCATGAAACGGTTGACATGATAAAGCGACAACTTTTCAAAAGGCACATCCCAAAGCATAACAATCGACACCAGCTCAAGTTCATAGAATACCGGAGCCGCCATCATCGGCAAATCCGCGGTCATCCCCCGGTTTGCAAAAATTTCGTCGCGGGTTATGACTTCTTTCATTTCACCAAGATCATTGAGCGGAATACTAATTTTGTAGGTCCGGTCACTGCTTGGGGTCCGGGCAATCAAACGGCACATTTTGAAATCACCGCCGGTAACGCCATAGATACTGACATCATAACATTGCATGACATCAGAGACCGTTTCAACCGCTTCGAAGAAGACCTTTTCCGGATTCAGGGCATTCAGCCGATCGGTAATCAAAAACATCTTAGCCAGACTGTCATCATAACCGGCCAATTTCTCATCCAGCATCTTTTTGATTTGGGTATTGGCCGCATTGATGCGGTATATGGTCACTAATTCATTATTTAGATCCCCTACTTCGAGATTTTTTTCATGCATTACTTCACGCATATGGTCGCGGGCATAACCACAAATCGTGCCGACAATCAGCAAGTTCAAGATTCTAAGAACCACCGTAATATCCAGCATCGTATCAAGGAAAGGGAGTCCGTCCCGGGCATGCAGCCAGAACATATAAACCCCGGAAAGCACTACCGCAAGCACCGGCTGCACCCCCCCAAGGGTAATGGCGACGATTACAATCATCAGCATGATAAAATCAAAACCAGCCAAAGACGGGATTTTTTCCGGAACCCATGTCTGCAAAAAGACAAACAACAAAAAGGCAAACAAAGTTTCCACATAGGGAAACAGCGGAGCCAAAAAGGATAATTTATGTTTTTTCTTAATTTCTTCTTTGTGAATGCCTTCGATACGCCGCTTCATGCTGCCATATGTCCGCTTTAAACCGACATTCAAATCAACAATCGGACGGTAGCCGTAGCTATTCGAAAAATTGGATCCATCATATGTGCGCTCAACAATAATACTGTTGTTGCGGGAATCAATATTATCATCCATCGTCAAAAGATCTTCAATGTCGATTTCGGCATCACCGCTATCTACTACCAGAGAAGGAATGGCAAGCTCCACCCCTTCCAGCTCCTTAAACGCCTCTTCATTCAAATGCGTTTCTTTGACGAGTGCCGCAATGGTGCTATAAAATTGTGAAAGAAAAATATGATGGCCAATGACATTAAAGATACCGGTCGGCTTATTGGGAGCGATTGCTTTAAAAACCGCATCAACCGCATCGGAAAGGTAAAGCGGGTTGAAAATCATGTCAACCGGCGGATAAAAATGGTCAAGATTTTCCGCCGTTGTCGCTTCTAAGAATAGACGGCTGCAAAAATCAAAAGCCGAAGCTAGGCCAAATACTTCGGTCAAACGTAAGACAATGCACTCCATCCGGTGAAGCACGGCAAAGTCCCAGCATACTGCTTCTCCTTCGCTAACCATAAGGCTGCGCATGTCCTGTGGATTTTTGGGCGTGGTCTCATCCAGCTTTGAACTCCATTCGACCCCATAAACTTGCGTTGATGAGATGTACACAAAACGGCCGACCCCGCATTGCTCCGCGGAAACCAGGATGTTCGCAAGACCTGACATATAGTCCATCGCCTGTTCCTGCTGCCAGCTCATCGCAAATTCCTCGTCCTGCGCACCCAGAAAAACGATGGCCTCCGGCATTATCCCGGCGATGATATGTTTAATCTTGTCATCGGAATATTTGAAATCATAATGATAGGTCTTACCTTTTGCGGACTGTGTCCCAATCGAATAAACCTCATTTTTTTCTCTAATCAAGCGGTCAACCAAAGCATCACGGAATGCTCCGGAACCGGTTATCAAGATTCGCATTCAGAAGCTCCTTCGTTTTTTTGATCTTCATACTCGGCAAGCTTTTGCCTTAGCTGATGATTCTCTTCGTTGATGATGGAATAGGAAACGGCAAGCTCGGTGACTCTGGCATCAAGGCGGGAAATATCCATTGAGCATTTAAAGCAGATTAAAAACAATAAGACTGACGCGATCAGGAAAAGAAGTGACGGGGTATAGTCTATGTGCAGCATCCAGGCAATCCGGTCGACGATATTGGGGAAAATGCCGGTAATTAAAATTAAGGTGCCGATGAGAAGCCAAAAGATCGAATTCGATTCGTCTAATTTGTTTTTTGTCAGCGTTCTGATGACCGTGAAAAAAACGATAGCACTAATAAAGATACTGAAAATTTGAGTGACACTCATGGAATCCTCCCTTTTAAAAAAACTCGTTGCTGTTTACGGTTTGCCGAAAACTGTAACCTTCAATACTTTATAATAGAAAAACGTATATGTATTCATGATGTGACGGCGGAATGGACGGAGCATGCGCCAAATGGTCGCCAGGATATTGTACCTTACATTCATCCGCGTAATCTTTTTCCCTTTGCGGATGATATAATCGGCATAAGCGATAATATCTTCGCGCTGCATCGGCCCCTCTTCCTTAAGCTGCGCGTCACCCAGTGTATAGATCCCGGCCCTATTCACCCGGCAGATCCGGTGCAGGACATAGATGCCCTCTTCATTCCGGTAAAGCACAATATCATTCACCCGGAAGCTAAAGTCATCACCGGGTATTGATAAAACTGCCTCATCCCTCTCGCCGACCAGAAAGGGAATCATGCTACCGCCGCTGGGACAAATTTTCAGTTGATACCCTTCGCGCATAATCGGAATAATCAAACGAAACCATTCGCTTACAGGAATTTTCCCGTCAACATTGATAAATTCCATGATAGACCATCCTCACGGCTTCTTCATTGGGCAAGCATTGCAAATGGCGGCAGTCAACCAGACTCGCCATTTTTTCGATAATATCAAGCGTCATTAAATATAGTTCTTTGTCCCAAACCGGCAAGAAACATCCCGTAAGAAGCCGCATAAAGGCTTCCGGTATTTCTAATTTGGCCAGCGCATTTTCACGCGCTTGTGAAAGAAATATCAAAGCCTTTACCGAAGCTTTGGCCTTGATTAAGTCACCACTGGTTCCGCAC
>Ga0082212_10012330_pt1 | contig 10773 bp, 8 predicted proteins | sample TergutNt197P3_FD_71548 | JGI IMG/M metagenome (GOLD analysis project Ga0082212, IMG submission 71548) | Neocapritermes taracua P3 segment gut microbial communities from Petit-Saut dam, French Guiana - Nt197 P3 | ecosystem: Host-associated > Arthropoda: Insects > Digestive system > Gut ...
TTATAGCCAAGTACCTCATAACAAAGCATGAAATGGCCGAAAACAACTACATAAAGACCATAGAGAGCTTGAGCCTGACCGACCAGCTCACCCAGATTCCCAACAGGCGCAACTTTGAGGAGCGGTTGACGCAGGAATGGAACAGGGCGATAAGGAACAGGGAACCGATCAGCATCCTGTTTGTCGACGTCGACAAATTTAAGAACTATAACGACACATACGGGCACCTGCAGGGCGACGAGGCGCTGAAGACGGTTGCGAAAGTATTCTCGACATCGCTCAAGCGCTCCGTTGACTTTGTTGCGCGCTGGGGGGGGGAGGAGTTCGCGGTACTACTCCCGAACACTGCGGGCGACCATGCCTTTACGATAGCGGACAAAATCAGGGAGCAGGTCTCCATCACGGAGATCCCGCTCGCGGATGGCGGGACGACCTACATAACGATAAGCACCGGTATCAGCTCCCTGACGCCTTCGCTCGACAGCTCGGTTGAAGACTTTATTAACTGTGCGGACGACGCGCTTTACACAGCAAAAGAAGAGGGGAGAAACAGGGTGTGCGTATCTGCGCGACCTTCGGAGCCTGAAGGGAGTTCGAGGGCGTCCTTATGAAAACCGGCATAAGAAAAACGGGTGATATTTGGCTCTCGATAGTAAAGGCAATGCTCTTCATTGTCGTACTGGGCGTTTTTTTTATTGGCCAGATAATCTTCTATACGGAGACCCTGTTCTTTTTTTGGGGAAACAACATACTCATCCTGCTCTACGCGGCGAACCTTTACTTCACGTCAAGGCTCTACAACAGCTTCGATTTCGGCAATATCGCGATTCAGGACGTCATACTGTCGTGGATTCTCTGCCTCATTGTCAGCAACGGCCTGCAATACCTCATCTTGTGCCTGATTGAAAGCATGATGCTCCCGGTCGCGGGGCTGCTAATCGTCTCAGCCGTCCAGCTCGTACTCATCATCCCGCTGTCGCTCGTCATCGATAAGATCTATTACCGCCTGAACCCGGCGAGCAAAGCAATCATCATATACGGGAGGGAAGGCAAGGCGGGCGAGTACAGCAGAATCATCGGGAAGCACAGCAAGAGGTTCGACATACAGCAGACGATATCACAGAACGAGCCCCGCGAAACGCTGATGGAAAGCATCAGCGGAACGGAAACGGTATTCTTCCTCAACGTGGACGGGGCGATACGCGAGCGGCTGCTGGAGTACTGTTACCAGCTAAATAAGCAGACATACATCACGCCGACGTTTTCCGGGGTGCTGATCAACACGGCCGCGATATCATGGATATCAAACACGCCGATATTCCTGCCCAAAAGGCCGGAGCCGGACATGGGGACCCGCATACTCAAGCGCGGCATGGATATCATTATATCGCTGCTGGGGATAGTACTGCTAAGCTGGCTCATGCTCATAGTCTGGATCGTCACACGCCTGTATGACAAAAGCCCGGCGGTATACAGGCAGGTGCGGGTGACAAAAGGCGGGAAACGCTTCACGCTATACAAATTCCGGAGCATGCGCCCGGACGCTGAGGACGACGGACTGCCCCGCCTTACCTCAAAGGGTGACGACAGGATAACGCCTTTTGGCAGGTTTATACGAAGCACGAGGATCGACGAGCTCCCGCAGTTGTTCAACGTCTTTTCGGGGGCGATGTCGCTCGTTGGCCCGCGCCCGGAAAGGCCGGAGATAGCGAGGCAATACGAGGAGATATACCCGAACTTCCCGTTCCGGACAAAGGTGAAAGCGGGGATGACCGGCCTCGCGCAGGTCTACGGCAGGTACGACACCGCCCCGGACGAGAAACTCTTCCTCGACGTCATATACATTGAGACATTGTCGATATGGCAGGACATCAAACTGCTTCTGCAGACCATCAAGGTAATCGTAAAACCGTCGGGCACGGAAGGCGTACCGGACGGCGCGACGACCGCGATAAGGAATGAAGAGGAGTAAGCCATGCCAAAAGCAGCAAAGCTGTCGTACATAGAAAGCAAAAAGAAGGGGCTGTACGCGAAAGTCGACGGATGGCAGGGCAAACTGGCCGGTGCGCTGACCGTGCTGATAATGTGCGTGCAACCCCTGTATATCAACTGGGAAAAGTATAACCGCCTGACATGGCATAAATTCATATTCTTCGTAATATACATAGTATGCGCCCTGACCGCCGTTGTCATCATCTGGATATTCAGGGTGACGAGGAAACCCTCGCTGCTCCCGCGCGAAAAGCTTTCGGTAGCCGACTGGGCCGTGCTTGGCTTTGCGGCCGTCACCCTGGTATCCGCGATATTCTCCCCGTTTGGCGGGGAAACCGACGTATGGGCCGGGGGCTTCGAACGGCTCGACGGGGCGATTACGCAGCTCCTGTATGTCGCGGTCTACTTCATCGTGTCGCGCTGGTATGTGCCGAAAAAACGCCATTTCATGCTATTTGGCATATCCGCGATACTGATAGCAATAATCGGGATACTGCAATTTTACGGGATGGATTTCCTGAAACTCTGGCCGAATGACGTCCCCGAATACCGCGCGCCGAACTTTTACAACATCTTTTTCCGCACGACACTAGGCAACGTGGACGTAGTATCGGCCTATACGTGCGCCGCGGTGCTGCTGTGCGGCTTTCTATTTGTCAGGATGAAGTCGAAATGGCAGCCATTGTGGCTTGCCGCAAGCGCCATGAGCTTCTGGATGATGGGGGTGGCGGACACCGACTCCGGTAGGGTGGGCGTGATTGCGGCCACGTTCCTGGCGTTGCCGTTCATCATTGAAACACTGAAAACACTGGGCAGGGCGGCGATCCTGCTGTCGTCGTGGCTTGTCGTTTATACCCTGCAAAAACTCTTTTATGAAACGCTGATCCTTAAAACAAGCACAGCATCCGGCCTGCTGCCGTTCATAACGGCGGCGGCCGTACTCCTTGCGGCGGGGCTTTTATTGATGCATTTTGGGAAGGAGCGCGACGCCGACGCCCCCGTAAAGTGGAAGATGGGTGTAATCCTTATCGCCGCCTGTCTTGTGGCAGGGCTTATCGGGGTCGAGGCGCTGGGGAGGCGCGCGGCGGAATCGGACGAACCCGGCGGCATACTGTATGAGGCGCGGGAAGTGCTCCACGGGAATATACAGGACGAACTCGGGACGAACCGGGTCTACATATGGAGGAACGCTCTGAAGGTGTTCCCGAACCACCCAATCATCGGCAGCGGCCCTGACACATTCTACCAGGCATTCCCTGAAGAGGCGCAAATGCGCTACGATCAAAACTACGACAAAGCACATAACGAGTACATACAGATACTCATATGCCAGGGTATCCTCGGGCTGTTGTGCTACATGGTCTTTCTTGTTTGCGTCCTGCAAAAAGCGACGCCAAAGGCATTCGGGAACCCGATAATAATGGCAGTGCTGGCAGCGTTCACCGGATACATCGTCCAGGCGTTCTTCAACATCAGCATGCCCATAATTAGCCAGATGCCATGGGTGTTTGCAGGGATACTGTCAAGCAGGAAAGTGCGGGAGACAACGCCCGACAGACTTGAGTAGCAAAGCAACAGGTGGAAAAACGTGATAGAATTCTCACTGATAATATGCGTATATGAAAAAGAGGACCCCCAGTTCCTCTCCCAATGCCTCGACAGCGTGCTGGCGCAGACAAGACAACCGGACGAGCTTATAATCGTCAAGGACGGCCCGCTGACCGGCGGACTGGAGAAGGTCATAAATGATTTCCCTTTCCCCAACGGGAAGAAAGTCATATCGCTGCCGGAGAACAAAACGCAAGGGCCCGCGCGCGCGGAGGGCGTAAAGGCGGCAAAACACGACTATATAGCGATTATGGACAGCGACGATATCTGCCGCCCACACAGGTTTGAGAAACAACTAAAAATGATAGCGGACAACCCGGAACTGGGCCTGATTGGCGGGCAGATATCCGAGTTCGCGGATGACCCCGGGTATAAAGTCGCGGAAAGGCATGTCCCCACCGCGCACAGTGAGATAGTAAAGTTCCTGAAAAAACGAAACCCCTTCAACTCGATGACGGTGATGTTCAACCGCAAGCTGGTGCTCGAAGCGGGGAACTACAGATACTTCCCGTGGTTTGAGGACTATGATCTATGGGCAAGGATGATAAGTAACGGCGCCATATGCGCCAACACCTCTGATGTGCTGGTCGACGCCCGCGTCGGGAGCGGCATGTACGCCCGGCGGCGCGGCGTCTCATACATAAGGGCCGAGTGGCGGATGCAAAAGCACCTTAAGAAATCCGGAATAATTAACACCGCCGGGTTTATAAGGAACGTCGCGCTGCGTATCCCAATCAGGCTATTGCCTGAAAAAGCCCTTGCAAGAGTGTACAACAGGTTCGCGCGCAGGCGGTAATCAAACTTTACGACTCTTAACTTTTATCGATTATGGAAGAACAAGGCGCAACCTGCGCCCCGCATAAGCGCGAAGGAAAAAACGCCGCAACCCCTAATCCGGAGGGTATGTTTATGCTCACAAAAAAACGGCTGGCGCTGCTAACGGTCCTTATGACGTTAGTCTACTTCGTATTGCTGCTGCTCCTGCCGGAAAGCATAGTGGGGACCCGTGCCGAAAACATGCTGCTGTTCGCGCCGAAACTCTTTTTCCTGGGACTGACAGCCGCGATAACAACGGCCATGGTGCTGGTGCTCGTATTCAAACGCGAGTTTGTCAGATGGCAAGTAATCTCATTTAACCGCTATAAGCACCTGCTGCGCCTGCTGGTCAAGCGCGACTTCGTCTCGCGGTACCGCAAGAGCGTGCTGGGCGTGTTATGGTCGCTGCTGAACCCGCTCCTGACGATGCTGGTAATGACTCTGGTATTCTCATACCTGTTCCGCTTCCAGATAGAAAACTTCCCGGTATACCTGCTCAGCGGGCAGATAATCTTCGGCTTCTTCAGCGAATCCACCAACCAGGCGATGAACTCGGTCATAACCAACGAGGGAATCATCAAGAAAATATACGTCCCGAAGTACATCTTCCCCATGTCAAGGGTGCTTTCCTCGCTCGTGAACCTTGTATTCTCCCTATTGGCATTCCTGCTTGTGTTCATAATAACCAAGGCGCCGTTTCACATAACGATGCTGCTCCTGCCGGTGCCGATAATATACACCTTCGTATTCTCGCTTGGCGTTGCGATGCTCCTCAGCTCGCTGGCGGTCTTTTTCCGCGACCTCATGTACCTTTACGGAATCTTCATGACTCTGCTGATGTACCTGACGCCGCTTTTTTACCCCGTCGAGATAATACCGGAGCAGATGCAGCCATTCATGGGCTTTAACCCATTGTACCATTTCGTGGACTATACGCGGGACCTGACCCTGAACGGGGTAGTCCCTGACCTGTGGTCCAACATGGTCTGCATCGGGTTCGCCCTCGCTGCGCTTTGCTGCGGCCTGTACGTATTCATGACTAAGCAGGACAAATACATACTGCATCTGTAAAGACCGGAGGCACACATGGACAGTCCCGCGATAACCGTTTCGAACGTATCGATGATGTTCAACCTGAGCAAAGACAAGATAATGAGCCTCAAGGAATACGTCGTCAAAGCAGTAAAACGCCAACTATTCTACGAGGAATTCTGGGCGCTGAAGGACGTCAGCTTCACCGTAGGCAAAGGCGAAGTCTTTGGCGTCATGGGGCTAAACGGCGCCGGCAAATCGACGCTGCTGAAAATAATAGCCGGCGTATTCAGGCCGACCAAAGGTACAGTAACAGTGAACGGCGAACTCGCCCCGCTCCTTGAGCTGGGCGCGGGCTTCGACCCGGAATTCTCAGCGCGGGACAATATATACATGAACGGCGCAATGTACGGGCACCCGCCGAAATTCATGGAGGAAAAATACGACGAGATCATAGACTTCGCGGAACTCCGCGAGTTCGAGGACGTCGCCGTAAAAAACTTCTCGTCGGGAATGACGGCCCGCCTTGGCTTCGCCGTTGCGACAAGCGTCCGGCCCGATATACTCATAGTCGATGAGATTTTGGGGGTAGGGGATTACAAATTCCAGGAGAAATGCGAGGAGCGGATACAAAGCATGATAAGCGGGGGAATAACGGTCCTGCTTGTCTCGCACAATATAAACACGATAAAAGAAATGTGCTCACGCGCCATACTGCTCCGCAAAGGCGAACTCGTGTGCGCCGGTGAAGTCGGTGAAGTCTGCGCCGTCTACGGCGACGGCTGACGGGTGTTTGCCTTAGACGCGATAGTTATGCGTCACCTCTGCGTCAAATCTGTAACCCACCGATACTATTTTGCTTTACATAACATTGAAAACGCAGTATAATAACTGCGTTCAAGTTTTGCATATTTGATGAAAAGTGGTAAGAAAATATGCATCTACCAAATGATGAAAGATGCAGAGAGAACCGTACCAGGTGGTGAAACGCGTTAAAACAGCAGCATTTATTATTAATCTTGCGGAACGGCTAAAGCCAGCATTGACAAGGTTAATCCCTATCAAGATTCTGCGCAGAGTAAAAAAAAGTATTGTAGACTCGTCTATGATGAAGCTTGCCTCTGCCGGGAATCGTAACGCGTTTACAAGAACAGCTTTTATTGACGGGGTAAACCTTATCGGCTATATCCGAGGTGAGATTGGGCTTGGCGAAAGCTGCAGACTGGTTGCCAGAGGACTTGCTGAAACAGGATTGGATTTTACCATATATAACTACGAGCAGGTCAGCGCAATGCGGCACTCAGACTTCTCTTGGGAGTATAAGATTACCAACACAACCCCATATAATATTAATCTTATACATATCCAGCCATATGAACTTCCACTCGCATATCTTAGGATTAATGAAGACATTTGGAGCAATCGCTATAATATAGCATTCTGGTTATGGGAACTGGAGGAGTTCCCGGAACAATGGCAGAATGCATTTTCGCTGGTTGATGAGATATGGACTCCTTCAGAGTTTGCAAGCGAGAGCATAAGGAAAGCGACAAATAAACCGGTATATACAGTACCATATGCTCTGCAAACACCCGATTGCGGGGAGTATGGACGAAGGGATTTTGATTTACCGGAAGATAAGTTTCTCTTTTTGTGCATGTATGACTGCAGTTCTTTTTTTGAGAGGAAAAATCCAATAGCAGCAATCAATGCTTATAAGCAAGCATTTCCACCGGATGAAAAAAACGTGGGTATAGTAATCAAACTCAATAATCCGCAAAAAAAAGATATGCAACTAATCCGCGAAAAGCTTGCTGATTATTCGAACGTTTATTTTGTCGCCGAGGTGCTTGACAGGGTGAAAGCAAATGCATTGATTGCTTGTACCGACGCTTATGTTTCATTGCACCGCTCCGAAGGCTTCAGCCTGATACCTGCCGAAGCCATGTTTTTAGGAACCCCAGTTATCGCTACAAACTGGTCAGCAAATACAGAGTTCATGAGCGAGGACACAGGCTGTTTGGTCGATTACGTGTTTATAAATATTGAAAAAGACTACGGACCATACCTAGCAGGGAATCGATGGGCGGAGCCGGTCATAGAGCAAGCGTCCGGGTACATGAGAAAGCTGTATGAAGACAGGGATTACCATCAACTAATAGCGAGTAATGCGAGGCTGCGCATTAGCGAGAAGCTAGCCCCGGAACACATGGCAGCATTGATTCGCAAAAGAATATCCGCAATCTACAGCAAAGCTGACGCGGTTGAGAGTAAAGTTTTGCAGTTAGGATAAACGATATGAAGAATGCATTGATTACAGGCATTACCGGGCAGGACGGCTCTTATCTTGCAGAGTTGCTGCTTGATAATGGATACAATGTCTACGGAGTAATGAGGCGCAAGAGCGTTGTTGACTATGGAAATGTTGACCATATTAAGAATAAAATCATATTCATATATGCTGACATGACCGATATCGTCAGCCTGATTCGAGCTATGCAGCTATCACAAGCTGACGAAGTTTACAACTTAGCGGCGCAGAGCTTTGTCGCGACAAGCTGGGAACAACCGATATCCACCACTGAGATTGACGCTGTCGGCGTCACAAATATGCTAGAAGCAATAAGGACAGTAAAGCCGGAATGCCGTTTTTATCAGGCTTCGACCTCGGAAATGTTCGGTTTAGTCCAGGAAATGCCCCAGACAGAAAAGACGCCATTTTATCCGCGCAGCCCTTATGGCGTAGCGAAGCTCTATGGTCACTGGATTACAAAGAATTATCGCGAGAGCTATGATATGTATGCCTGCTCCGGCATTTTATTCAATCACGAGAGCGAGCGCCGCGGCAAAGAGTTCGTAACGCGCAAGATAACCGACGCAGTAGCGCGAATCAGCCTCGGATTGCAAGATAGTTTAGAGCTTGGCAATATGGACGCCAAGCGCGACTGGGGATACTCTAAGGATTATGTAAAGGCAATGTGGCTGATGCTGCAGCAGCAAACCCCAGACGACTATGTTATCGCCACTGGCGAGACACGCACCGTGCGCGAGTTCGTGGAGCTTGCTTTCAGCCATGTAAGGATGTCAGTAACATGGCATGGCGAGGGGGAAAATGAGGTCGGCGTCTGCCAGGAGACAGGTAGAACCGTAGTTAGGGTGAGCCTTCAATTCTTCCGTCCCGCTGAGGTCGAAATACTATTGGGAAATCCCGAAAAAGCTGAGAAAGAACTTGGGTGGAGCAGGGCGACCTCTTTCAATGAAATGGTCGAGCGTATGGTGAAGAATGATTTAGCTTTACTGAAAAGTTGAAGTAGATTTACCAAGAGGCTTTATGGAAAGATATATACCACCATATAAAAGCGATAAACCGTTGGATGAGAATCTGATGCTTTTTATGTCATATCCCGATTTTAGTAGTAGTAGCTATGCATTTTGGGAGTACGTTAAGGCGCACACTTCGCTTGAAACTGTATGGATTGTTCGTTTTGAAGAAATACAAAACAGACTAATTGGAGAAGGAATACCATGTTGCCTAGTGGACAACTATACAGAGTGCAATGAATGGTTTTCAAAGGCTAAATATGTTGTTATTTCCGATGAAAGCCGACACATGTATCCAAAACCTATAGGACAGATTGATATACAGTTGAGAAGCACGATGAATTTAGTCGAAGATATTTTTACATATTCACCAATGTCTTCAGAAATGCTTGATTATGCTCATTTCGCTAAAGCGAGATCTACATGTACTGATATTTTTGTATCAGGTTCAATGCTTACAAGAATAGCAACAGCGGCAATTCAATTTATCGATGCACGTAAAATATTTATTACGGGTATTCCCCGTAATGATTTGATTATTCATTCTGATGGTAAAAGTGTTTTATATGAGTCTATACCGGAATTAAGAAAATACAAAACGCTTATTATTTACTGTCCTTCCGTAAAAAGGTTGATTGGACAAGATTTTGGACTATTTTTTGATGAGAATATCTTTAATCTGATTGACTTTAATCAGAATGATTTTGAAGCATTACTGGAAGCCAATAATGCTGCAGTGGTTTTCAAGCTGCATCCAGTTGATGAACACCACTATCGAGTATTTCCAAAATCATTCACTTTTGCTAAGCATTGCTATATGATTGAGTCGCATACTTTTTGGCCAAAGACATTATATCATGTATTAAACGCATTTGACATTATGATAACAGAGCTTTCATCACTCGCTAATGAGTTTTTACTGCTAGATAAACCTATCATTTTTAATCACGCGAATATTGAAAAGCTTATCTCTAGCTTTAAACCGTTTGTCAATGATGATGAGTTACTATTTCCTGGGCGTATTATTTATGGGTTTGCCGATTTAGTAGAGGCTATTAATACCGCAATCAAGGCACCGCTTGAACACCACAATAACCGCATAAAAACACAGAAATTATTTCATGAACATATCGATGGCAAGGCATGCGAACGACTTTTTAATTTAATACAAGGGTTTGAGCCGATAGATAACATCGAATACGACATGTTCATAAAACCCTGTATGGATCAACTAGGCCAGGTACGCGAGCAGCTACAGGCGCAGTTGGAAAGCACCCGGGCGCAGTTGGAAAGCACCCAGACGCAGCTGGAAAGCACCCAGGCGCAGCTGGAAAGCACCCAGGCGCAGCTGGAAAGCACCCAGGTGCTGCTGGAAAGCACTCAGGCGCAGCTGGAAAGCACTCAGGCGCAACTGGAAAGCACTCAGGTGCAACTGGAAAGCACTCAGGTGCAACTGGAAAGCACTCAGGTGCAACTGGCGGGAATCCTGTCTTCACGTGGTTACAGGATGACAAGGAAGCTTATCAAAATCATTTGCCCTGTTGGTAGCAGGAGACGCAAAGTGCTTAAGCGTATTGCCGCTATGTTCAAGTATCTATAAGTCTCAGAAAATTAATTTGGAGTTGACGATATGAATATTGAATTCCGGCTTTCCGGACTTGGCACAAAGGAGCTTGAGGAGGCAGTCCGCGAAGCGGTATTAAACCATGGTTACTCAGATGAGGAGCTATCCGATATCCATGAGCCAATTAAATATGATTCAAGAGACCATGCTTTTTTAACACTGGATGATATTTTTAATAATAAGCAGACAATGCTAAGTATGGCTTCCTTACAAACCGATGCATTGAATATTGAAAAAAGAGGGGTAAGGTCTATCCTCAAGCGCTTTTTTGCCAAAACATTCAAATGGTATGTCGTTCCCTTGGCAAACAATCAGTCTCAGATGAATAGTGAATTATTACTGACAGTATTTAAGCTAGCAGAATATATTAAAACACTTGA
>Ga0082212_10012331_pt1 | contig 10773 bp, 6 predicted proteins | sample TergutNt197P3_FD_71548 | JGI IMG/M metagenome (GOLD analysis project Ga0082212, IMG submission 71548) | Neocapritermes taracua P3 segment gut microbial communities from Petit-Saut dam, French Guiana - Nt197 P3 | ecosystem: Host-associated > Arthropoda: Insects > Digestive system > Gut ...
AAGAATATCATACAAAAACTATTTTTGCAACTTTTGTATAACTTCCATTGCGCCTTCGTTATTCATCATCATTACGGCTTCTTTTATCTTGTCTATTTCTTCTTTGAGCGCACCGCCCGGATTCAGCGCATCAAGGCTTTCTACAGCTTCATCCATAGCAGAAAAATCATTTTCTTCGATTGCCGTTGCCAGTTTTCCAAGAATTGGCGGCAATTCCGGCGGTATCTCAATCGGGCCCTGGTTTTGGGTTTCTTTGGCAAAAACTTCTGTAAGGCGTGAGCCTAAGCCGCGGAGCGCCTCTAAAAAGCCCGGAAGGGCAGAAGCGCAATAGGCGGCATCTTCCTTAGCGGATGCCTTTTCAAGCTCATAAGCACGGGCGGAAAGTTCCATTACCCCTATGTTGGCCAGCGAGCCTTTTATACCATGTACCTCTATACGGAAGTTGTTCATATCTCCGGATGCAAGGAATTCTGTCAGATTTTTATCACATTTTTCAATTTCGTCGATTGTTAGTTTAAGCGATTTTTTAAAAACTCCCCTTTGGCCGGAAATTCTTTCCAGCCCTATCTGTATGGAAAGCCCTTCAATTTGTTCAATATTGCTCCAGAATTCCTTATCTTCATTGGAATCGGTTTTTTCTGATACAGCATCTTCATCCGATATTTTTTTAATTTTATCTGCGGGAATCCATTTTTCCAGATGTTTAAAGAGTAATGTCTTGTTGATGGGCTTTGTAAGAACATCGTTCATACCGGCGGCCAGGAATAGTTCCCTTGAACCTTCTACGGCGCTGGCTGTAAGCGCAATAATTGGAATGGTTATGCCTATTTTTCGGATAATTTTGGTGGCTTCGACGCCGTCCATGCCGGGCATCATGTGATCCATAAACACAATGTCATACGGATTCTGTTCAACAAGCTCTATTGCCTTCTGTCCGGAAGAGGCGGTTTCGGCTGATATTTTACAAAGTTCCAGAAGGCCGCGTGCAACATTCAGATTGATTGTGTTGTCATCTACCACCAATATCCGGGCGTCCGGCAGTTTTTCTCTGATAATCCTTGAGTTTTCATAGCGTTTACTGTCTGAATAGCTAAAGCTCCTCAGATTCTCCACTACCCCGGATCCGATTTGAGAGTCTGTTACTGATTTCTGCTTAAGTTTAACAGTAAAAATGCTTCCTTTACCGTATTCGCTTTGAACAGAAATTGTTCCTCCCATCAGTTCAACCATTCTTTTTACAATCGGCAGCCCTAATCCGGTTCCCATTACGGCACGATTATTCTGTGTTCCAACCTGTATAAAGTCTTCAAATATAGCGTCGACATCTTCGGGTTTTATCCCAATCCCGGTATCTTTTACCATAGCTTCCAGCCAAACATAGTCATCGTCGCCGGGTATGCAGCGTACTCCCAGTTCGACAGTTCCCTCCCGCGTATACTTAAAAGCGTTTGAGAGAAGGTTGTTGAATATCTGTTTGATCCGCATATCATCGCCGTATAAATTCGTCGGAAGCGTTTCTTCAATATTCAGAATAAACCGGATTGGTTTTGAGCCCATATGCATTATGCTTTGGGTAATCGTATCATTCAGAAGACTCGGAATATCATATATGACGGGTATTAGTTCAAGCCGCCCCGATTCAATTTTTGAAATATCCAATATATCATTGACGGTGCTCAGCAGCAGCATCCCGGCGTTATTAACCTTCTCGATATTAAGCCTTGTTTCACCCTTGACGGTCTTGCTTTCAAGAGCAAGTTCAGAGAGTCCGATGACAGCGTTAAGCGGGGTTCTCATTTCGTGGCTCATTTTCGCGAGGAAATCGCTCTTGGCGTTGTTAGCGGCTTGCAGATTCAGCATCATATCGTTGCGAACCAAAGCGTTGGCTATCAGCAGGCTTCCCGAGTAGAGTGTAGATACTTCGTTGTCGGAGAGTATCTTTTCATTGTGGTAATCGTCAAATCCAACATAACCCCAGAAATTATTATGAACAAACACCGGCGTTACAAAAAGCGACTTCACCCCGTGCGCGCTGAGTTGAGCCTGTTCCTGCGGGGATAAACGGCTTATGGAAGTATTTATACATTCTCCTTTAGATAATATCTCCTCCCAGCCTGGCGTATTGTCGTCATAAGACACATTAACAGCCGCTTTGCTGTCTATTTTAGAATCTGCTCCGCCAGGCCATTCATAAACCAAGTCGCAATATAGCCTGTCTCCTATAGTTTTATTCTTCCATATACATACGCGGTCGGCGTTCACCGTCCTGCCTATCATATCCATGCATCCATAAAGATTCTCATCAAACCCTTCGATATCCGACTGCAGCAATATGTTCGCCACCTGGTTGACCGAATTGAGCATTCCGGAGTTTCGTTCAATCTCGGCGAGCATTGCTATCTGCTCGCGAAGATCCCGGATATATCCCGCAATAGCAAACTCTCCTGCGTAAGTTATTCTGACAAGGGTGGTTTCCGCCGGCAATGGTGTTCCGTCTTTTCTTTTATGCATCCATTCAAATATGCAAACGCCTTCCTCAAAAGCCTTTTTCATATACTTTGAAGAAGCTTCGGAAGACAATTGTCCGTCGGGTTGATATTCCGGCGAAAAGTCATAAAAGTTATCGATGAACTCCTGCTTATCGCTCAGTCCGAACAGTCTGGAGGTTCCCTCGTTACATCTGAATATTTCCATATTTCTGTTGATCAAACACCCGGAATACGGCATCGCGTCAAGCATCAATTCCGTATGTTCGTGAGCTTCGAGAATCTCAACCGCCTGTTCGCCTCTTACCATAGCATTAACCAACATCAGAGCGGCGGAACGCAATATTTCAACTTCGCTATCCGAATAATACCGCTCTTTGACGCAATCATCTACACAAAACAATCCCCAAAATTCTCCTTGCTGATATAACGGGATTGTAATTGTAGATGTGATACCCAAAGAACTCCAGAGATCAAAATCTTCTTTAGGCAGCTCTGCAATAGGTCCGTTTATACATTCGTTTCGCCGGAACAGCTCCTTCCATCTTGAACTGTACGGCACCGCTGTCCCTATCGCGACAGGCGGCGCTTTCATCCCGTCCTCTGATAACCATTTGTACTTAAGTGTATAATGAAGAACATTATCGATATTTTCATTTGTCCATATCTGGACGCAATCGGCTTGAAGATGCATTCCGATGTATTTCATTCCCTCAAGCAAAAACTCGTTAAACTCCCTCTCATTCGCCGGAGAAAGCAACAGCGCGGCGACACGGTTGATAACGTTGAGAAGGTTGTCCCGCTTCTCTATATCCAGACGCATACGTTCCTGTTCGCGTAAATCCCGGGTATATCCCGCAATCACATACTCGTTATCGTACTTAACGCGTATCAACGTGACTTCCGCGGGAATCACTGTACCGTCTGTTGTTTTGAAATTGAAATTAGTAACATATTTGCCTTGCTCATACGCTATATTAAAATATTTCTGACCCGCTTCGGCAGAATTATCGCCGTTGGGTTGAAACTCGGGATATATTTCAAAATAATGTTCAATAAAATCCTTTTTGTTCTTAAAATTAAAAAGTTTTACGGATTCTTCATTACATTCAAACAGCTCAAACCTTCCGCCGTCCCCTCTTTTCATAAGGCGGCAGGCTAAAGGCGTCGCGTCAAGCAGTATCCCGGTGCGTTCGCGCGCTTCGTTGATTTCTTCAGTCTGTTCGGCGCGTCTTACGGAATTTGCCATAAGCAGACCCATTGAACGCAGTATTTCTATCTCCTCATCAGAGAATCGCCGCTCCTCACTGCAATCCTCATAGCTTACAAACCCCCAAAAACTATCCTGCATAAATATTGGTATGACTAAAATGGATTTCATATCATACCCTAATAACACCTTCTTTTCACCATCAGGTAAACCGGACACAGGACCATTGACACACTCATTTTTCATAAACTTTTCATACCACCCGGGGTTATAGTCCGGATATGAAAAAACCGAGTTCAGATCAACAGAAACTCCCTGATTTCCGGCATCGCTGAGCCATTCACACATTAGTTTATAGTATAAGCCGCCGTTTATTTTTATATTCTTCCAAACATATATCCGGTCTATTCTCAGATATCTGCCTATATATCCCATACTTTCGCGTATTGAATCTTTAAAATCCACATTGTTTGCCGCCGAAAACAGCGCGACAGCCGAACTGTTCCCCGCGCTGAGCATGCTATCTCGATGCCTGATATCTTCAATCATCTTTTTTTGTTCGCGAAGATCCCGCGTGTATCCGGCGATTACATAATCATCACCGTATTCCACGCGTACCAGTGTTATTTCACAGGGGATAAGAGTTCCGTCAAGTTTTTGATGCATCCACTCAAACTCATATCTCCCTCCTTTAAAAGCTTTATCGAGCGTTTCATGTATAACGTCTCGGGAACGTCTTCCGTCAGGTTGATATTCGGGAGAAAGCTCAAAAAAACTATCTAAAAATGCTTGTTTATCCGAAAATCCAAACAGTCTCAAACTTTCATCATTGCATTCGAAAATCCTATGCTCCCTGTTCCACAGACGGCAGGCGAGAGGAGTGGCGTCCAACAAAAGATTTATGCGTTCATTCTCGTTTTGTATTTTCAGCGCCTGCTCGCGCACGGTTATGTTGAGCCGCTCAAGATTTTCGTTTTGGGTTTCAATTTTTTGAAAAGGTATTACGGCGAAATCAGACACGACTACCGAAATTAAAATTCCCAACAATAAAAGCAAAACCGAGGCGCTTAACAAACTGTTCCTGACACTGTTTTGAGGACTTTCATCCAACGGCGCAACTACCCCGATGCGCCAGCCTACGATAGAGTCGGTGACATATTTATAAACGCAAAGCCGCTCTTTACCCTCAAAAACATACCTGCCCGAACCCGGTTGAGTAGTCGATATCATTTTCTGATAGAACTCTCCGGCATCCTTAACTTCCGGATTATTTTGCGCTTCATGAATAAAGTTTCTCTGCTCCGAGACAAAATCGGGGTATAACTCATTGTTGCTGGCGACAAACGTACCCCCGGAATCAATCATGAATATGCTGCCGGTCTGCCATAGCCGGTATTGCGATAAAATATCCGAGAAAAGCATTCCCGGTACCGACGCGGATAAAATCCTTTTCGAATCAATAGGCATATATACATGCATGATCAAGTCCCCGTCTTCACCGCAAAAGTGCGGGGATGATAAAACCTTTGCGCCGTTAAACGCAGACATAATGCGCTCATCTTCTCCGGATAAATCCTCGCCCGCGACAGCTCCGCCGCTGATTGCGATTTTTCCTCTGTTATCGTAAACGACCAAAGAAATGAAATCCTCAAACTCCTCCATCTGCAGTTCCATGGCTTGCTGCAAATCCGAAGTTTCGATGTTTGCCAGACGCGCGGCTATTATCTCAGCGTTTGATTTTAGAAGTCCTATTTTTGTAGTAACCACGGTATCGGCAATATCAAGCGCCAGCGATAATTCTTTTTCCATCACATCGCTTATGCTCTGTTTGGTAAATATCAGGCTTGAAGAATAGTTAGCGGCAGTTATTATAAAAACCACAAGCAACAACACCAGAAAAACTTTCAGTCTTAATGATAAAACCGGTTTTCTGCTTTTATTCATTGATATCGCCTGCTTTCAATATATTTCAAAAGTTTTATTCATCAAATTTATAGCTGAATTTTATCAGAAACAGGGATTATTAACAAGCCGAGCTATATTTACTTAAGTATCGGTTGTTGACCAAGGGTGATATCTGCTGTAATATCGATGAATAATAATTTACAGGCAAGGAGATATAATGGGTTCACCGGAAGTCAGTTCTTACCTTTCAAAAACAGACGGTCTAAAATTAATCAACGCCTCTGAAAAAGGAGATATTGATACAGTCAAACTACTGCTTAAAAAAGGCGTATATATCCATTCGCAGGATAAGAACGGCAGGTGTGCAGTTGTAGCCGCCGCATATAACAACCGGCTTGAAGTTGTTGAATTATTGATAGCCGCGGGCGCGGATGTTAACATGAAAGACAATACACTGCAGAGCGCCTACTTGATTTCAACTTCCGAAGGATATACCGAGTTACTGAGAAAAACTCTTAAAGCCGGGGCGGACGTCCACTGTACGGATAGCTATAACGGTACCGGTTTGATCCGTGCCGCCGACCGCGGTCATGTCGAAGTAATCCGTGAATTGGTAGCGACTGACATTCGTGTAAATCATATAAACAAACTTGGTTGGACCGCATTGCTTGAAGCAATCATATTAGGAGACGGCGGCGAACGTCACGCCGAGGTTGTTCGTTTACTTATCAACGCCGGCGCGGATGTAAATCTGTCGGATAAAGACGGGATAACGCCGCTGACTCACGCAAGGAGCAGAAGGTTTGCCGGAATAATCAGTATGTTGGAAAAAGCAGGCGCAAAATAGATTTGCATGATTTGGCAGCAAAGTAAATTTTAGTAAAGCTATCAGCTGCGTTCCGGTTTAAGATCGGCTTCCCACCTGCCTATGGGACGGGTCTTTTCAAGGTCGAGAGTGTCAAGATAATGTTTGATCCAAATATCCCAAAACTCCCAGTCGTGCGCGCCGGGTCCGGTATGAAACTCAAAATTATAGGGATTTCCTTCAAGGCTTAGAAAATAATCTCTTACAGTTACGGCGTTTGTCATGTTCCGGTCCTCGGTACCGCACGCCATATAAACGGACGGAAGTTTTTTGCCTTTATTCAGATTGTCTCCGGCTATGACAAACAGATCGTGTTTAGGGTCTCCTATCGCGCCGGAAAGTTTCTCTTTGCCGAACGCCAAACGCGCGCGATTCGCGATGATCTCCCCATCCGGACCTTCACGCTGCGCGAAGTACGGCTGGTTTCCGCAGGACAACGCTCCTATACCGGCGTAGTTATCCGGATACAGCAATCCTATTTTCATCGCTCCGTATCCTCCCATTGACAGTCCCGCGATATATGTATTTTCGCGGTCGCCGCATATTGGGAACATATCCTTCGCTACAGCCGGTATTTCAACGGCGATATGATCAAGATATCTTTCGCCGCGAGCCATATTGGCATAGGCGCTGAGCTGACCGGCGGGGGTGATGACCGCGATATCGTAATCGTTCACATAACGTTCGAGCGATGTTCTTCGTCCCCAGATGGTTTGGTCTCCGAATGTTCCGTGAAGCAAGTACAGTACGGGATGCTTTCCGCCGGATTTTTTACCGGGAACCTGAGGAATGATCACTTCAAGCTGACAACACCGGCGCATAATATCAGAATAATAATCGACAAGTAGTCTTGCCATATCAATAGCTCCCCCGTTTTTCTATCGGCAGCCAATCTAAAACACGTTTGATGTTGTTATCCCAGAACAACCAGTCATGGTCTCCGGGTTCTTCAAAATATTTCAGATCAGTCCGATTTATGAATTTATCCCGAAACTCTATATTTATATCGTATAAAAAGTCCTCGGTTCCGCAGCATTGATATAGTTTTGGCAGGCGCGTTCCCTCGTTTATCCTTTTATCCAGCATAAAGGGTATATCGTTGATACCTCCAAGCATGTTTTCCTTGCTGCCCCACGCGTATTCGTTTGCCAATAGGGTTTCGCTGTCCATCCCGTCTCTCCAGAACGCACCGGCATCCAACGCGCCGGACAAGCTCGCTGCGGCGGAGAACCGTTCCGGACGGTCTAAAGCAAGCTTGAACGCTCCGAATCCGCCCATGGACAATCCCGCTATGAAGGTATCTTCCCTCTCGGTTGAAATACGGGGAAACAAAGCCCTTACCGTCTCAGGCAGTTCGTCGGCGAGATAGCTGTAAAAATCATATCCCTCAAGCATATCGGTATACCGTCCCTGTTCAGCCGAGGGCATTATTACCGCGAGCCCCAGACCCGCCGCATAACGTTCGATCCCGGAATACCTCTGCCACACCGTATGATTTCCGTTCATGCCGTGAAGAAGCCACAGCACCGGGAATTTTCCGTCAGACCTCCACCCGTTAAGCGAGCGGGGGTTGGAACACATTTCCGGCAATATAACATTCATACTGAGATAGGTTTTAACTGTTTCTGAAAAATGGTTTACCTGTATGAGCGCCATAAATATCTCCTTTCATTTGAACTTGCGGAAATTCTAATCAGCGGATATGGTTCTTTAGCTCAATTTATCCGTTATTATCGCGGAATTTGTCGCCATCTGTACTCTGTCATCAGATTTATTTATATGATTGAGTATATTTTATTAAGGGTTTATCTGCAAGATTTATTTAGGCAACACCGCACAATGATTGCATTCGGATTGTGCTGACAGATTTTATGTCAGATAAAACAAAAACCACAGGCAATAGAAGGTGAATTGCTCCGAAGGAGCAAGAGAAGCTCCTCTGGGGGACTCCCAGTATTAACGAGGATTTTTGTGAAATATGACTGAAAATATGCAAACAAGACGCTTGCAAAACCATTAGGTGGTCATTGTGCGGTGTTGCCTTAAGATAATTCACCCATAATATAGCTGTAAAGCTCATCCGGAGAGTCCGCAAGCCATGTCGCCCCTGCTTCAATAAGTTCAGTCCGCGACCCATATCCCCAGGTAACGCCGACACTGTCTACTCCTGTTTCCTTTGCGCCGATGATATCATGCGCTCTGTCACCAATCATAACCGCGGACTTTTCTCGTTCAGGATCAATCATATTTAAAGCAAATTCAATAACCTCGCTTTTCCTGCTTCGCGTTCCATCAAATTCACTTCCGGCAATAACCTCAAAATACTGCTTCAAGTTGAAATGATCGGCTATTCTTTCAGCATAAACAATTGGCTTTGATGTCGCTATTGCCAATAATATATTTTCGGATTTGAGCCGGGACAGTATTTCAGTTATCCCGCTGTAGAGCGTATTTTCAAAAATTCCTGTTTCGGAAAAATACTCGCGATACTTGCTGACCGCTTTCTCTGCTTCGCTGGTATTAAAGCCATAGTATTCTTTGAAGGAATCTCGCAGCGGCGGCCCGATAAATTTTTTCAGATCATCAAGGTTTTTTTCGTGAATATCAAAAAAGCCAAGCGCATAGTTCACGGATTTTGTAATTCCGATTTTGGGATCCGTCAGTGTTCCGTCAAGGTCAAATAAACATAAGTCTTTCATAGTATATTTTCACAATCTGTATTGCTACGCAGTAGTATTCTGAAGGATTATATTTTAGTTGGTCTCAGGAACACTTCTCCCGTTAATGACATCTTTTGGACAATCTGTCCGCCAATGATAAAATCTACCTGACTAACCTGAAAAACAGTGTATCACCGTCTAAAATGTCATCAAAGGTAGCTACCGTATCGGGATTTGAATAATCAATTACCATGTTGTTGCGGTCATTAAAAAAGGCAAGTATGACGCCGTCATATCCGACCGGAACCAAATACCCGATTTCAAATTCCAGTATGGTGCTTGTATTCTGCAGTATTTTCGTCTTGTTTTCAATTTCCCGGTCTGTGCCGCGGTAATTCACAGTGCGGACGGGAAATTTAGTGTCTGAGCCGTAACAGTAGAAATCTGTTCTTTCGATCCCGATCTGAAACACCTTTGGGTTTTCAGCCGTTTCTACAGCGCAGGTCGCTATCACCCATTCGCAGTCCTCTTTTGGCTCGTAATAATCGTCTCCGTCAGTTACGCGCACGTCTTTCACAGTAGCTTTTCCCGTGACATCTGACAGATCCTCATAACACGATTTATAAGGATAAGTGACGCCGATCTCACTAAACTCAAATCCCAAAGCCGGGAATTTTGGCGGGATCGGTTCGCCTTCGATTTCGCCGCATTCCGTACAGATTCGTGATTCTTGGTAATTAGCCTCGCGCCATTCGTGCGATAATGGTTCACCTTCGGTTTGACCGCACCCCGAACATGTTTTGGGTTTTTGATGTGTCGCGTCAACCCAGTTGTGTATATGTTCCGGAACGGGATCGGATTTAGGTTCGGAAGCGGGGAGTATATCTCCGACGATACCGCATGCCGCCAGACTGATTAGCAAAAGTACCGGTAAAATGATCAATACCAATAGTTTAGCCGCCCTAATCATGTTGTTCGTGTGTTTCATTATGTCAACCTCCAAATACTATAATTACAAAAATATAACGCCGCAACGGAGAAGCTTATTCCGCTAAGGCGGTTTCTCTGAGTTTACGATTATTAGATAGCGTGGACACGAGTTGAAATATCTGAATTTTGAGCGCGGTTCTCGTCAGACGAGACACGAGGAGGACGAATATCCATAGATATTTAACCGACGAGTAACAAAGTATGGCGGGAAATGAACCAAAAGACAGGCGTTTGGGACTCGCGACCACACTATCTAAAGTAGTTCCCTTTGTTAACTCATTCCATTTGTTAAATATATCTTTTTTATTTGTGTTGTCAATAGAATCCTTGTGAAATAACCTAATTTATAAATAATTATTATCAAATTAAACAAGACATGATGCTGTCTTGTTTATGAGGTATAATGAGTCATATGCTTTTGGGGGTGAACGCTATGAAGCTTGACCGCTTGATCGGGATATTGACTATCCTATTACAAAACGACCGGGTGACGACTTTGTACCTCGCCGAGAGATTCGAAGTCAGCAGGCGAACCATAGGGCGCGACATTGACGCGCTTTGCCGGGCCGGCATACCGGTCATTACGCGTCAGGGGGTCGGCGGCGGTATATCCATTGCCGAGGGCTTCAAGTTAGATAAGAGCATACTCACAGCCGA